>Ga0316607_1000523_pt1 | contig 13495 bp, 16 predicted proteins | sample MIS2016062E_MG_FD_207674 | JGI IMG/M metagenome (GOLD analysis project Ga0316607, IMG submission 207674) | Microbial mat bacterial communities from Middle Island sinkhole, Lake Huron, Michigan, United States - MIS.2016.062E | ecosystem: Environmental > Aquatic > Freshwater > Lake > Sediment...
TCAAAACAAAAGATAGTGAAAATTCACTACCTTTTGAAGCGATACGCCGAATCGGCTATAAGGTATTTAGTGAATCGTACGATGTAAAATCAATAGACTCAATCACTTATTGACAAAAAGTAGCGCCGTTATTTACACTATCGCTATAAAAAAAGAAGGGAACGCTATGCAAGAACGAACTTTTTCAGTGAACGCAAAAATTAGTGGAGCAGCCGCTGAACGACTAAAGCGTCTGTCGAAATGGCACGAAAAAAGCTACGGCCAAATCATTGATGATCTGATTATGGGCGTCGTTATCGAAGAACCTAACGACTTGGTTAGCAGAATGAACAGTGTAGAAAACCACCTATCGGACTTAGTGTCCAAGATTGACGCGCTATTAAATCGACTGGCGGCGCTAGAAAACAATAGCAGCGGGCGATAAAATGGGCAGGATGAAAGTAGCTAACTCTGCATCAACAGCGAACCGATTAGCCAATCTAGCGCCGCAATTCAAGCCAGGCCAATCGGGTAATCCTGCGGGTCGGCCCATCGGTAGCAGACAAAAATTGACAGAGGGGTTTATCAACGATCTGTCAAAATACTACGAAGTTGAAGGTGCATCGTTGATTAAGCGTGTCGGTGATGAGCAACCAGCGATGCTGCTCCAGGTGATAGCGCGACTGCTACCAAAAGACATTGAGCTAAAAGTTTCTGGTGGCGCGAGGCTGGATTTAACGATTGAACAACGCGCCCGCATTGCGGAGTGCTGGTTGCTTTCTAGGGAGAACGACACAGCGATTGAAGCCGAAGTTTTGACATCATCCCCGCCCTTTTAGCAGTAGGTATTAAGATCAAAAAGAAAGTTTTCTTGGAAATTTAAATAGCGTTCTATAACCCATAATACAAAGGTTTGCTTTATAGTTGGATTTTAAGTTTTTAATAAGGTCATCAACAGCGCAGGTAATTCTATTTTCACTGTTATACAGAGTTATTTCACAGAACCCGAAGAAAGTCCCTTTCAATGTATCCAGTTGTGCATAAACCAATCCTTTAACGTATCCATATTCAATTTCATAACATATCTTCATATCCCTGTCATAAGCATACAACTCTTTATTTGAAGTGCATAACTGACTTGCAACGATCATGTCTTCTTCAAGAACTGTTTTTAGTTTCTCAGCACTATGCGTTGTTGAAACCAGCAGGCTAAACATAACAGCTATCAATTTGGCTTTCATAAAAGCCCCGTCATTTTACAGCAGAATTTGCTGATCCTCAGTAATCGCTACTGCCGCCGATTTCAGTACATCAAGACTCAACGGCAGGTCAATCTGCTTGCTGTCTTCGATCATTTCCCGCACGGTGACAATCTGAATCCGTGGGTAGTCACGGTTCAGTAGACCGTGATGATAGACGCCAGCGGCCAGTGCCTCGTCGCGCATCGGCTTGGTGGAATCCTCCAACGTGATAAACACCGCCAGTGCAGCATTCTCTCGTTGCCGGTCACTATTCAGTGTCGCAATATCATTCCGCTTCACGCTGCCTGATTTAACCTGAAAAATCACCCGCTCTGTGGTTTCCGCACCGGTGACAAAATAGGCGATGCCATCCACGCCCTTGTCCGCCCCTTTCTTCTCGTTGACCGTCGCCCGGTTTTTCGAGTAGGTCAGCAAGGCCCACTTCTCAAACTCCTTACGCAGTCGGTCATCTTTTTTATTAGCTAAAGCTCTGGCGGATTCCATATCACGGGGGATGCCGTCCAGAGTGATCGCCGCGACGGTTTCAGCCCCAAAGCTATCCTCAAGCCGCTGGAGGATGACCGCAATCGACTGGTAGGTAATATCAATGCCAATCCAGTTTCGTCGCAACCGCTGAGAGACAGCTACCGTGGTTCCACAGCCGCAGAAGGCATCCAATACCGTGTCGCCTTCGTTGCTGCTGGCTTGGATGATTCGTTCTAAAAGAGCTTCTGGTTTTTGAGTGGGATAGCCGAGGCGTTCGGCGGCTTGTGGGTTAATAGGAGGAATATCAGTCCAAATATTTTGCAAAGGAACCCCTGGCATCTTGTCCGCGTATTGAATAAGCGTTGGTGTTCCTGTCCGCGTATAACGAATTAACCCTTTGCACTCATATTCTTCCATCTTCTCACGACGAATTGCCCAGGTTCGACTAGCTGCTGGCATTTTGCCTTTCCATTCGTATAGCAATCCTTCACTACCAATGCCGTGTTTTGGTGCGTCAAGAGGAACAGTTCTAAAATATCTACCTGAGTCATCTTTTTTAAAATGGCTTTCATAGTATTCATCTCGATATGGGGAATGCTGTGTATTCCATAAACAATTATCTGATTTTGAATAGTAGAAAATGACATCGGAAATTTTACCAAAACGCTTTGGGTCATTATGAGAATTCGCTCTTTTCCAGATGATCTCGTTTCTGTAATCCCCACCCCTCCCACAAAATACCCCATCCAGTACCAGCTTCAAATAGTGGCTGGCCGTCGGGTCACAATGCAAATAGAAACTGCCCGTCGGTTTTAATACCCGCTGAATTTCATTGATCCGTTGCGCCATTCCGACCAAATACGCCAGTAGCCCATTATCGCCCAAGACCGCCCGCAACCCCTTCATCAGTTCAATGGTCTGGCGGGTATAGCGTCCCTCAAAATTGGTGATGATTTCCTGAAACCCGGCCACCGCTAATTCATTCCATGTCCAAGTGTCAATGAACGCCTGGGCCTGGGCGGCATCATCCTTGCCGACATTGTTATAAATCTGGAAGTAGTTACGTTTGCTGTTAAATGGCGGGTCAATGTAGCAGAGGTCAACGGTTTCATCCCGCACCTTGCGGCGCAGGATGTCAAGGTTATCGCCGTAAAACAGTTTGTTAGTCATCAGCATAGGAACTTGAGGAGGAGGCATCTAGTATAATATCTGATCTGGGGTAAAGATGCAGTTGCATTTTTCTTGATTCATAGACAACAATGGTTCGGACAGTTTCGGTTTTCGTCTTGGTCACGTTGGTTGATGAAACTCTCTGAAAATTCAGAGCTTCGAGCAGCAACCATAGAGCAAGTAAAATCAACAGGTCATTTTATGAAACTCAGGGGTTGGCCCGAGTTTGATTTAATCTGCCCTGCTGGTGCTAACCGTTTGATCGTGGGTTCTAAAACTGTCCGAACCATTGATATTTAAACATGGGGAAAATAGCGGAAATTTCTATGAATAAGTTAAGCTACTTTTTAATCGCTATTATGTTGTATTTCCCCGCGTCTATATTAGCGCGGGGTAGTTGGGGTTATGGCAGTGGTGGCGATAGTGTAATCGGCTTTATATTGGTTTTTATTTTTTCTTTTATCAGTGTCGTTTATTTTTATTTTTCTTATTTAGAATGGGTAACAAGAAGAAAAGAGAAACACCAAAAAAAAGAAAAAGAGGAAAGGATAAACTTTTTTTTGGCAATTATTGGGTATTTTATGGCTTCTTTATTTGCTAGTGTTCCTTTTGTATTTTTAGTCCGCATGTTTGGCGGATATACTGTAGTTCAGCAAATATGGATTCCTTTGGTTATCCTATTATTTTTTGTTTTGACTTATTTAAGAAGAACATAAACAGGTCGCCAAAAACGGACACATTATCGCCACCAACAATATATCGCCAATCTTGATTCAGGGACTGCTGGATGGGTATAATGGCTACCCAGGACTTCGGGATAAGACGGCAATATTTGGGTTCGCTCACAACGCCCGATGGACCCCGGACATGGACCCAACCCTGCGTGTCCACCAGGAAGCGAAATACAAGAACTTCGTCAATAACTCCCGCGCTGAATACGTCGCGTTTATCGGCCCCGGCGTAAAGGATAAAGACAATGTCAGAAGCTACCCCAGCGAAGAACGAACCGGTACGCCGGATCAGAGACTTCGAGCCAGTATTCAATCTTACGATGCGTTTAGTCGAGGATTATCACCTGATCGAACAGCGGAAACTGACGCAGAAAGAACTGGATCAGTATCTGGACTGGCCGATGTACCAACCACTGAATCGCGCAGTCCGACAGATCAAATGGAAGATTCTCAGCGCGGAAGACCCGCTACTAAGGATAACCGACGTGGAGTAAGGCATTCCCGCACCCAAACCCCGCCTGTCGTTACCTCAGATCACCATCATCCACCAGGACATCGGAAATGAAGGAAAACCAAGCCCCAACTACGTCGTGGGAGTCCCGCAAGCTGCCGGAACTGATCAAGGAAAATCCAGCACTGGTCGCCAATATCATGGTGCTGGTGAATCAATACAACCTGCTGGAGAAGGGAGTCGTGACTATGGAAGAACTGGACGGGTTTGGGAGGATGATGATGGAAAGGGTCAAACGCCATCAGTTACTGGAGAAGGGAGTGATTACACAGAAGGAACTGGATTACTTTCTGAGCCGACCGGAGGGAGAATCAACAGCAAGGTCGCGCCTGACTCATTACAAGATACTCAAGATGGACAACCCGAAAGTGCAACTGGAAGATTTGGAGTAAAAGCCTCCCGCACCGCCGCAACTGCTCAAACCAACCCATTTATTTTTGTCAACTAGGTTTCCAGGAATTTTATTGAAAACAATTCAAAAAAACACCTATAACTCGTTAGCGTTTTCAATAGCGCTGTTACTGACTACAACCGACGTATACGCTAGAGGTGGCGGCGGAGGAATTATTTTATTATTGATAATTTTAGGGCCGTTTCTGATTTACTTGTTGTGGGCGTATACGATATTAGCGTTTACGATAATCCCAATAATTTTAGGAATTTGGATGATGTATGAATCTAAAAACGCAACCGGATTTGTTATAGCTTCTGTTATGACTTTGTTTGGATGTTGCTTTTCATACCTGATCGTTCCAGGGGAGTGGAGGGAAAAATTAAGTAAGTTTTTTAAGTAAGTCAACTCACCAACAACCGCCGAACCTGCTGCGGTTGAAATTTTTGACCAGATCGCGCCACAATTCTCTGTCGTTCTAATTCCGCCATCATCCACCAGGACATTGGAAATGAAGGAAAACCAAGCCCCAACTACGTCGTGGGAGTCCCGCAAGCTGCCGGAACTGATCAAGGAAAATCCAGCACTGGTCGGAAGATATACGACGCTGGTGAAGCGATACAACCTGCTGGAGAAGGGAGTCGTGACCCAGGAAGAACTGGACTACCTGATGGAACAGTCGATTTGGGAACCGCTCAATCGACGGGCGCTAACAACGAAGTGGAAGGTGCTCAAAACTCAGAAACCAAATCTCAAGATGGTCGACCTGATGGACATATAAGACATTCCCGCACCCAAACCCCGCCCACCAGCGGGGTTTCTGCTTCCAAGGTCGCTGAAACACTCATCACTCCCAAAGCCGCCCTCTGGCGTCATGCCGGATTGACCGTTAAGGTGGTTCAGGCGATTGACCGACAACAGGATTAGTGCGGGTCGTAATGACCACGGCATTGCACGATGGTCAAAACGTCATTTTCAACAACGTAGACCAATCGATTAGCTTCATCAATTCGTCGCGACCATGAACCAGATAACTTGTGTCTTAAAGGCTCAGGTTTACCGATTCCTTCAAAAGGTGTCCGCTGAATATCCTTAATCAGCAGATTGATTCGCTTGAGAATCGCTTTATCGGTTTGCCAACCAACATAGTCATCCCAAGCGTCTGCTTCCCAATCAATCCTCATCGGGTAATAACTCCCGACATACAATGTTTTTCCCTTGGCGAACATTTTCAAGGCGCTTTAGTAGAATACTCCCGTTCGGTTCACGAAGCAGGAATGCGGTCTCATCCTCAGAGGATGAAAGTTTTAGCAACGCTTCATATTCAGCAATGGGAATAACCGCTGAAACTCGTTCACCAGTAGGGTTGATAATATATTGAGTCATTGACGTTGCTCCGGTTGTGCCTTCATCTTTCTTCCTTCCAAGAACATTGAAAAATCAATCAGATTGATCTTGTATCCCTTGATTCTAGTTGCACGAAGTTCGCCAGACGCTATCCAACGCCGAACGGTCAGCGGGTGAACTTCAAGAATCCCTGATATATCCTGCACAGTCAGGATAGATTCTGACTGGTTCGCCAGAATACTCATTAACTCTTGGCGTCTATCTGGTTGCAGTTGACCAAGTGCATTAGTCAATTCTTTGAATGCGGGATGGTCTTGGATATTCATGCTGCTAATCTCTGATCAATATCTTTGCAGATGGTGTGAAGTAATACAGGATTCCACGGATTCCCTTGACGGTTAAACATGGATTGATTGTTAAGTGCGTTAGCTATTCTTTGAAGTGAATAACCAGCATTCTTGAGTTCGCTAATTTTACGAAGCACTACCTGTTCCAATTCACAAGGCACAACATGGACACCATCATCATCAACTTGAAGGCCAAACGGTATTTTGCCCATACGTTCGCCACGAGACTTCTTTGCGCCTAGTGCCGCTTTGGTACGAGCGCGGATAACGGCAACCTCATAAGCAGCGAAGCCGTCCATGAGCGTATTCATTAACGCGCCTTCTGGCGTTGCGTCGTTGCTACCATTCATTGCGTGAATAGACGCCTTGCGCTTAGAAATCATGCGCTCAATGGTTTTAACCAGCATCACATCACGCCCAATGCGATCTCGTTTGGCAACTAACAGCACATCGCCCTTTTTCAGTTCGCCGATAGCGGCCATCAATCCCGCCCGCTTTTCAAGATCAGCCGTTCCACTAACGCCAGCATCCTGATATTCGCCGGACACTTCCCAACCCTGCTGCTTGGCATAGGCCCGACAAGCGTCAAGTTGCGCGTTCAAGCCAGCGCCTGAATCAGCCTGCTCCTGAGTGCTTACCCGCGTGTAAATGATGATGGTCATGTCGGCTTGCCTTTACGTTAACGTTATGACAGGCAACATTATATAACATTCAATAGCAGATTAAAAATTTTATTAAGGTAACGTCCGATACCTTAATGGATTGCCTTAACCGCATTCGCCGTGATTCTGTCGCTACGGGAATTAACCGGAAGCTATGGATATTTTGATAGCCAGCGCGGAAGCGAGTCGGAGTAGGAATCATGGCGATCTTGCTGGAAAAAATGCTGCTAAAAACAGGAAAAAACCGCAAATTTTGTGAACTAAATCACAACCATCGCGCTATTATCTTGTCTATATTCTATAATGAATAGTACGATTCATAATGAGGGTTAGATATGATTAATATTACAAAACATGAGTATTCAGGATTGGAGCAGGCTTACCGGTTTTTTGATGAAAGGCTATTTGGTGGGGTGTTGCCAGACTGTTTGATCGTGCTACATCGCAAAGCTAACGCCAAGGGCTATTTCGCTGGTGAACGCTACGAAAACCGCGATACTGGTGAAAAAACCGATGAGGTGGCATTAAACCCCGATTCGTTCATTGGCCGATCTGATATGCAGATTTTAGGGACGTTAGTGCATGAACAAGCGCACCTCTGGCAATTTCACTATGGAGTTCGTCCGACGCAGGCTTATCACGATACGCAATGGGCTGAAAAAATGGAGTCCATCGGATTGATGCCGACCAGCACTGGTGATCCGGGAGGGAAACGTACAGGCCGACGGGTGACTCATTACATAATCCCCGGTGGTTTATTTGAGACCGCAGCAAATGAGTTGTTTGGAACTGGTTATAAAATAAATTGGCAATCACCTGCCGGGTCTGCAAAAGAAAAACCGAAATCGAAGGTAAAATATACCTGTCCATCTTGCACACAAAACGCATGGGCGAAACCAAAAACTAAACTGATTTGTGGTGATTGCCATTTTGCAATGATTTCAGAGTAGATGAAAACAAACCCGGTGCAAGGCCGGGATTGCCCTCCGATTTTGGAGGGCAGAGTTAATCAAGACATCTAATCAATCTTGGCCCACCGACCCGGCGCTTTGCGGACTCCGTGAAAGAAGTTAGCCGCAAAAAAATTCGCGGCAAAAAATCCCAAACCTGTTCTCTCGCTAAACTCAACTCATTAACGCCAACCGCAACCCCGCTTGATTGCGTTTAACCCAATCCGCCTGAACCGCCTTTAATCGATCTAAAGGAGTGACCCGAACCCCGTGCCTTAATAATTCAATCTGAAAACCGGCGCGTTTCATTTTTTCGATTGCGGATAGCGCCGATGCCTTGCTGGCGTTAATGGCAGCGTCATATTGCCCGCGATTCCATGACTGCGAAACGTCATAGCCCAACGCTTCCAACTTCTTTAAGTGCCAGGGATTGACCGGACTGGTGGAAATAATGGAGGCGGCCTGCCCTTTGCTATAATCATTTTCCAACACGTCATAACCCAACCGCGTTAAAAACCCTAACTGCTTTTCGGTAGCTGGTTCATATTGCCAATTACCGGCGAAGGTAGGTAGTTCTGGCGGTTGTAACAGATCAATAGTCCGTTCAAGATCAATAGCCGCAATCTTAGATTCACGCGGTCTCTTTTCACCACCAATAATTATCGGTTCATCACCGCTAGGTTGTTTCGTGTAACCTAAAAACCGCCACGCAGAGGCTAAGGAATGACGGCCAGCGTTATCAGTGAAATCCAGAACAACGCAGTCCGATTTGCCATCTGCCAATCTCAAACCTCTCCCAATCATTTGGGCGAACAACGGACGGCTTTTTGTGGGACGCGCCAGTAGCACACAGGCTACGCCTGGATCGTCGAAGCCCTCGGTTAAAACCATGCAAGAACTCAAAACCTGAATCTCGCCACTGGCGAATCTTGCCAGCTTTTCCGCACGATCAGGACTATCCCCGGCGATAAAATCCGCTGAAACCCCAACCGCATTAAATGCCTCAGCTATATTTCTGGAGTGATCGATATTTACAGCAAACGCAATTGCCCGCCGACCTGGTGCGTGTTCCAGGTATTTATCGACAATAAATTGGTTCCGTTCGGGTACATCAATAGCAACAGCCAGATCACTGTCATTCAGATCACCCGCGACGGTTCTAACTCCAGCCAGTGAACAGGATGTCAAACACTGCCGCGCTATCGGTTTAATCAGATACCCTGATCCAACAGCGTCTGCTACCGACATTTCAAATGCGATTTCAGAAAACAGATGGGACAGATTGGAACCATCCAAACGCTCAGGCGTTGCTGATAAACCTAGTCGTAACCGAGGTTTAAAATGTTCAGCCACTGCCCGCCAGGTCTTTGCTGTCGAGTGATGAGCTTCGTCAATGACTACCAGATCGAACACAGCCGGGTCGATTTTCCCTAGTCGGCGATGAATAGTCTGCACCATACCGATCACAAAAGACGCATTAACATCATGCTGACCAGGACGAATAAAACCAACAGGCACATCGGGATAAACACGGGATAAAGTCTCAGCGGTTTGCCGAACCAGTTCTTCCCGATGACAGATAAATAAGGTTCGTTTAAACGACCGGGAAACAGCAACGGCCAGAAAAGTTTTTCCGGTTCCAGTGGGCAAGGCGCACAACATTGAATCGACGCCAGTAGCCAGCTTGTCGAAAATCGCAGTATGCGCCGCGATCTGATGAGGTTTCAGGTTCATGCCGCACCTCCAGCTATTGCTGCTCTTTGCGCCATCACCCTCGCTATATCCGCCTCGGTTAAGAACGGGGACGGCGGATGGTCAACACCGCAAGCCCGACAGCCGAGATCATCTAAATCAGGTTTGTTGCACCGCATCAACCAGCGACCGTGGTAACCGTCGCTCCACTCACACCTTAACCGTGGGATCACCTTTATAGGTTTGATTGCGAAATCATCTGGAACTGGATCAAGCGGAGGCGGAACGGGTGGCGGTTCAGGAACGGGAACTGGTGAGCCTGTAGGAGGGATTTCAACCGGAGCTGACTTATCCACAGGGTGTGGATAACTTTTTGCGGGAGCCAGATCGAGGCTGTGGATAACTTTTTGCGGTGGCGGCTCGACGAGCCGGATCGGCTTGCTGTGGAGGTTGGTCAGAGTTTCAACCGCGTCGATCTGACCGTTAGGAATGATCGCTGTTCGGGGTTTGCCCGGCTGACCCACAACCCGGTAGGTCGCCGTTGGGTAAATGGGTGGTAACCCAATATATATATTATTAGCGAACCACCCATTTAATCGCTCGTTTTCCTCAAAGCACCTTACGGCTTCTCTAGCCTGATCAGCGGTAGGAAAAAGATCAGGATGTCGAACCGCCAGATCATTCCGACCGGTCACGATCACGCCATCGCGTAGAGCCACCTCAGCCAACCGACCCGGCAAGGTCAGTTTGTCCAACGTCGCCAACTGGTCAGGTTCGATCCCCGGAAGCGGCAGGTTTGAGAGAAGCCAAATTTGCTTCGGCTTCCCGGAATGGATCAGCCGCAACCGATCCAGCGCCTGCAACGATTCCTGTTCACGAACCGACTCAAGCAATTCTTGGCAACGAGGATCAGCGTGGGTATGCACCATCACCAGCGCACCGTCGCCGTTCTTGGCGGTTAGCTCGACTTGTTTCATCAAATAGCCACCGGTCAGGTTCAGGGTTGTGTCCGGGAACCACGCACGGGCAGCCGACTCCACGGCATAAGGTGGTGGCTGAAATCGACCGATCTGGATTAGCCAATCACAACGCTCCAATGTGTTTAGCCCGCGCAAGGCCCCGAAGTGTCCGAATTTCAACCCGACCGGAAAGCGGTCTTTATGTTTTTCAATCCACCGCATTGGCGCGATAACCGCACCGTTTGGATTAACCGCAAATTGGCGGTGAATAAATTCCATTAACCGACTACTCAGGTAGTCTTTATCATCCATTAAGCGCCGATAGGACATGGCGCTGTCTGTGATCTGCGTGATATGCGCTAATCGTGAAGCCTGAATATCGACGATCCGGCATTCCGGCGAAACCGCTTTAATCACGCTTTCACTAAGGCTTGCGTCTAAAAAGGCTTTAGGTGTTTCAGCCGCAAGGAATCTGATCGGCTTCCGATATGACGCAAAGATCGCTCCGTTCTCTACATTCACGAACCACAGTCGTTGTGGCCGATTTTCATCAAGCGCGGCTTTGCAGTTCCGCAGAAAATCGACAGGTGGACGCTTAACTTCAATCAGCGGTTTACAAGCGCGAGCCGCGATATTAGCTTCCATCTCCGGGTGAACGTGTATCTCGATTTCCTCGATCTGCAATAACCGATCAATTTCCGGTAGACTCCCAGTCATTTCTAACAGCCGATTTTCAGTAATCGCTGTCGCTAATTCATGGTAAACTGATTCCGGCTGTGCGAATAATTCACCCAGTGACCACCGTCGTTTTTTCTCAAGCGCGTCCTGAAACGATTCATCGACAACGGCTATATCTATTTTCCGGCCAGTCAGCGCATTCTCGCTCGACAATGGCAGGTATTCATGAGCATAAAACCGAATGGGTTCACCGCCTTGGAACTGCTTCATATATCCACAGCGACTGAAATATGGACAAGGCCGCTCACCCGTGATCTGGTCAAATTTCCCGCACAATAGCGGCATCGTTTGACTCGCTAAACCTGCCTTTTGCAAAGCAGTTGCGGCTTCGTGTTTATGACACAATGGTGGTTGATCCGAGGTTTGATGAGTGCGGCCACGGATCGCAATAGCTGTACCTTCAGGCAGTCGTTCCGCCTGTTCTTTAGCTAAGGCATAAGACGGAACGAAGTAATCGCACCGCAGGCTTTTATCCACCACCATCTGCAACAGCATGGTTGACTTGCCTAGACCGGCTGCGCCTTTAATGGCGATGTCACCACCGAGATTAAGCCAGTCGCTCAATTCCGCCTGCAATTGTGCCGACGCAACAGCGGCGCTAATAATAGGAGTGAGAGGGGAAACAACAGGTTTTGCACGGGCTATAGAGTCAACAACCGCCTGCTTGCCTTGGGCTAAGTACAGATCGTTGTAATCGACTTTTAGCCCGTCCAAATGTGGAACGGCTAACAGGCAATGGTGCTTGCGAGCAGCCCCGGTGGAATACCGCACACCGGAGTTAAAAATTTTTGGATCAGCGTGTATATCGTTATCAGCAGCGATAACAATTTGACTGTCGAGATAGTGAGCGCGGAATGCAGCAACCACTGGCTCCAGATTGCCATCGGAAAACGTGCAAATCACCGGTGATGCTGTGCAGGCCCGCAAGGTCGCGGCTGTGGCATAGCCCGTTGCGATGATTAACGTCTGATCGGGGGAAGGTTTACCCAGGACGGTGAACGCGCCGACATGATCACCGTGAGGCAGGAATAGCTTTTTACCGGACGCATTGATGATCTGTAGATCGACAATCCGCTTGTCGCGGTACATCGGAACGAGCAGCGCACCAGCTAGATCATGCGTTGCAGACCAAGCCTGAAACCAATCCTGCTGGGCACTAATCAGCGTCGGGGTCAGTAACCGTAAATTTCCAGCGGGGATGCCTTTGCGTTCGAGGTAGGGATGATCGTCCGCACGAGGCGCAGCGTTAAAAAGTCTGGTAGCTAGACTAGCGGTTCGATTAGCACGGGTAGCGCGTTGCTGACGATCCCGACGCTGGCGATCCAGATCATCCGATGATGTACGCTCAGATCGATCCTCACCGATCAGCAGCAGTTTTTCCCCAGTGCGCCAGTCTCCGCAATTTAAAAGCGGGAGGCCGTCGCTCAAGCGGGCGATATACCAACCTGCGTCCCGGCTGCTGTCAATCGGAAAGCGATGCGGCTTTCCGTCAAAAATCAGTTCTTTAGGTGCGCCACCGAGCGCGGCTTGAATACTGGCAACATCGCAGGCCATAGCAAAATTCCATACTTAACAAGTGTAGGTATTTGCCAATCGCTCGAAACTTGCTAGAATAGGCGTTCTCACACATCCTATTTCAGCTTGTTTTGAGCGATCAGCGGCTTGAGACTTAAGTCTCGTCGTTATCAATTCAGCAAGTTATGTTTACCAGAACCCCGCTTTGTGCGGGGTTTTTCTTTATCCGCGCTAACGATGCGCCTGGTCAGCGAAGTAGTCCTGCACGATACTGAACAGCGCCGGCTGTGTGGTTTTCAACGTAGACCGCGACCAACCACGGGTTCGGTCAGCGGCGCAGTCGTAAGCAGGCATTGAGCCACGTTTAACGCGGGCGTAAATACATTCACGAGTTTTGCGGAAGATGCGGGCCAGATCGCCCACGGAAACGAAGGCAGGAACGTCAGACATAGCAAACTCCAAAAAATACTTGTGAACCTTGGAGCCAGCTACTAAGATGATAGGACTGGCGCTAAGGCACTGGTTGTGATAAGTCCAAGCCCGCCGTGGTTCCCGGTCAAAGAAAGCGGCGGGTTACCGGTACATATTGAAGATTTGCATACTGCTTTGTCAAGCCCGCATACGCGGGTTTTTTTGTGTCTTTTTTTCATCAAAACAAAAGATAGTGAAAATTCACTACCTTTTGAAGCGATACGCCGAATCGGCTATAAGGTATTTAGTGAATCGTACGATGTAAAATCAATAGACTCAATCACTTATTGACAAAAAGTAGCGCC
>Ga0316607_1000525_pt1 | contig 13485 bp, 15 predicted proteins | sample MIS2016062E_MG_FD_207674 | JGI IMG/M metagenome (GOLD analysis project Ga0316607, IMG submission 207674) | Microbial mat bacterial communities from Middle Island sinkhole, Lake Huron, Michigan, United States - MIS.2016.062E | ecosystem: Environmental > Aquatic > Freshwater > Lake > Sediment...
ACTATCACCAGCATTGAAAGAAAATGATGTATTAGTTTGGGTAGTAGCTGTATCACTTGCAGGACAAAATCAAGCACCTCTTGTAATAGTAAATATATCGCCTGCCTTATTCGTTACCAATACTATTTCTCTCTTTACTATCTCTTGCAATTCATTTTTTTGCTCTAATTTCAAAAAATAATCTACTCCTATATGGTCAGGAAATAGATCACTGTATTGTGATTGCATAATAAACGAGGTTGCACTTGGTCAGATACTAGACTCTAATTTACCAAATGAGTTATTAGCTGTGTTGTACATACTGTATATTATTGTGATAAAATAGTTTCACTAAATGTTGTGTATTTCTCTAATTCTATATTAACTTTATCATAACTATAACTAACTTTCATTACTTGTAACGGTATAGTTGTATAATCAGCATTCAATAAAGTGATATGATGTCAGGGCTCTATGCTCTCTATATTGTATTTACTATTTATAGTCAATTTTATTTCTTTTTTCATATCTTTATTTGCATCAAGATAGTTATTCCCTGCGAGTGTCAAACTTGGTGTTCCGTTTGCATTTGTATTGAATACATAATCTATATGTCCGTACTCTGTTATACTAGCTGTATCAGATAATGGTCAGATCACAATATTGTTTTTTACAAATACATTATTTGCTACTCATTCTATCTCCTCATCTGATTGAAAGTAATCCACTTCGTTGTCTAATTTTACTCTATGATTTACTAATATATCACTTTTGGCTCTATATGTTGTATCTCATAGACTATCTATATAATAATATCGTCATCAAGTTGTTTTGACAATATCGTTTATGGCTTCACCTGTTTTTTTATAGTCAAAATCTATAGATATGCTATTGCTATAGTCAATGATTTTATCATATGTAAAATAATCGTAATATAGATTTATATTATCGATTGCATCTTTTATAGTCTGTGATGGGTTCTGATTTTTATTGAATACAAGTGATGATCCCGATCTAAAGAATACCCTATTCAATATAGATATACTTCATAAACAAGTAAGCTCTATGCCCTCTCCTGATTGGTCAATACTCCTTGTTATCCTTGTGATATGTCATCTATAGATTTGTTTTCAGTCGTTATTCTTATCGAATACCGTTACTATAACTATATCAGAAAAGCTATAATCATTATTAGTTATCTTTTCGTTGAGTCAGACTCTCAGTTCTCCTTGTCATCCATTGATATTCATAGTGAAACTGATTGAGTTTTTTACAGTCAAAGGATTTATAGTCTTTTTATAGACTCACATCATATTATATACTTTGATCTGATACTCTTTCATTATAGATAATTGTTTTTATATAAAATAGTGAGATCACAAGTAGTAGTTCCGTTTATCTCTATATATACGAGGTTACTACCGTTAGTAATATCCGGAAACCTTCATATATAATCTACTTCGGTATTATTTACTTTTACTATCTTATTTACTCCATCGACAGTCAATATAGCATTACTTGGTATAATCTCGTTTATTGTTATACTTCTATCTCATAAAGAAATCTTAATTTCATCAGTTCCGACCGTCGTTCAGAACACGAAATAGCATAATAATCTACTCGTTGCTGTTCATATATAGCTGAACTCTGTATAAGTGTTCCCTGTTATTCCTGTTTCAGTTACTGTCTCACTATTTATATCATAAAAGAATGGATCAACAGTTTTGAATGTTATCTTAAAATTAGTCCAATCTATATTGTAATGCTCCATAGGAAATACATCACTTGAAACAACAGTTGCTTTAGTTCTTCTATAAGTATCTCAGTGTTTTATATCAAGGTATCATTCTACTGCACTTGTCTTTAATTTGAATAGATCAATAAGTTGTAGTAATTCTGTATTATTTGCCCCTTTGATAGTACCTTTGAAAGTGATGGTTTTCTCTGTATATTTTCTATTTATTATACCACCACCATCAACAATAGTATTACTGAAATCAGACAAATCTATTTTTGGTAAGTTCTGGTCATCTTTGAACGATACTTTTATTTTATCGTTCTGCAAACCGAATCCATTAAAGATAATACTATCAGTAATACTATCTATAGATTGATATGTAGTAGAGTTATATGTACTTCAGTTCAATATTTCGTTATACATTAGTTAATCCCGAATTGATAAAGTTGTGATTGTCTTGTTAATGCCTCTGTTATTTTATCAACCAATCTATTTTCGTCAGCACTATTACTTACCGTTACTCCTCCCATATTTATGCTTATATTCATCCCTCATCATACGCTATTACTTACTTTACTCGTACTTGCTGGTGTTATAATCTCTGGTCATCTCTCTCATACAAGATAAGATTTTCAGGATTGTACAGTCCCTCAAAAAGCTCTCTTTCAAGTTATTGCATTCGTTACTGCACTTACTCATGATCATACCATAGATTTTGCACTCTCGAAAGCACTCTTTATTGAATTGACTATTCAAGTAACAGTAGATAATCATGCTTGTAACCAAGAGATCATACCGTTCACTTTATTTGTTACATATCATACTACTCAGTCCCATAATCAAGTCCACGCATTCATAAAGTTTTGTCTAAATGTTTGTATAGCTAACATTATAGACATCCATGTAGTAGATAAGTATGTTCACAACGCTCAAATAAGTATTTTTATAGCTTCGACACCATCAAGAAATCATTGCTTTATCTGCTCTCGATTTGTTATTACCATAATTACTAATACTGCCATCAAAGCAATAAGTATAGTAATAGGTCATCATACTGCTATAAATGCAAGCTTTACTACTCATAATGCGGTGCTTATAGCTCAAAATCAAGCTACCAGACTAGGTATAATCAATCATATAGTACCTATAATAGCAATCAGTCATGATATAGCAGCTACTACCAATATGATATTTTTTGTAAGTTCAGGATTTTTCATAATCCATTCAGTCAATGATGATATGAGTGGTCTGATTGCATCTGCTACTTGTTGGATAGCTGGTGCAAATGCTATTCATAATTCTTCTACTACATCTCATAACTCTTTTTGGAGTTGGTGCATAGGTCAGAGAGCTGTCGCAGCTGCTTGTCCTGCTCAACCATACATCCTCTCAACCTCTCACAATATAACTGATTGTGCTCACAACAAGTCCCCACTAGATTGCAACGCCTCGATCTGTGATTTTTGCTGGTCTGTAAATGCTATACCGACTCTTGTTAATGCTCATATTCACTCAGTTGGATTTTCTAATGCCTTTCAAAGCATAATAGTAGCACTCTGCAAATCTCATTCGAGAGTAGTAGCTAAATCTATCGCACTTTGTTGTGCTTTGAAAAATACATCCTCTCCTACATTTCAAAAAGTCAAAAGATTATTTGTAACCTTTTGCAATATGTCCTCGTCTCAAAATATACTTGTTTTTTGTAGTCTTGTAGCTTCAGCGATCATATCATCAGTAGTAGATTTCCATGTATCTCATACCCTCTCCATACCTCTCTCTACTAATGCAATAGCTTTTTGTTGTTTTTGTCAGGCTTCAATTGCTTGTGTTGTTCATGCGACTATCCCTGCAAATAGAGCAGTCCCTGCTACAGCCATATTCTCAAAAGCTTTTTGATTTCTTTGTGCAAATCAAGAAAGCTCTCAGCTTACTTTTTTAATGCCAGCTGTAGCTTGATCAATAACTTTTAATACTATCCCTATTTCTTTTTGTGCCATACATTATTTATTATGAGATAATTTTGCATCTATATTGTTTTTCTCTATCGCTAATTCTATGATGTCCTGAGGTGTGTTTTCATATTCCGAATATGTTCGTCAATACTGTTCCATAAGAGATAATGCGACCATCTCCATAGGAATATGTTTAGGTCATTTTTTCACTATCTCTTGTGTGTAGTTTTGTACTATCTCGTCTACTTTTTTTTTTCAAGTAGTTTTGTTATCTCTTGTGATAGTTCTGTAAACTCTTCCATATTCATATTATCCACTAGACTAGATATATCATCTTTTGCAAGTGCATTCACTATCCCTATTACCATCTCTATCTCGTTACCTTCCTTCTCTTTAATGATAGGATATATTCTTCTCATATGCTTGACTGTGAGTCTCTCTTCTACTGTCAATTCAATACTGTGAGTTCATACTTTAATTATCATAATAATATATAAGATATAAAGATTATTCTATTACTGGTAGTAGTGTACAACGACAATTTACATGCAAAGGAGCTCATGTGACATTACTATAATCATATACAATACCCCTATAAGTATCTCATTTGTTTATGAAGTTATCTCATAGACTTATAACTTTACCATGCAATGATGCACATTCTGGACATGTTCTCTCATCAAGTGCTGTATACCATTCTTTTTTTTGTACTACACCGCTTTGTTTATATGCTTCGATCTCTGCTTCGTTACTTGCTCTTGTTATCTCTGTTCTTGCTATATTTCTTGATCTTGTACGAGTAAACTCCTCAAACTTCTGATCGATATTTCTTGCTATAGCTTCAGCTCCTATTCAGTCTGTATTACCTTGCTCTATAATTGAAAACATAGCATCTTTTGTTACATTATCAACCTCTTTAGCTACAAGTCTGATATTATCTCTGATCCATTTGTTTATGTTATCACTTCAAGCTCTAAACATTGTATTTATTCATAAGAATGCCAGTGCTTCGTTACCCTCTGATTGCATCAAATCTTTATATAATGGTGTCAATGACACTACCCGTTTTGTGAGACTTGCTATACTATTAGATTTGATTTGTTTTTTGCTGAGTACAGCTTGTGTATACTCTTTTTTTTGGTCTTCGAATATATTATTTACTTCTTTAATATATTGTGCTTCATATACATCAGTTCTTTTGATTTTTGCTTCTCGTTTTTTTTGTCCTATTTCTTCTCTTGCTTTCTTGTATTCAGGTGTACCTTTAATATTCTTTGCTATGATATTAGATATCATTTTACTTTCTTTATCATCTTCTTTATCAACACTTTCTGCAACCATACCAGTCTTTAGATTATCTCAATCTTTTAATGGTGCATATCATCTTTGTTTTCTATATTCGTTTAATGTTAATGCTCAACTATTAAAATCTAATAACATCTGTTCATTATCGGAAGGTACTACATTAACAAACTCAAAGTATCATATACCAGTAAACAAATGTCTATTGAAAGCGTCTTCTAATAGTCTTGCGAGTGGTGAGATACATACCTTATAGAATGTATTCTCCGCTACTTGTGCTGTTGCTCTATTTACATCATCAGTTACTCATATAATAGCTTTTGGGACTTTGAATATAGCCAATATCTCGTCTCTTGTAAACCTTCTACTCTCTACAAAATCAAGCTCTTTTTGGTTTATTGCTACTTTCTGATATTGTAACCCATTATCTAATACTGCTATTCTATGTGCATTGTTTACTCATTGAAATTTGCTTTTTCGTTTGTTGCTTACTCTTTCTTTAGCTTCATCACTCATCACTTGTGTAGTACTAAGTATATCAGCCACCGATCATCAGTTCTTAAATATATTCCAATTCCATCTATTCGCAGTTGTGTCCATCTCAGCTTGTATTGCTACTGCTTGCATAGGAGATACTCACTTGACTGTGTGTGGAAATGTCTTTAATGGACTGTATAGACTAATATCTATAACATCCTCAGCAGGAAACAAGAAGTTTTTGTTCTTACTATTGTATCTATAACCTTTGATACTACCGTCCTCGTTTTCTTCTAATTGTACACAGTCAGTCCTCATATATTGGAGACTATCTATTGTCTTACCGATCCTTTGTTTCAATAAATAGGCAGATCATGTTAATTGTAATGATGAAACTACTGTTTGTAGTAATTCATAGGTCAATAACTGTTGATGTTGATGATTGATCTCTTTCTCGCTACCTTTCTTAGTAGTCAATGAATGGTTAATATCAGCAACCGCATTCGCTATAGTACTCACAGCAACATACTGCCAAGATATATACAATCTTATATAGTCTGATCTTGTTAGTTCTCCGACATTATAAGAAGTATTTGTCAAAGGGTAAAAACTACCCTCTGTGGATGGGAACGATTTACCATATATCAATGTCTTTAGGTTACTTATAAATCACATACTGAATAATTATCATATAAATTCTATTGTCCTGACCTCCAAAGATAGTTCACAAACAAGAGCTTTACCGTTTGATATAACGAACGGCGTAATAGTTCATCATACAGGCTGTACCATAGTAACAGTTCAATCTAATGTGTAGTTTTCATCTAATAACTTTATAACATCACTTATTGCTTTTACTATTATCTCTTTTGCTTCTTTTCTACCTCCGGTCTCCGTTATCTCTTGAAACAATAAACATTGAAATGTATATGTTCTCTCATTATTGCAACTATCTGATATAATGGCATTGAATCACACAGGCTCGAAAGTCATATAAGGGTATCAATTATTTTCTAGGGTATGATAGTCGTAAACATTAACGAAAGGTTTATTATCTCACTCTAATGTACTAAACAAAGCCAATAGTTTATCTGATAATGTCTGTATCATTGTTATAATGTTTGTAATAAATTATTGATATCATTATTAAATATATTATTAATTATATCCTCACTGCTGTCAATACCTTTTTGTAGGAAATTCTGTTTTGCATCAACATATATACCATATTCTCTAAAGTTTGATAGTGTAGCTGTTAAATCTCAGAAACTCATCTCGTAACTATTTCTTAATAATCATGTATCTACAGGAGTTACTATCTTTACTTCTCTCTCTAATGCCAATAATGATTTTCTTAATGATGTGTTAATAGTTCACCTTACATCAAGTCTATTCATATTTGCAATAAGCTGATCAATGTTCTTTATCTCTACTGTTATCATTTCTGTAAGATACACATTAAACGACTGAATGTTATTCAATCAAATGTCGATACTCATTTTACATTATATTCTATTCAATCTATAGTGAGTTTGTCGCTCTCTTTTATATCAGCCTCGTATATAGTATTAAATTGGAATTCTTTACCAAAGTTCGCAATCTCTACTCAGTCTTTCAATGTTAATGCTTTCAGGTGTCAGTAATAACTTTTTCAGGTACTATTATATCATGATTTCTTGTATCATGTTTCTGTATTGTATCATAATCTACTCACAGATCATAATTTTGTATCCTTTTTGAATCCCATTACATATCTCTGTAAGTTTGTAAAATAGTTATAATGTTATCAGGTATTGACGATGTATCGAAGTCGATACGATCACCATTCACCGTCTCTCCTTTAATTCCATCACTTGTTCTACTATTATAATAACTACTTGCAAGTTTCAATACCGCTATCTTTATGTCAGCAGGTGCTGGGTTATATCAAGCATTATATAGTATCTTGTAGTTTTGGAAATCTCTATACAAATTATTTCTGAAGTATATTTGTCAGACATTACCATCAAATGTATACTCAACATCATCAATAACTGTCCATACTTTGTTATCATATGTTCATGTATTCAATGAAATAGAAGTAATAGTATTGATAGGATAGTTTTTCATTGTGAATTCTTTTTGTCAGTTACCATCTCTTATCTCTGTATAATCTTTTGCTACTATATCTCTCCCTATATATGATAATACTGTACTTTCTGCACTATCGAGAAAAAGACCGAGCAATCGATCTTGACTATCATTACATATTCATAAATAATTTTTTAGATCACTCAATGATACAATCATAACTTACTATAGATTATAAAGCTTTTGTTTTCTTTCACTTATTAGCCATAGATTTGTTCTCTTTTGGTTCTTGTTCTTTCGTTACTTTCTCAAAATACCCTTTACCTTCTCGCATCTTATATACTGTTTCTTTTACTTTCGCTACTTCTCCAGCTTTATATGGATATAACTCTTTAATAAATTTTACTTCTATCATGTTATAATAATTATAAGATAAATTTATATATACATAATATAACTATGTACATATAAATAAAAGGAACATAGAGCGAACCCTATGCTCCTAATATAATTAAGCTGTTCCGTTGATTACAACAGTTAATGCTTCAGGGAATGTAAGAGTTCCACCATATCTAGTATTAGATTTAAGTGATTGAATATCTTTCTTCCAGTTATCTCCGTAGTATCCTCTTTCTACAGTCAATCCTTTTCTTCTACATAGTGTGAAGTATTTAAGATCACCGAATAGTAGACATACTCCATCTTCAATATCAGTAGCAACATCTTGTACAAATCCAACATCAGACATTACGATACCGTAACCCATAAGTGATGGAGTTGCTCCTCTCATTTCAGGATATAGTGGATATCCGTCAGTAGTTTTGAGAGCAAGAATTTTACCGAATACATATTGTGACATATAGAATTTCACTTGAGAAGTTGTTCTCTTGTATTTTCTTGCTGCTTTAGTGATTACATTTACTAATACAGTATCAGTAATGTCTTCAGCTGTGTTACCAGTTCCAAGATAGATCTTGTTTACAGTAGCATTAACTAATACTCATTTTACTGCACCAGTACCAGTTAAGATTTGTGTTTCTAGGAATTGTCCTTGTGATTCACCGATGAATTCAACAATAAGATCATAAAGATCAGGTACTGTCATAGTATCATCAAGAAGTTCTTGTGTCATATCAGTAAGTGTAGCTGCTTTAGCAATATCGATTGTAACGAATGCTGTGTCTGCTTCACTTCCAGTATATGCAATACCTTCTGCTACGAAATAAGTAGTTATACCGTTTGTAGCTTTTGGTAGTGATACTTTATCACCTTTAGCAAGTGGTAAAATACGAGTAGAGTTCACGATGTCGAAAGTGTTGATTACTCTCAATACATCAGTTTCGAATTGATCGAATACTAATTCAGCTCCATCAGTTGCAACACCTTCAGACATAGTCTTTACAGTCTTTTCAACAATAGCATTGAATCCAGCTTCAGTAGTTACATTGTTATTCATTACATCTTTGAATATAGATACAACAGCTGTTTTCTTAGCAAATTGGTTTACTACTGGATCAGCAGCTTTAGCAGTCAAGTTCATCTTTTTGAGTTCTGCTTTGATTTCTTCGATTTCAGATGCAGATTTAGACGCTAATTCTTCTACTTTCTTTGAAACTGTAGACTCTACGATTTCAGGTAATGACTTTTCAATAGTGTCAGTCATTGATTTTGTGATTTCATTCACGAGTTCTTTGTCCATGTGATAAATAAATAATAAATAAAGGTTATAGCATTTTCATACTTTGTAACGCCAATGCTGTAGCGTTGTTGATTTTTTGGAGTAACTCCTTTTGAGCTTTCACTCTCTCGATCTCCTCAGACAATTCTTCTTCTTTGGCTTTGTCATCAGCCATTGATTTCAATATATCTTTGATCTCTTTTATCTCTGATTGTAGTTGTTCAATAGTTACTTCCTCTTTTTTCTCCTCTTCTTGCTCTACTATCAATCACTTACTTACCGCTTCATCATATATTTTCTGATCTAATGATATAGCGTTTGGATTACATGGTACTGCAACAAATGATACCTCTAATAACTCTGCTTTCTCTATGATCTTATAATCTAATTCGTTTCTTTTGAGTGGTATAAATCCAACTGATACACTCTTGAGCATCCCTTCTTGATATAGATTTCTTGCAAGTATTCATAATGGATTACTCTGAGAGAATACTCATTTTAATCTCTTGACTCCATTACTTGTATAGAATTTTACACCTTTACCGATGATATTCTCTATAGTGTAGTAATGATTAGCAAGGATCACAGGATTTTTTTCTCGGTTCTTAGTATCCCATCCATTGATTTTGATTACTTCGTTATCTCTATCAGTATCTTGTGTAGTTGCAATTACATCAAAAGCCCAATCGTCATCATCTTCTACTTTTACGATGATATCTAATAACTTTACTTTCAATTCGTCTGCTAACTCTTTTGTATATAACATTGCATTACTTTAATATCTAAATAGATTATGCTGTATAGTCTGCGGTTGTGTTTACTACATTGATTATAACAGTCTCATCATCAACTTGTGAGTATATACCTTTGAATGTGAGTGTCTGAGTTACTACTTCATCATTACCTTGTGATCTACTAAACTCTGTAAATGATGCTAATGCTAAATCAATTGTTACTTCAGGTTTACTTGTTAATCCAATAGTGTTTGCTGTATCTATAAGAGAAAATCTTACAGCTTTCTTCGTTCAATCTAACTGTATAGTTCTAAATGTATTATCTGTAAAGTTTGCTGTGAAACTTCCTTCTATAGAGAATTGTTTGTTGATAAAGTCAATTGGAGTCAATGATCACATACAATAATCATCCTCTAAATTCTTATTGAATGTTATCTCAAATGATTTCAAACATATAGCACTAGCTACATCCAATCAAGCGAGATTGTTTGCTATCTTGAATTCTGAATGTCTTGCTAATAACTTATGATCTATATCATACGATACTGTATGGGTAGTTGTTGCACTTGGTTTTGATTTTAATGTTACAGTAAATGTTGCTTGTTGTCCTTCCTCTGCATTGATTGTCATGCTATCTATCATAGTGAGAGAGAATTGCAAATTAGATAGTACAGGATCATTGACTCATAATGTTAATGATGGTGATTGGTTTGTGTTTGCGAGATTGAATGTATGTTTGTATGCTCATGTAGTATCAACTACACTTGTTACTGCTCATAACAATGAATAGAATAAGTATCCTATACTATTTGCTTGGATATTACCTCCTATCTCTCCCTCTGCCCATCTTTTAACAGAAAAACTATCATTACTATCAGTAATAATACCCAACGAGCTTTCGTCTTGGATAACTTCGTTCTTTTCATCAAATGATAGATCAGTCTTTGGTAACCAATTACTTACCGCAACCGCAGTTCCTCTTGTAGCTTCGATACCGAACCCTACATTAATCAATCTTCAGATATACTTCATATATGAAAGCATTATGGAATAAAGTATCATACTTATATACTTATATCTATTTCTTGCAATTGACTTTGTCAATATACTTCACTACTCTTTTTCTAAACCTCCAAAAACCACTATCTGTAGAAATATATAGTTTTCTTTTTATCTCTTCTTGTGTTCGTTTCTTCTCTGAGAGTAGTTGTATATAGTCTTTTTCCTTCCGACTCATATTGTATCGGTTATCCATACTAATATACGGTGGTCTTTTTGGATTCATATTGATATATTATCATATAAAAATATCATTGATTTCTGTTACTCAACTCAACTCGAACCACATCCTCATCATAAGACTATCAGCTTCATCCGGAGACCTTCCTATTTTCTTTTTGAGTTCCTCTTTCTTTATTAACTTGATCGGACCATCCTTATCAATATCTATTTGTACTATGTTATCCAACTCTTGTTTTAATACATCTGACACCTCTAATAGCCTAATTACCCCAGAATTTACCTTATTTGCTAATTCTATATAGCATTGTGTTTTGAGATTTTGAAAGTTTGGTTTCGGTATCTCGTTTATCTTTTGGTTATAGGTTCTTGTATCTATAGGGGTACTATTATTCACAAATCATTTACATCATAGATTGTCTACTACTCATCATCATACCCCGTCCTCATCCACGATAGTATTACTCATAGGCACAGTATATCTCTGAGAGTATTCTAATATCTTTGATTGTACTAGTGTTGTACTACTCTGCTCATAAATAGTCTTGTCTATTTCCTCGAATCAATCTCGTACTCTTATGATGGTTTTGTCATCTCCGAACCTTGCAACATCACATGATATATATTTCTTACCATTGACTCTAGGGTTTCTCTCCAAATCTAATATCTTATCATATTCGAATATCCTTCATGGTGTATTATCATACTCTCGATCTCAATCCAATAGTCTCGCTTTGGTTACCTTATTGGCGTTCTTTAGTGATTGCCTATATTTATCATGATCTATAAACGGGTTATCTGTATATAACGACTGTATAAATATTCTATCTTGTTGTATAGTTCCTTCCTTCTGTGGTTTTATGAAATCACTATAAATATGTCATTTGTCAGGGTTGCAAGTCATTATTACCTTACCTAATAGATTATATTCTTTAATTTTTTCAGTCAGTCTTGATTTGATTACATCTATCGCCTTACGGTTCACCTCTTGCGCTTCATCCACTCGTGCATATGTTATCTCATATCATCATAACCAGTTGAACTCCGGATCACTTGGAACATCTCTCAACGGTACAAAGTATATTCTACTACCGTTATTATATTTCAGTGTCTTTGTCTGCATGTTTATATTATAGTCTTTATCTTTTACCATGCCATGACTATACAATACTTTCATCAATGTATTCAATGATGTTTTCTGCAAGTCATCCCATTCTCTCCTTCATACCAGTCGTGCTATTCATGGTAATGATAGACAAGTCGCATTTACTATCTCCGCTACCCCGTATGTCTTTCATCATCTTGCTCATCATCAAAATAATATCTCTTCTATGAGATTGTCTTGGAAAGCAAAAAGAAGCTCCCCTTGTTTCTTAGTTAGATTCGGTTTTAGTATCATAGTTATTATCCATTATAGATCGTTCTACTTTCTGTATCGCAACAGGTCATCAATTAGCACCAGTTATCTCTTGTTCACTCTTATCTCTCCATCACATATTCTTGAGTGCAAATATTGCTCATGTTGGTGTTGTAGATCACAGTCTTTCTTCGTATTCTCTCTCTATAAATAGCCTTGCTCTTCTTATTATGTAAGGAAACTCACCTCACATATCTTTCTCATAATCATAAATTGATTGTCTACTATCAAATCATAGATAGATTGCAAGATCAGTCATTGTTATCATTGGTATCTTTATGTCGTTATCTTGCGCATCCTTTCCTATTACCTTCCATCTATGTCATCATGCAAAATATGCATCAATTTTTTTTTGTAAATCTTTTGGTGTTTTGTAAAAAGCTGGTTTACCTGTATCATTCTTTCAGTCAGGTTTCTTTTTATATACTTGCTTTTTTTTTCAGTTTTTTTGAAACTCTTTATTTTTTACTTCTACCATATTACGAATATATTCCGAAATAAATTATTTTTCATATTTGAGCATCAACTCATTATCTAATTCTCTGTTCTTTTTGTTTACATAGGATCAGACCATAAATAAATCAATGATCCATCGTATGATACCTATACCAAATCATAATGATATAAGAAACAATAGCAAGATGAAGTATTGTTTTGTGTAGGCTCTATAAAATCAGATCCATCGACATAGGTATCAGTTGCCTTTGTTGTGTTTTCTTGCTTCGTATTCTTGTATAGCTTGTATTCTCTCTTTTTTTGGTAGGTTATGGATTTGTAGCATTTGGATTTATAAAATATTTAAAACTTATTCTTCTGACAGTCATTCAAAGTTCAGATACAGTTGATCGTCCACCCTAGTATTTCCATAACACAGATCGCAACTATCTATGTCCTCTCTT
>Ga0316607_1000526_pt1 | contig 13474 bp, 12 predicted proteins | sample MIS2016062E_MG_FD_207674 | JGI IMG/M metagenome (GOLD analysis project Ga0316607, IMG submission 207674) | Microbial mat bacterial communities from Middle Island sinkhole, Lake Huron, Michigan, United States - MIS.2016.062E | ecosystem: Environmental > Aquatic > Freshwater > Lake > Sediment...
CGGTAATGATGCGTATTGGGTTCAGGTGAGGGAAAATTGAGCAATAAACAATGCTGAATCAGATGAAATAGATGCTCGAACCCGAAGATTTTCAAAAATAAGGAGGAATAAATTCATGGCTTCTGTCAATTGCGAATGCGGATTTGTAAAAAATGAAATTTCTGATGATCACATTGGTAAAAAGGCAAAATGCCCGAAATGCGGGAAAGGCGTTATTGTTCAGAGAAAGGCTGATCCTGAACCTGTGCCAGTTCAGCCTTCGGTCGTAGCAGTAACACCGGCTCCCGCAAAACCAGAGTTCACTCCAAAAGAAAGAATTATCAACACAGATGTCCTTTTGGCTGTGTTGAAGGGATATAAGGATAGAATATCGGAAATTGGAAAGCGAAATAAGAAAGATGTTTTTTCGGATGTATTGAAGGGGTGTAAGGATAAAATATTGGAAATCAAAAAACGAAATAAGATGATACCCATCTTTCTGATATTGGTTGTTATCATAGGAGCAGGCTTTGTCTGGAAAAGCAGTTTTGTCAAAAAGTATTTTTTCAAAAATGAAGTGACAATTTATTTAAAAGATATTCTTATTGATCCGGATTCGCTTAAAATTATTAAATGGGGTGAACCTATTCCTGTTAAAGAAAAAGTTCGAAAAGAATACCCTACTTTGTTTGAGAATGCTTATTGGGAATTTGAAGTAAGATATTCAGCTGCGAATCAATTAGGTGGAAGGGCTTCTAAAGTAGAATGCTTTCTTTTCAACGCTGATGGGAAAATTGTAAAAAAGCGCGATGAATGTTTAATAAAGGGGCGACTTTTCAATTAATGCAAAGGTAAAGTTGTTCGTGTTTATTAAATTCCTTTATAATTCTTGAATAAAGGAGAATGCCATAAAAACTGATGTGTTTGTTGCGGCTATGGTGTTAATACCAAAATTCGCTTTTTGACGCTCTTTGAAAAAATAAACCTTGACACTCTGAAATGATTACATTATTCTTCCTTTCTATCAGAGGGAGGTGAACTATGGCATTACCAATTGCAGCAACTCCTAAACTTGGGGTTGCGGATACAAGAATATTCTTAAAAAGAGTTGAAAGGGATTTGAATAAGCCGGTGAAGCGCGTGTCTGCGTCAAAAATCGCCGAAGCTTCAAAATTTGTAAAGGAATATTTTGAAAATAGACAGAAACAAAATTATTGATGAAAATCAAGGATTTGTTTTAGATAAAGTTGATGATTTTTCAATATTCCGATCCTTTACATGCGGCGACGATGATTTAAATGAATTTATTCATAAGGACGCTGAAACGCACAAAACCGAATTATTAGCTGAAACTTATGTCTTGCGGCTGCAAGAAATTGACAGTCCGATAGCCTTTTGCAGTCTGTGTAATGACACCATCCAATTATCACCTGATGCCAGAAAGAAAATACTGCCCGAAAAAAAGCAGTATCGCTATCATCCTGCTGTAAAAATCGCCCGACTCGGAGTGCATGAAGACTTTCATGGGAAAGAAATAGGCTCTTATCTTATTGAATTAATCAAGAATTTTTTTATGATTGACAATCGTACCGGATGCCGATTCGTTACGGTAGATGCTTATAATACAGAAAAAGTTCTGAATTTTTATAAAAAAAATCACTTCCAATTCCTCAATCAAAAAGACGCGAAAAAAGATACAAGGGCTATGTATTTCGATTTGAAGCGTCTCAAAAAAAAGCTTGATTCCGAATAAAGATTTTTTATAGTCGGAGAAAATCGTCTATGATAATCGCAGGACTTACCGGCGGAATCGCCACCGGAAAATCAACTGTATCAGCAATCTTAAAAGAATGCGGCGCAAGCATTATTGACGCTGATCTTATCGCTCATGCGGTGGTGAAAAAAGGGCTTGAGGCTTATGAACGCATTGCGGCGCATTTCGGAACGCAGATACTTTTGCCGGACGGAGAAATTAACCGCCCCCGTCTTGGCAATATCGTTTTCAATCATCCGGATGAGAAAGAAATGCTAAATCAGATTGTTCATCCTTTTGTATTTGAAGAAATGGAGCGGCAAATCAGAGAATTTGAACGCAAAAATCCGGCGTCTGTCGTGATCTCGGATATTCCTCTGCTGATTGAATCGGGAATGCACAAAAATTTTTCCGAAATCATCTTGGTGTATATTCCCGAATATCTTCAGATTCAACGGCTGATGATAAGAGATGATCTTTGTGCAACCCAAGCCAACACAAGAATACGCGCTCAGATGCCGATTGAAGAAAAAAAGCGTTTTGCCACGATGATAATTGACAACAGCGACTCTTTGGAAAATACCCGGAATCAGACTATCGCTGTTTATCAACAACTGCGGAGGTGATTATGGAACATGCAATCAATTATGAACAGGATTTTTATTCGTGGCTGATGTATAATGCTCAATTGCTTAAAGAAAAAAGATTTTCGGAATTGGATATTGAAAATATTGCCGAGGAACTGGAAAGTATGGGAAGGCGCGATAAACGGGAACTGCTCAGTCGTTTAACGGTATTGCTGGCGCATCTGCTCAAATGGCAATTTCAACCGGTAAGACGTTCAAAAAGCTGGGAAAGAACCATTGATGAGCAGCGGGAACAAATCTACCTGATTCTGTCAGACAGTCCGAGCCTGAAATATCAGCTTGAAAACGAAATTTCTCATGCGTATGATCTGTCTGTCAAAGCTGCGGCAAAAGAAACCGGCATGAAAAAAACAATATTTCCTGAAACCTGCCCGTTTGCTTCGGAGCAGATTCTTGACGAAAATTTCTATCCTGACGCGGTTATGGTCTGTTAAGGTAATTTAAATGCCCCATAAAACATCTTATATTTCCGGCATTGTCAAAGCTCTGGGATTGGTATTCGGCGACATCGGCACCAGCCCGATTTATACGTTCACGGTTATTTTTTTAATGACCAAACATACCGAAGAAAATGTGATCGGCGTGTTATCATTGATTATATGGACGCTGATTCTGCTGGTAACAGTTCAGTACGCATGGCTCGCCATGAGTCTCGGACAACGGGGCGAAGGCGGCACGATTGTGCTGCGCGAAATTCTGGTTCCCATGCTCAAATCCGGGCGTAAAATAGGCTTTGTTACGCTGCTTTCATTTATCGGCATTTCTCTGATTATCGGCGATGGCGTGATTACGCCTGCTATCAGTATTTTAAGCGCGGTCGAAGGCTTGCTGCTGATTCCCGGACTTGAAACAACGCCGCAAAGAGACCTGATTATGCTTGCGGGCGTGATAGCCTTTATCCTGTTTGCAGTTCAGAAAAAAGGCACAGAAAGGGTTGCCGGCGCATTCGGACCTCTCATGGTGATATGGTTTCTGACGCTGACGGTTTCAGGTATTGCCGCGTTTATCCACAAGCCTTTGGTATTCAAAGCAATCAATCCGTATTATGGCGTTAAATTTCTGCTTGAAAACGGAATTGCCGGTTTTTTTGTGCTTTCGGAAGTAACGCTGTGCGCGACCGGCGGCGAGGCACTGTATGCGGATATGGGGCATCTGGGACGCGAACCGATTATACGCGCGTGGTATCTGGTTTTTTTTGCGCTTCTGTTCAATTACTTAGGACAGGGCGCGTTTATGATTCAGCATCCTGAAACCAAAAATGTTCTGTTTGAAATGGTCTTTCATCAGGCAAGAATCCTGTATGTTCCTTTTCTGCTGATGAGCGTTATGGCGACGGTTGTTGCGTCTCAGGCATTGATTAGCGGAATGTTTTCCATTGTATATCAGGGAATTACGACCCGGATTATGCCCATGTTCAAAATAGATTATACATCGGCAGAGCGGCATTCGCAGATTTATATCGGCTTTGTGAACTGGTTTCTGCTGTTTGCGGTATTGTTCATCATGGTTCAATTCAAAGAATCCAGCCATCTTGCGGCAGCTTACGGGCTTGCGGTTACCGGCACCATGACGATTACCGGCATTATGATGACGTGGATATTCACGCTCAGAAGAAAGATCGGGCTGTCCGTTCTTTCCTGCATCGTTACGCTTATCACCACCATGTATTTTCTTTCCAATACCTACAAAATTCCTCACGGAGGCTATTGGTCAGTCATTATTGCCGTGATTCCTTTCGGTATTATTCTGCTGTATCGGGAAGGGCAGCGGAAGCTTTATCAGGCGCTTCAACCCCTGCCGTTGGATGTTTTTCTGCTCGGATACCGGGAAGTATATCAGAAATTGAGCAAAATCAGCGGCTGTGCGTTGTTTTTTGCACGCGCATCGCAGCATGTTCCGCCGTATATTGTTCATACGATGATCAAAAACAACATCATTTATGAAGATAATATCATTGTTTCTATCAGCAAGTTGGAAGAGCCGTTCGGTGTTCAGGGTGCGTTTACCCAAACCATTGCCGAAGGGCTGCGGGTGTTTGAAATTCAGATGGGATATATGGAATTGCCGGATGTGGAAGAAATTCTGCGTAACTCAGGCGTGAATGAAAAAGCAATATTTTACGGCGTTGAGGATATATCTACGGATAATGTGTTTTGGCAGACATTTTCGATTATCAAAAAACTGACGCCGACCATTGTTCAGTTTTACAAGCTTCCGGCAAACAAGCTTCACGGCGTGGTAACGCGGGTAGATATGTGAGGTTGACAATCACCTAACCCCCCGGCCCCCTTCCCTGAGAGGGCAGGGGGAGTAACGGAAAAACTCCCCCCTCTCCGTTCCGGGGAGGGGCTGGGGGAGGGGTGAGTTAGGAGCATAAAGAGTTTTTATCTGCGAAACACAACGCAGCTTTCACCATCGCGCCTGCCCATGATGGCGTTCCCAAAGCGTGAATATGCGTATAAGTGGCAAGAACATTTTTATACATGCAGCCGTCTTTATTTCCGATCAGACCGGCTCCCCGCTTCATTGAAAATGCAAAGCTGTGTTCATCTCCGCCATAAGACAAGACCCGTGAATAATGAAATTCATGCCCTAAAATTTTTGTGCCGACCTCAAAATAAGGATTTTTGCCTGCAACCTCAATTTCTGTATAGCCATGCCCCTGCGGTCGTTTGAAAAGTCCGAATGATAACGGCAGAACGCCTGCCATCGGATAAGATTTTTCTTCCAGAATCAGCTCTTTTCCCAAATACATCAGTCCTCCGCATTCGGCATAAATAGGAAGCCCGTTTTCTGCAAGACGCTTCAATTCTTCCCGAAAGCTGATGTTTTCAGCCAATTCCTGTGCATGAGTTTCAGGAAATCCGCCGCCGATATACAGAGCGTCTATTTTCGGAATCGAAGTATGGGTCAGAGGGCTGAAAAAAACAATTTCTGCCCCGGCAAGACGCAGAGCTTCGATATTTTCAGGATAATAAAACTGAAATGCGGAATCCCGGATAATGCCGATAGTCGGGGGGGGATGTGTTATGTGGAAGGTGTTATGTGTTATGTGGGGGGAGTGATGGGGCGAAATTTCATTGTGAGACGCAGCACGCGCAGTTTGCAGCAATGCATCAAGATCAAGATATTTTTCGGCAATCACAGCAATTGCCGCAACTGATTCATTTGCCCATTCATGCTCCGCAGTCGGCACAAGTCCCATGTGTCTTTCGGGGAAATTCTGCTCACTCAGCTTGGGCAACGCGCCGAATACCGGAATGCCGCAGTGTCCTTCGATGCTTTTCCGCAAAATTGCCTCATGTCTGGCGCCGGCAACATGATTTAAAATCACGCCGCTGATCTGCACACCCGGATCAAAATGAAGACATCCCAGAACTGCCGCCGCCATAGTGCGTGTGGATTTTGTACAATCCAGACACAGAATCACCGGGGCATTCAGTAATTTTGCCAGTTCGGCAGTGCTGGTAGAGCCGGACATATCAATCCCGTCATACAATCCCCGATTGCCCTCAATAACGGCAACATCGCCGGCACGGGTATGCGTCAGAAACGAATTGAAAATCCGGGAGGAATCAATCAGATAGGTATCCAGATTATAGCAAGGCCGGCTTCCTGCCAAAGCAAGCCAGCCTGCGTCAATATAATCCGGACCTTTTTTGTAGGGCGCTACGGGAATACCACGCTGTTTCCATGCCGCAATAATTCCGATGGAAATGACGGTCTTTCCCGATCCGCCCCGCAATGCCGACATCACTATTCTGGGAAAATCCATTGTGCATGGCTTTCTATGAAGAAAATCAGCGTATTATTCTTCGTGTTCAGCCCCGGCTTGTTTTCCCGTTCCTGTGAGTCCGTACATTGAGGTGCTGCCGCTTGACCAGAACTCCAAAGTGCCGTCTTCAATCATCTGGGTAACAAATTTCTTGGCTTCTCTGGGTTTGCCGCCGATAATGCCAGCCAGATCGTTAAAATAAAATTTGGATTTCGTTTTAAGCTTTCGGGTCAGCTCATCAACGACTTTCTTTTTAATCTCTTCGTATTCCATAAACCCTCTTTTCAATGAATGCGGCAGGAAACAACATTGCCATTCCCTGCCGCTGGTTCAGATATGATTGATTAGAACTTGAATTGCGTGGTCTGGCGCCATGTATAATATGCCGGATCACGGAAGTCGTCAATCAGATGATGCGTGAACTCAATTTCGCACTTATCAAAAAATCTTTCCCATCCGATACGCTCCGCCCATTCGCCAAGACGTTCGTATTTACGCGCGTCTTTGGCATAAGCTTCTATCATCTGCGTAATCACTTTGGTCATTTTGGGCCAGCGCGGGGTTTCGTTGGGCAGAAACGCCACAACAACTTTTGAAAACTTGGGCGCGCTGAGGCGGTTGGAAACTTTGCCGCCTGCCATCAGAACGATGCCGTCGCCTTCTTTGTCAGACAGCGGCATAGCCGGACACATGGTGTAGCAGTTTCCGCAGAACATACATCTGTCGTTATTCACCGCAACGCTGTTCACCTTGGTGCCGTCTTCCATTTCTATTTTGGACGGCTTGATTGCGGCTGTGGGACATGCTGCAATTGCCAGCGGAATTTCGCACATCTTGTCCAGATATTCATGATCCAACATCGGGGGTTTGCGGTGATAGCCCAGAATAGCAATATCAGAGCAGTGAACCGCGCCGCACATGTTCAGACAGCACGCCATAGAAATTCTGAGGTGCGCGGGAAGTCTCATGGTTTTGAAATCGTTGAACACCGCGTCCATCGTTGCTTTGACTGTACCGGAAGCATCGGTGGCAGGGGTATGACAGTGAATCCATCCCTGTGTATGAACGATATTGGTAATGCCGGCACCTGTTCCGCCGACCGGAAACTTGAAAGAACCGCCCGGAAATTTGCGGCTTTCAAGGTCTGCTTTCAACGCTTTGACTTTATCTTTGCTGTCCACCATAAACTCAATATTGTTACGCGTGGTGAAACGAAGATAGCCGCCGCAGTGTTTATCGGCAATTTCACAAATTTCCCGGATGTGGGTAACGCTCATCAGACGCGCGCCGCCTGCTCTGACCGTATAGACTTCATCGCCGGTCTCTGAGACGTGAACCAATACGCCGGGTTCCAGAATTTCGTGATACAGCCATTTTCCCTTGTTGGCTTTGATAACCGGAGGATAAAAATCATCGAAATGTTTCGGTCCGATATCGGTGATCCGGTTCTCCATGGGTTTGTCCGGTTGATAACCTGTGGATATGAATGCCATTGGTGTCTCCCTCCCTTATCTCAGATGATGCTTTCTGTATTCTTTGACATCGCGTGTCCAGCCGCCTTCGACTTCTTCTTCTTTCCAGAAGATGTAGGGGTTGGAGCGCGGTTCTTTGACATGTTGAGCCATAGGCTTGATGTTGACAGCTTCCAACATCTTCTGGAAACCCTGACGTTTGATCAATTCGCCCAAACGCTCACGGTTCTTGCCTTCTTCCATCCACCAATCCCAGATGCCCTCAATAACTTCTTTGATTTCATCATAAGGATCTTCGACAGATATGAAGGGAACCAGCAGAGAACCCATCTGTGCGCCGTCAAGGATCGGAGCCTTTGCGCCGACCAGAATAGAAAGACCTCTGTCATTGCCGATTCTCAAAGCTCTGGGCATGACATTGATACAGTGCATACACCGTGTACATTCACGATTATCAATCTTGAGGGTTTTGCCGTCCATCCACATACACTCGGTCGGGCAGCGTCCGATAACTTCTTTCTGAATGTCAAACTTACCCCAGTCGCGTCCGGAATGAGCGCCTGCATTGGGTTTCAATTCTCCGCCGATATACGCTGCAACTGCCTGCTGATCAATGCGGATATCATCTTTCCATGTTCCGATAAAGGACATGTCAGAACGGGCAATCGAAGCTACGCAGCAGTTCGGACAGCCGTCAAACTTGAACTTGAATTTATAGGGGAATGCCGGACGATGAAGTTCATCCTGATATTCCATCGTCAGCGCATAACACAATGCCTGAGTATCATAACAGGCATATTCGCACCGGGCTGAACCGACACAATCAGACGGAGTTCTCAGGTTGGAGCCGGAGCCGCCAAGGTCCTGATTCATCTTATGGGTGAGTTCGAAGAAAATTTCTTCAAGCTGCGGGGTGGTTGTTCCTAGAAGAACAATGTCTCCGGTGGAACCGTGCATGTTGGTCAGACCACTACCGCGCAAATCCCACAGATCGCAGATTTCTTTCAGATATGCGGTGGTATAAAACTTGCCGCCGGGCTGATTAACGCGCATGGTGTGAAAATGAGCAACGCCGGGGAATTTTTCCGGCTGATCGCAATATCTTCCGATAACGCCGCCGCCGTATCCGAAAACGCCCACGATACCGCCGTGTTTCCAGTGTGTTGTTCCATCTACGAAAGACAGTTCGAGCAGTCCCAGCAAATCATCCACAACCTCTACCGGAGTCTGATAATCAAGCCCTTTGACATTTTTTACCCTTGCCTCGGCTTCCTGCTTCATGTCAGACACAAAGCTCGGCCACGGTCCTGATTCAAGCTGATCCAACAAAGGGGTTTTGTGTTTTGCCATTAGTTTTACCTCCTGTTCTTGTTGAAAATTAAACCATCCTGACACTAAAAAAATATACGCCTTCTCACAAGGCTGTAAAGATCACCATGTCGGCACATACTGGCAACTGATACGAGCCGTTTATGATCTTAAGTTACCTTTATACCTATTAAAGAGGTATGATATAGGCTTAATCATGCTTTTTGTCAATAAAAAAAGAATTATGACATCATAAGAAATATTTTGAGAAGATTTCTGAATCAAAAATGCTTTTCACAGACAGAAAATTTTGCCCGGATTCAGAATACCGTCAGGATCAAACACCGCTTTGATTTTTTTCATCAGCGATATTTCAACAAGCCCGATTTCTTTGGATAAATACGGCAACTTGGTAATCCCGATGCCGTGTTCGCCGGAAATCGTGCCGCCCAGCGCAATCGTTTCATCAAACAGCTTATCCACCACCTCTTCGGCTTTTTTCATCTGCACAGTATCGCGCTTATCCAGCATAATCGTAAAATGAATATTGCCGTCTCCCGCATGACCGAAAGCTGCGATAAACAGCCCGCTTTCTTCTTTCAATGCTCTGATCTTTTTAACCATGTCCGGGATTTTACTTCTCGGAACCACAATATCTTCATTAATCTTGTGGGGACCGTAGCGGAAGAGCGCGGGAGAAACCGCTTTGCGTGCCTGCCATAATTTTGCCCGATCTTCGGCTGTCTTGGCAATTTCAACTGCCGCGCCCTGCGATCTGCATAAGGTTTCAATTTTTTTCAATGAAATTTCGGTCTCGCCGGATGTTCCGTCTGTTTCAATCAGCAGCATGGCATCGGATTCAACCGGCAGCCCCATGCCGAGATGCGCCTCGACACAGCGAAGGCAGGCATTGTCCATAAATTCGATAGTTCGGGGAATAATCCCCTGCCCGATAATGGCTGAAACGGTCTGAGCGGCGGTTTCCATCCTGTCAAACATGGCGGTCATGGTTCTGACGCTTTCCGGCAAAGGCAGCAGGCGCAAAGTCATCTGCGTAATCACGCCCAGCGTTCCTTCGGATCCGACAAGCAGCCGTGTCAGATCATATCCGACCACGCCTTTTGCGGTCTGAACGCCGGTGCGAATGATCTGTCCTGTGGGAAGAACAACTTCCAATCCCAACACATAATCGCGGGTTACGCCGTATCTGACGGCTCTGGGTCCTCCGGCGCATTCGGCTAAATTGCCGCCCAGCGTTGAAAATTCGGAACTTGCCGGATCAGGCGGATAAAACAGCCCTTCTTTTTCAACAGCCCGATGAAACTGAGCCGTGATGACGCCCGGCTCAACCTGTGCAATCAGATTGGCTTTGTCAATGGCGATAATCCGGTTCATGCGGTTCATCACCAGAACAACACCGCCGCGAACAGGCAGCGAACCGCCGGTCAAGCCCGATCCTGCGCCCCGGGGAATCACAAAAAAGCTGTTTTTATGAGCAAGCGCAAGAATTGCAGATACTTCCTGAACATTCTGAGGAAAGATTACCGCATCAGGAAGATAAACTTCGGCAGTGGCATCATACGCATAACAGAGAAGCTCTTCCGGCTTCCGGGAGCAGCGATCTTTTCCGACAATATCCTGAAGTATTTGAAAATCCGAATCGTTTAATGACATACCCCTCCCGATCCCCTCCGTGTGTAATTCATGATCGTCAGCCGAGCGATAAATCGCCCGGCTAGAAGCTCAAGCCTGCTGAAGCAGGCTAAGTTCGGATCAGCCGGCTTCAGCCGGCTTCGGCTTATAGCCCTGAAATTTATTTCGGGGCGACCGACAGTCGTGAATTACCCCCATCCCCTCCCCGAAACGGAGAGGGGTGTTTTCCCTTTACTCCCCTTCCCTTTCAGGGAAGGGGCAGGGGGTTAGGTGATTCTATTTTTTCGCACAAAAGCTGAATCTGCCTCTGAATCGCAGGGTCCTGTCTCACCCCCTGCTCTACCGCGCTGATAGAGTGAATGGCTGTGGCGTGATAGCGGTTGAAATTTTTTCCGATGATCTGAAGCGGCTGATTTGTATATCTCCGGGCAAGATAAATCGCAATCTGTCTGGGGCGCACAATTGCCTGTTTGCGGGAGTTGGAGATCATATCTTTTAAGGAAATATTATAATGTCTGCAAATCACCTCTTTAATCAGGTCTATCGTAATGGCTCTGGTCTGATTGGCAATGTTTTTGACCACGCTTCTGGCAAGGCTCAGATCCACAGAGCTTCCCATCAGCGCGGACTTTGCCGCCACGCCGATCAGTCCGCTTTCCAATTGCCTGACATTTTCCGAAAGCTCGCCGGCAAGATAATCCATCACATTTTTCGGAAGTTTAAGCTTGTTTTCCTTTGATTTTTTGTGCAATATTTTAAGCCGGGTTTCAAAATCCGGGGCTTCGATATTGGAGATCAGGCTTGCAGACAGACGGGATTTCAACTGATCATTCATTTTCGGAATATCAGACGGAAGATAACAACTTGTAAAAATAATCTTTTTATCTGCATTGAACAGATAATCCAACGCCATCCCGAGTTCAATCTGGGTGCGCTCTTTTCCGGCAAGAAAATGAATATCTTCCAGGAGCAGAACATCGCAGCGATTCCGATATTTTTCTTTGAAAGTTTCAATCGTTCCGCCCCGGATGGCATTCACCATCTCATTGGTGAAATCTTCGGCAGTTACATAATAAACGCTCTCAGTCGGAAATTCGGACAGAATATGATGCCCCACCGCCTGAGACAGATGGCTTTTGCCCATGCCGGTATCTGACAGAAGATACAAAGAACTCTGACCGGAATCCCGTTTAGACGCTACGGAAAGTGCTGCCGAATAAGCAAAATCATTGTTGTTTCCCACCACAAAGCGGTCAAAGGTAAATTCTCTCCGCAGAATACGCCCGCTGCCCGCAGACTGAGAAGCAGCTTCCGGCAAAGCAAGCTGCGGATCAGGAATATCAAGAATATTCTTTTTGGATTTGCGCTTTTTCGGGGCTTCTTTTTTTTCGGAAATTTCAAGCGACAGCTTGCAGGATTTCAGCAGTATCCGGCTCAATTCCGATTCTATCAGCGTATTGTAATGTTCCACCACCCGTTTTTTGAAAAAGAAATTCGGACAGGACAGGACAATGGCATCTTCCCGGCTTCGCACGAATCCCATCGGCTCAATCCACATCTTATATGTGTGTGCCGGAACGCGCTCCCGAATTGCCGCTTTGACTTTCTCCCAGACATCTTCCATAATCATTGTCCCATGTAGTTAAGGTTATAAAACCAGATTATCTATTTAAACCATTCTGTCTGTCCGGTCAAACGGAATAAAGGGGGGGATGATGTCGGCATTACAAAAAAATATCTGTCTGATTTTATTGTTTTCAAGGGAATATGCTTGATATAACCGCTCCTAAACACTGCTATTTATCAATTATTGTATGTTTATTCGGGTATTTCAGAGGTATATCCCATACAGATATATTGCATGATCTTTCAAAATCTCAATTTTTCTTCAATTTTCACAAAATATCTCAGTTTCTCAATCCGGCTATCTTCTGAAGATAATAGACCGCCTCTTCAAGACCGACAACTTTATCATCATTAATATCTGAAATAAGACTGATATCCGGAGACAATCCCGCCATCACCCGAAGAATTTGGATAACATTGCTCAGTGAATATTTTGAGAAAACCAGGAGAGTCGGTGCATAGAAATAACGTGTGCGTGAACCGTCGCTGATCTTTGCGTAAACACAGACTTCTGTCCCGTCAGTCATGCCGGAGGTGTCCCAATTAACGGTGTTTTCAATAAATGTCTTACCGGTGACAGGGTGTTGAACAGGATTGCCTAACAATTTGAGATCATTATTGTTGTAGGGATTACGATCCGCATCCGCATGAAGTGTTACAGTGCTGCTGCTGTCATAATCAAGGGACACATAGCGCAGATCAAGATTTGTGCCGATTGGGATAGTCTGTCTGCCATGACCGAGGGCGGAACTGTCTTTCCGTACTTGCAGGTCGGCAATATTGGGCCATACAGCCTCACTCCATAAAAGAGCCTGACGCACTCCGTTACCGCCTGACAATGAATTCGCATGAAGCCCGTCATTTTTACGAACAGTTGTTCCTTTAATCCGGCTGAAACTGAAACCTGTCTGATCTCCGCCGGACTCTTCAGCGGTGAACCATGCGCTTCGTTCCTGTGAATCCATGGAAGCCTCTCCGTTACTGACCGGATTTTTCAGATCAGCAGTTCCCTGATACATCAGGTAAATATTCCGATGATTCGGATATACGGAACCATTTTTATAATACCCGCCATTCATGGCACCCCAGACACGGTTATAAGCGCCTGAAACTGATTCACCTTTGGGGTCCTCGGCGTTTTGGAGATAAACATCGGCAAACACAACATTTTCATAAATTGCCGTAGGCGAGTCAATAATTTTGGTTAAAAGCGGCTGCGGATCACCGGCGGTAAGCGGATGCGGATCCAGCGGGGTTAAAT
>Ga0316607_1000527_pt1 | contig 13463 bp, 9 predicted proteins | sample MIS2016062E_MG_FD_207674 | JGI IMG/M metagenome (GOLD analysis project Ga0316607, IMG submission 207674) | Microbial mat bacterial communities from Middle Island sinkhole, Lake Huron, Michigan, United States - MIS.2016.062E | ecosystem: Environmental > Aquatic > Freshwater > Lake > Sediment...
GGTGCAGCATCGGGCTGACAATTGACCATTTGAATAAATAGTAGAGAATTAAACTCTCCACAGGTTCGCGACTTTTGCTCACAGAAAAACCTGAGATTTTAAATTACATCGAATATTAGCCTATCAGTTCAGCAATGAAAAATTAACAATATTTTGAGGTTTGTAGGGTGCGCACTGCGCACCTGACGGAGGTTTGTGGGTGCGCACTGCGCACCTGACGGAGGTTTGTGGGTGCGCACTGCGCACCTGACGGAGGTTTGTGGGTGCGCACTGCGCACCTGACGGAGGTTTGTGGGTGCGCACTGCGCACCTGACGGAGGTTTGTGGGTGCGCACTGCGCACCTGACTGAGGTTTGTGGGTGCGCACTGCGCACCTTACCCTTGCCAAAAAAATCAAGTCCGCGCAGGCGGACTATTTCACTTGTGTAGCGCCAGAATTTATTCTGGCGAACTCCTGAATGTCAAAACTTTGCCAAGGCTCAATTTTCGGCCAGCATCGCTTTTTGTCCTTCAGGGGAAGTCGCGTAACCCAAGAAATCCTTAACCACTTGGCTGGGAGGATTTTTGTAAGCGTAGTACAACTGCCGCTTGTAAGGATAATTCCCAGCATCCGGCGTCGCACCGTTGACGGGCACAACCCGCACTGTTTTCTGATTGACTACTTGAGCGAAAGTCGCATAGCCAATGCCGTTATTGCCTAAAGCTTGCAGCAGAGGAGTTGTCGCATCTCGATCGAGCGTAGTAATATTTGGCCCCGTACCAAAATTAGCACCAGAGAGCACTTGTTCTTTAAACGTCTGGTGAGTGCCGCTAACTTCTGGTCGATTAATTACTTTAATTGGGCCCGCCGGACCGCCGACTTTCGACCAATCTTGAGCAGTTCCCTTGAAGATATCTTGAACTTGAGCGACGGTTAAACCTCCTTTGAAGGGGTTGTTAGTGCCGACTACAAGGGCGATCGTATCTAGGGCAACGGGCACTGCTGCCAAACCCTGACCTTGTTCTTGAGCAGTCAAAGGTCGCGATACCCCAGCAATATCGGCTGTTCCCGCCACCAAATCCTTAATTCCGTTTGCAGAACCATTTGCTTTTGCCACGACTGTAGCGCCAGAAAACTTGGTCTGAAAGCCATTCTTAAGGTTGAGATTGATTGTCACCATGCTGGTAGAACCGTCAATTCTCACCGCCGTACCCGCAGCAACAGAAGCTGGAAGCGCAAAGGAACTAGCCGAAACAGGCGCAGCACCACCGGGTACTGGCGCGACGGGAGGCAGATTGGCTCCACCACCGCTTGCGGGTGTGGGAGTATTGCTGGCATCCTGGGATGCTGGTTTTTTCAGAAAAAAGAACGCGCCGCCACCGGCGAGCAAGAAAAATAACAAAATAAAAACTATGGGGGGAGGCCCGCTACTCTTAGCCATAAAATTCTCCTTGATTGCGAAAGTTACTAAGTTATTTGTTGTTGGAGCCGTCTAACATTTGCAGCCTGCGATTAACCTCATCATCTATGGTCATATTTTCTAATTCTGCCTGAAGTCTTTCTTGGGGGTTCTCAGATAGCTCTGCTAAAGCTTGCTGTTGGAGGTTGCGGCCTTGAACGGCGTTTTTGGCTTGCTCGAATTGCGATCGAGCTGAATCAATACTCAAGTCGTTATTGACTTTGGCTATGGCTCCGAGGGCTTCGTTAATCTCGGCCATATCTTTCATATTTTGCATATCGGTTTTGTAGGCTTCGAGCTTTGTCCGCTCTCGATTTAGCTTGTCTTTGGAAGCGTTAACGAACTGTTCGGCTTGTTTTACTTGGGCTTCTAACTGTGGCAAAATTTGTTCTGTCTGAATTACCTTCGACATTGCCAAGCGGGCTGCTTCTTCGTTGCCGTTGCGCTGGGCTGTGACGGCTTGGCGCTCTACGGTTTGCATTTCCCTAACTTTTTCTTCATATTTGGTTTTGGCGCGCTGGTAGGCTGCAACTTGAGTTGAGACTGCTGTTGCTAGTTTTTGCACTGATTCTTGCATCGATCGCAAAGACTCTTCGGCTACCGCCACCGCCACCTTACCACCGGATTCTACGGGGAGTCCCCACATCCAATTCCAGGCACCTACTATGGTTCGGCCTGCCCTTTCGCCCATCAACCAGTAAAGAAGTTTTTTCATATAAGTACCAGATCAGTTTGATTTTTACCCCCAGTCTACATCAGGATTGTCGATCGCCCTCTTCGAGCTATCGGCAATTAGATCCCCGACTGCTTAAACAAGTCGGGGGTCTGCGTATTCTGTTTTTTTGAGGTTAACAACAGATTATTTTGGCAAATCTGCAAAACTGCTAACATTTACCAGTGTTAAATCTGGAGTTGTTCGTTTAATCAAACCTGTCAGGACTTTCCCGGGGCCTATTTCCACCACGCGATCGATACCCTGTAGTGGCAATTGCAGCGAAATCTCACGCCAGCGCACGCCTTTGGTCATCTGCTGAGACAATCGCTGCTTCAAAGTAGCTCCGCTTGTAGTGGCTGACGGTTCAGAGTTAGAGAGAACCAGCATCTTAGCATCAGAAAACCTTGCAGATTTTAAAACTTGTTGAAACTCATTCGCCACTGATGACATCAGGGGAGAGTGAAACGCGCCGGAAACATTCAATTTAACGGCCCGTTTGACTTTGATTTTGGCAAGCAATTCTTCTACTGCTGTCGGCGTTCCAGAAATGACGACTTGTGCTTCGCTGTTATCGTTGGCCAGCACCACGTCTCGGCTGTATTGAATTTGCAGTTCTAGTTCCTGTCTGTCGAATCCGAGCAAAGCCACCATTTGCCCGCCGGAGACATTATCCATGAGTTCGGCGCGGCGTTTAACTAAGCGCAATCCTGTTTCAAAGTCAAAAACACCTGCTGCGTAAAGGGCAGTGTATTCTCCTAAACTGTGACCTGCAACCACTGCGGGCCGATCGAACTTTTCGCGCACTAAATCGGTCAAAATGCTTTCGATCACGTACAAGCAAGGCTGAGTGTAGAGAGTCCGAGAGAGTTTTGCTTCTTCTTGGCAAATTTCCGGGACAGACCAGCCTAAAATCTCTTTTGCTAGCTCAAATTTGGCTTTGGCTTTTGGCAAGTTTAATAAGTCTGCACCCATCCCGATCGCCTGGGAACCTTGTCCGGGAAATACCCATGCTGTTTTAGTCATTTTTCCGGTTATTTGCTAATTGGTAGTTGCTAATTTCTGATTGCGGATGTTATTTAAAAGAGTTCTTTGTTTCTCGCTCATAATTTCGCTGGCTGGTATCCACTATCTTTCGGTTGACTAACTCTCTATGCGCGACTCACAATTATAACATACAACTGCGATTTTTTTGTGAATTTGTCTGATTTCTTTGGGCTGGTGGCATCTAATTAATATTGACAGGATAATTACCAAGCTTCAATCCTGGGAAAGTCGATCGCGCCAAAACAGGATTTTCAGTCTCCCACTCAAAAACAGGGCGATCGCCAGCAGCCGGCTACCCAATATTTATCTTCCCCATTGAAAAATCACCGCCCCCCAAGTCAAACCAGCACCGAAGCCAGCCACAGCAATAGTATCGCCCGCTTTAACTTGACCCTGACGCACAGCTTCATCTAGAGCCAGTGGAATAGAAGCCGCTGAGGTATTGCCATAATTTGCCAAATTGCTGATGACTTTTTCCGGCGGAATCTTTAGCCTTTGAGCCACTGCATCGAGAATCCGCTGATTAGCTTGGTGTAACAGCAGCCAGTCAATGTCTGTGACGCTGATATTTGCCCGAAACATCGCTTTTTCGATCACTTCCGGGACTTTTCTCACAGCAAAACGATAGATTTCTTGACCATTCATAGTGATGGGTTGAAATGCACCTTGTCCGATCCTGATGCCATCAATTAATTCTTTTGACTCTCCTTTGTAAGCCAAGTTGAGAGAGGAATTTTGGGTGCCGTCGCTGCGAATTTCAAATCCCAACAGGCGATCGGTTTCTGAAGCTTGTAATACTACCGCACCCGCCCCATCTCCAAATAAAATGCAACTACCTCGATCGGACCAATTCACCCAGCGAGACAAAATATCCGCTCCGATCAGCAACACATTTTGATAAACCCCTGTCCGAATGAACTGCGAGGCTGTCACTAAACCAAAAACAAAGCCCGAACAAGCTGCTGTCAAATCAAAAGCCACAGCTTTTGTCGCGCCCAACCGATATTGAATTTGACTAGCACTACCAAACAAATCGTCAGGGCTTGAGGTAGCCAAAATAATCAAATCGATATCAGTCGGCAAAATTTCTGCCATTGCGATCGCCTTTTGAGATGCCTCTGTGGCTAAATCGCACAAAGATATTCCATCAGTCGCCAATCTGCGGGAGTGAATTCCCGTTCGCGCCGCTATCCACTCGTCAGAGGTTTCCACAATCTGACTCAAACTGTGATTATCCAGCGCAACCTGCGGCGTACAAGAACCGCTACCCGTGACGACAATGCCGAACCCTGATTGCTGCAACATTCCTCTCCATTTACTCGCTGTCGGTCGAGAAATTAAAAATTAAAAACTACAAATTAAAAGTGTTTTTTACAGGACTGAAATTACTTTTTTTAACAGGACTTACGCAAATTACTTGTTTAAACACTACCTGTAATAGTAAGGTGCGCAGTGCGCACCCTACAACTAGAGTCTGTGCGTAAGTCCTATTTAGTTTAAACACTACCTGTAATAGTAAGGTGCGCAGTGCGCACCCTACAACTAGAGTCTGTGCGTAAGTCCTATTTAAGCAAAACAGCTTGTTTAAGCATACATTTTTAATTGGACATTTTTAATTTTTAATTCCCGCGTACTGCCTCTAATTCCTAGCTTCTTGTTCCAGAGCGCTTTTGCGATATTCCTGCAGAATACGCTCGATCACTTGGTTGTCAAAAGCACCCTTAGCCAAACGAACAGCATTGCAAATTGAAGCAGCTTGAGACGAACCGTGGCTGATAATGCAAACTCCAGCAACGCCCAACAGCAAACCGCCGCCGTGTTCAACGTGGTCAACCCGCTGCTTAAACCCTCTCAGGCTTTCTTGCAGTAGGGGAGCGCTAATTTGATTTTGGAGTCCCGCAGCCAATTCTTCCTTAAGCACTTGCACCACGACTTCGCCCACCGCTTCAGCAAACTTCAACAAAACGTTGCCGACAAACCCGTCGCAGACAATCACGTCGAAGTTCCCCGATAGTACATCGCGGCCTTCGGCATTGCCCACAAAAGGAATGTGAGGGTTGTCCACCAATAACTGGTGGGTGCGTACCACAGCGTCGTTACCTTTAGAAGGTTCTTCGCCAATGTTGAGCAAACCGATTTTGGGTGAGGCCACGCCCAGCACGTACTGGCTGTAAATAGTTCCCATAACAGCGAACTGCTCCAAAAATTTGGGGCGGCAGTCCACATTCGCGCCGACATCGAGAATCAGTACAGCGCGGTTCGGTATCATTGTCGGCAACACCGCACCGATCGCGGGGCGATCGATTCCGGGTATTCGCCCTAATCTCAGCAAGGCAGCAGCCATAGCAGCGCCGGAGTGACCGGCGGACACCACAGCATCGGCTTGCCGCTGCTTCACCAAGTTCATCGCTACGTTAATCGAAGCTTTGGGCTTGCGTTTGAGGGCACTCAAAGCTTCTTCGTGCATTTCCACCGTTCCTTCAGAAGGAACGATTTCTAGCTGACCTTTACAGACGCGACCGATCGCGTCTTGTTGCAGGAGCGAGGCTTCTATTTGCTGTGGATCACCCACTAGCAAAATCTCTACGCCTAATTCTTCTTGTGCTTTCAGCGCTCCCGCCACAACTTCGGCGGGGGCATGATCCCCGCCCATAGCGTCTATTGCAATTCTTGCGCGTGTCGATCCCATTGACCAATGTTTGATAAACACTAAAATTCTACCAGGAAGTTGGGAGCCTGAGTTCAGAATTCCTATGTCAGTTAACTGTTGACGGTTGACGGTTGACGGTTGACAGTTGACGGTTGACGGTTGACTGTGGTCGTGCCGCCAGCGAACAGTCAACAGCGAACAGCGAACAGCGAACAGCGAACAGCGAACAGCGAACAGTCAACTTTACTATTATTGACTGCAAATTGAAAAACTGAATGCCATAGTTATTCAGAAAATTTAGGAGTAAAAAATGCTGGATTTATTTAGTTCGGGAATCATGTCTCTGTGGCTGGAGATGGCTGGGGTACGCAGTGTGGGGCTGAATGCTGCGTCAGTTCTGGCTTGGCAAGGAGGAATGCCCGGGTTGGTGTTGGCGGTCGATTTAGCTGTGGGGGGAGTGCCCTTGGCTAATCCAGATTTGCCCGCAGCAGCGACGGTGCGAGAATTTTTAACAGATTTGAAGGCGAAGGGGCTGATTGAGGGGAATCAGGGAGTTTGGATGCAGTCGGGAATGGTGCCGCTGGTAAGTCAGGAGGGGACGACGCTGATGCCGGGGGCTTCGCTGACTAAGATTGCGACTTCTTTGGCATCGCTGGAAACTTGGGGCGCGGATTATCAGTTTGAAACGTGGTTCCGGGGGACGGGACCGATCGCCCAGGGTGTGTTGCAGGGGGATTTGGTGGTCAGTGGCGGGGGTGATCCGCTGTTTGTGTGGGAGGAGGCGATCGCCGTTGGTAATGCTCTCAATCAAATGGGTATTAATCGGGTGGCAGGAAATTTAATTGTGACTGGCAATTTCCGCATCAATTATCAGTCCGAGCCTGTGGCTGCGGGGGAGATCTTGCGGCAGGCCCTCGATGGTCGCAGTTGGCCACCGGATGTGCAGGCAATTTATTCTAAGATGGCTCCGGGAACTAGAAAGCCACAGGTGGCGGTGGATGGGGGCGTGGCTCGGAAATTTTTACCTGCTTCGCGTTTGTTGCTGAAGCGTCGATCGCTCCCTTTAGCGGAAATTCTCAAGCAGATGAACGTCCACAGCGATAATGAAATTGCTCAGATGCTGGCCGACAATTTGGGCGGGGCAAAAATCGTGCAGCAGCAAGCGACTTGGGCGGCGGGTGTGCCGGCGGCGGAACTTCAATTAGTGAATGGTTCGGGATTGGGAATGGAAAATCGGATGTCTCCCAGGGCGGCTTGTGGGATGATGCAGGCGATCGGGCGCTACCTTCAGACTACTCCACTGACGATTGCTGACTTGTTTCCGGTGTCTGGGCGCGATCTAGGCACTGTCGAACACCGACACATTCCCCCCCAAGCTGTGGTGAAAACAGGCACCTTGGACAGCGTGATTGCCTTGGCTGGAGCGATACCGACGCGCGATCGGGGTTTAGTTTGGTTTGCAATTATCAATCGCGGCACCGATTGGGACTCTTTGAGAGCGCAGCAAGATTTGTTTTTGCAAAAGTTGGTGCTGCAGTGGGGTATTGCACCAACGTTGCCGCTGGCAATGGAGCCCCACATTGACGGCGCGAAACCCGCCTTGGGGGCGGCAAATCGTAGCGATATTTTATTGGGAGGCTGAGGGAAGAAGTCAATCAATTTGAGATTTGAGATTTGAGATTTGAGATTGAGCCCACAGCATAATCTGAGATTTCGCGCGTGGAGTATGTCACAATTGGGAGAGGACTATTGTGCAAGAAGATGATCAAACTGCGATTGAAACGATACGGCAAAAAACGCGAGGCAAGCTACCGGATTGTAGCGATGAACAGTTCAACCCGCCGCGATGGCCGTCCTCTAGAAGAGCTCGGCTTTTACAACCCCAGAAATAACGAAACGAGGCTGGATGTTCCAGCGATTGTCAAGCGCCTGCAACAAGGCGCTCAGCCAACAGACACTGTGCGTGACATCCTTAGAAAAGCCAATGTATTTGAACAAGTCGGAGCCGGAGCCAACCTTGAATCCAGCAACTCAGCAACAGTCGCCTAGCCCCAACTACGCAGGATTGGTGCAGTTTTTAATTGGGCCTTTTTTAGAGTCGCCCGCGTCTTTGCGGGTTGATTGTGAATTGCACCCGCGACAGTCGCGGGTGTGGGTTCGCCTCGCTTTTGACGATCCGGACAAAGGGCGGGTGTACGGTAGGGGTGGACGCAATATTCAGGCAATTAGAACTACTCTCGAAGCGGTGGCGCAGACGGTGGGCCAGTCCCTCTACTTAGACATCTATGATGGGGAAGCAGGTGATCAGCGCTCACCGGCACCCAGGGGCGATCGCCCCGAGCGTGGTACGCGCGATCGAGGCGACTTCCGACCCCGAACTTCCGCACCGCCACCCACGACCTTAGCTAGCAGACCTCCGAGAGAGCAACCTCGCCGTACTAACACACCAACGTTTAGAACTAGCAGAAATACTCCCGGCTATTAACTGTTCTGCTACCCAAAAATTTGAGATTTTAGATGACCTGTTGTAGACTTTTTGTTACAAGCCCCGTCTGATTTTAGATTGTCGATTGTTCGATCGGACAAAAATCTCAAATATAAAATCTCAATTGGATGAGGTCAATCTAAAATCTAAAATCTCAACTCTCAACTCTAAAATCTCAACTCTAAAGTTGCCTGACTTGATAGAAAGGAGACTTAATTTGTACCTGAAGCACCAAACTCATTTGGGAGCTAAATATCAAGGACACCTTAGATACTAGGTAAAAGCTAGTACCGGGTGTCTTTTTGTTTGGAAGATGTTGCTGATTTAACTGTTAATTGTGAAAATTTAAGTGCTGATTTAGGGAGATATTATGTTGGCATGACTGAAACACTGACAATAGAGTTGCCAAACACTCAAAGCGCCATGTCGCTCGCAGGCCATCAAGAAGAAAATCTGAAAATGATCTCTAAGCAAACCGGCGCAAATTTGGTAATGCGAGGCCAAGAACTGCTGATTTCAGGCACGAAAAATCAAGTAGAATTGTGTCATAAATTAGTGCGATCGCTCTCCGAATTCTGGCAAGCCGGCAAAACTATTACCGGAGTGGAAATCCAGACGGCGCGCCACGCTTTGGATACCAACCGCCAAGACGATTTGCAAGACTTACAGCGAGACGTTCTCGCCAAAACCCGCCGCGGCGAAGAAATCAGAGCCAAAACATTCAAGCAGCGACAGTACGTCCAAGCTGTACGCACCCACGACCTAACTTTTTGCATAGGGCCCGCCGGTACTGGTAAGACGTTTCTAGCAGCTATTATCGCCGTGCAAGCACTGTTGAGCAAGCAGTACGAAAGGCTAATTTTAACGCGACCGGCTGTAGAAGCAGGGGAAAAATTAGGATTTTTGCCGGGAGATTTGCAGCAAAAAGTCGATCCCTATTTGCGCCCGCTTTACGACGCCCTCCAGGAAATGATGGACTCGGAAAAAATGGCCGACTTAATGGAAAGAGGGCTCATAGAAGTAGCTCCTTTAGCTTATATGCGGGGGCGCACTCTCAGTAATGCTTTCGTAATTTTGGACGAAGCTCAAAATACGACGCCAGCTCAAATGAAAATGGTGTTGACTCGTCTGGGTTTTCGATCGAGAATGGTAGTGACTGGCGATATCACTCAAACGGATTTACCGCCGAACCAACCATCGGGATTAGCAGTTGCACAAAAAATTCTGCGCCACGTTGAGGGGATTGCTTTCTGCGAATTCTCTCAGGCGGATGTGGTGCGACACCCGCTAGTACAGCGGATTGTTGCTGCTTACGAACTGCATGAACAATAGTCAGTAGTCATTAGTCATTAGTCATTAGTCAGTAGTCATTAGTCATTGGTTAGTTGTTATTCGTTATTGGTTTTAACTTCCAATGCCCAATGCCCAATTCCCAATTCCCAATTCCCAATTACGAAATTATGTCTAACCTGAAAGAATTCTTAGAAGCTTGCGAAAAATTAGGAACGCTGCGTTTAATTGTAACTAGCAGCGCCGCTGTCTTGGAAGTGCGCGGTTCAATTCACAAGCTGTTTTATGCGGAATTGCCGAAAGGTAAATATGCAAATATGCACGCAGAAATATTTGAATTTCACCTGAATATGGACAAAATAAAACAGGTGAAGTTCGAGACGGGTGAGGCAAAAAGAGGCAATTTTACTACTTATGCAATTCGTTTTTTGGATGAGCAAAATGAGCCTGCTTTGAGTGCATTTTTACAGTGGGGAAAACCGGGTGAATATGAAGCGGGACAGGTGGAAAATTGGCACGAATTGAAGGAGAAATACGGGGAGGTTTGGGAACCTGCACCTGTTGAGGAGATTTGAAGCTATTTTTTTGAGGGCTGGATACAGCAGATTCCACGTTTATGAAGTACACCCCAGATCCCCCTAGGGACACTCCACCGTGCCCAAGGAGTGTCAACTTAAGCCTGAAAGCCTTGATAAATATCGGTTTTACCTAAGTCTAGATCCCCCTAAATCCCCCTTAAGAAGGGGGACTTTGAGAAGATTCCTGTCCCCCCCTTCTTAAGGGGGGTTAGGGGGGATCTGGGCCTAATCGTCAAACAGCAGTCTGTGACTGGGTTAGAAGTTAAGTTGACACCAATGGGCTCTTGGAGTGTCCCTACTACACTTCATAAACCTGGAATACGCTGTATCAGCGGTTCTGATCCCCGACTTCTTGGAGAAGTCGGGGATCTGGATTATTTTTGCTTCAGATTATGTCCGGTCAATTACCGTTAATAAAAATGCCTGTTCAACCTGAAGATAATATTAGTTTAACGTTCAACTATATCTAAACAAGCTAAGAAAATCGAAGCGGAATTCGAGCCGCTGACTCTTGAAAATATTTAGGGTTATTTTACCGATTACTGTTAGTGTACCTGCATAGACTAGGACAGTTCATAGTCGATTAAGCTACTTAATAAATATTAACAAAATTTCAGCTTGGTAAAGCTTAGAATTTTTGACAACTCAGATCTCCTAGTTCTAGCTATTGTCAGCTCGCAGGTAATTTCTGATGCCGAGGCTTGAATTCTCGGAGATTCCTTGTCCACCGCCACGGTGGGCGACTGTCTCGCGACTGTGCTGACAATTGACTGTTTGAGGGAATGTTAGTCGCCCAAAGCCAGACGAGAGAGTCACAAAACCGTGAAAGGCACAAATCTTATTAAGTAGCGATCGCTACTTGAAATGTTGTGTCAGCTATGATACTATCAAAAAACTCAATATGGGTTTTGAGAGTGGTGATTGAATTGCGAACAATTTAAATAAAAATTGCCTGAGATGATGGCAATTACCAGGAATCTCAACCCAGAGGCTACTGCGATGACAAATTAGTCGATCGCGCCGAAAAACGGAAATCTAAAATGAGAGGCGATCGGGCAAAGCAGTTAGTTGTTGACCGCTCCATCAAACATCAAATTAGCCCTGTTTTTCGTTGAGGTTAGAGAGAGTGGCTGAGTTAAAGAAATGTCAAATCAGGGAAAATATTTTCATGACAAACAATAAAATGTTACCCAAGAGAGTCCGTGCAATTTTTTTGATCGGAGTTGTTAGTTGTTTCGCACTCTGGGGAGTGCCAGCGCGATCGCAAGAAGCCGAAGCCACAGCCTCACCTCAAGCTGAGAAAATTGAGCCTTCACCAAAAGCAGATCCCAAAGCAGCAGTTACGACTAAAGATCCTGAAATTCCAGTTGAAGAATTGCAACTGCTAGTCAAACCGCTCGCCCTGGATGAACTCCAAAACGAAGCCGCAGCGTGGCAAGTGTTGCTCAAAAACAAAGTCAAAGAAATTAGCGATGCTGAAATCGCCATCAAGCGTCAAAATCGCTCCATCAACAAACAACAAGAAGTTGCAGGTTCCCTAGACGAAGCTAAGAAAGCACTAGAAGAAAGCGACAAAGCTCTCAAGAGCGCAGCCCCAGACTCAGCAGAATACAAAGAAGCCACTAAAAAGGCAGAAGAAGCTAAAGAAAAACTCAAAAAAGCTCAGGAAGGGTTGAAAGAAGCAACAGAAACCAAAAAGGAACTTAAACAGGACGATACCCTAAACAATGCCTTGAAAAAAGCCGAGAAAACAGGCGAAGTAGATCAGGCCAAACAAACCCTAGACGCAGCGAAAAAAGAGCGAGAGAAAATAGCTCCAGACTCGCCGGCGTACACTGAGGCTACTGGAAAAATTGACGCGCTAGACAAGGCAAGTAAAGGCTATGAGGACGCAGAAAAAGCCCAAAAAGCTATTGCCGATCCCAAATCGCCGGAATACCAGGAAGCCACCCAAAAAATACAAGAGGCTACCGCACAAGTCAAAAAAGCGCGGGAAGCGATTAGCGGGGCTTCTACCGCTGGTGGTACCGGCGCTGCGGAAAAATCTGCTCAGAAACTCGATGAAGCCACAAGCACCCTTGAAAACACGACAATCAAGACTGGCGGTGAAACAGCAACTGCGGGTTCGTCTGCTGCTAACAGTCAAGCAAACCAAGACAAAAAAGGGCAGCTTGCAAAAACGTCAGACAAGTTGCAAGAAAATGCTAAAGATGAATCAGTATTGAAGAACCAATTGGTGGTCAATGCTACCAATCTCCAGTCTGGGCGAACAGCAGTTGTAGACCGCTTCAATGTGATTTTAGAAGAAGTAGACCGCAAAGGTGGCGATTCCAAATCCGATCGCAAATACATTGAAGCTATCACTAAAGCCGAAATTGATGTGAAGGATACTGAAGGTCTAGGCGTGCGTGTCCTCAGTTGGTTCAAATCAGATGAAGGTGGTTTGCGTTGGGCCAGTAATATCGGTAAATTTGTCGGTATTGTCTTGGCTTCCGCGATCGTTTCTCAAATATTAGGCGTAGTGATTAGCAAGCTTCTGAAACTTTCTAATACCTCCAAATTGATGCGCCAATTTACCGTTGTTGTCATCAATCGAGGGGGAATTGTAGTTGGCGTACTCTTAGCTTTGACAGCACTAGAGGTTAGTCTCGCGCCTGTTTTGACTGTACTTGGGGGCGCGAGTTTTATCTTTGCCTTTGCTTTGCAAAGCAACCTCGGTAACTTTGCCAGTGGGTTGATGCTAATGGTTTACAAACCCTTTGATGTCGGTGATGAAGTGAAAATCGGCTCCCTATGGGGGTGGGTAGATTCCATCAGTTTAGCCAATACCAAAATCAAAGGATTTGGGGGTCAGATGTTTACTGTTCCCAACAACACAGTTTGGGGTGATACCATCGAAAACCTCACCACCAGTGACACTCGCAAAGTTAAATTTAGCTTTCGGATTCGCTTCGATCAAGATGTGACAAAGATAGAGAAAGTGCTCGTAGACCTTTTCAAATCCCACCCGAAAATTTTGGAAGAGCCAGCGCCTTCAACTTTTGTGTTTGACATAGAAGACGAATACATTAGTCTGATTGCTAGTGGCTGGGCAAAAACCGACGAATTTTGGAAAGTATCAGCCGATATTCTCCGCACAATCCAAACCAGGTTTGAGCAAGAAGGGATTAAACTCGGGGCTACTGCACAAGATATTCGGATTCTCCCTGAAAGTGATGAGAAGAATTCTCTAACTCTCGATCGAGAATTCGCTCAAAAACAA
>Ga0316607_1000529_pt1 | contig 13413 bp, 7 predicted proteins | sample MIS2016062E_MG_FD_207674 | JGI IMG/M metagenome (GOLD analysis project Ga0316607, IMG submission 207674) | Microbial mat bacterial communities from Middle Island sinkhole, Lake Huron, Michigan, United States - MIS.2016.062E | ecosystem: Environmental > Aquatic > Freshwater > Lake > Sediment...
CTCCTTCTTGGGGGTCTAGAAAGTCTTCGGGGGTCAGCGGTTGAACTTGATAGTTGGTTCCTGGGATGACGCGAAAGCCAAAGTAGAAGGGGTCAGCATAAACCCCCTTCGGCTTGGCGACGGGCGGGGGAAGCACCTGCGCCTGAAGTTCGACGGTTGGTTCACAAAGGTCTACGGTTCCCATTGGATTTGGCTCCCTTCTTAGAAGTGAAGTAAGGAGAATTCAAGGTCAGTATAGCATAAGGAGAAGGGGTTGGCAAAGGGCAAGACAAGGCTAAAGGGCTGGTAAAGTAAGCGCGCTTGATTTACCTAACAGACCGTGTTATCATTCAAATCCCAAAATGTAAAGAACAAAGGAAGATAGAACATGCTAACGATCTTAAAACAAAGATGGCTTTGGATGCTTGGGCTGGCATGGGCCATTTTATGGCCGCTGCTAACCCCCGTTTGGGCGCAAGAACCTCACATCCAATTTGAGCATCTTTCTTTAGAACAAGGTCTATCGCATAGCACTGTCTATTCAATTGTGCAAGATCAGCGAGGGTTTTTATGGTTTGGGACGCAATCGGGACTTAATCGTTATGACGGGTATAAATTAAAAGTCTTTCAGCATGATGCCAAGAACCCTTTCTCAATCTCCAATGATAACGCAGGCAATCTATTTATCGATCATGAAGGAATTTTATGGATTGGTACATGGGGCGGAGGTTTAAATCGTTTTGATCCGCAAACTGAACGGGCTACAAACTATATGCCTAAGCCCCAAGATAGCTCTAGCCTTAGTAGTGACCGGGTACAGACGGTTTTTGAAGACCGACAGCATACTTTATGGATTGGAACGGGCAATGGGGGCTTGAATAAATTTGACCGGCAGACGCAAAAATTCACCCGTTATCAAAATGACCCTGCCGAGCCGAGCAGCTTGAGTCATGACCGGGTCTGGTCTATCGTGCAAGATAAAGCAGGCTCTTTGTGGGTTGGAACATCGGAAGGTCTCAACAAGTTTGACCCAAAAACTGAGACCTTTCGGCGTTATCTGCCCACGCCAGCAGGGCTGAGTAATGCCATAATCCGTAACTTATTGCTTGACAAGCAAGGCCTCCTTTGGGTTGGCACAGATGATGGCTTAAACAAATTTAATCCGCAAACCGAGAAATTTACGGTCTATAAAAACCAACCAAATGATCCGACTAGCATCAGCGATAATGTAATCAACGATCTCTTAGAAGATAGCTCCGGTAACTTTTGGGTAGGCACTGGGCGCGGCGGTCTAAACCTGCTGAATCGGCAAACTGGCGAATTCACGCGCTATCAAAACGATTCCCAAGATAACCGAAGCCTAAGTTATGATGATATTCGCTCGATCTATGAAGATTCGAGTGGGGTCTTGTGGCTGGCGACTCGGGGCGGGGGGGTGAACAAATTGCTGCCCAATCTGCGCCAATTTCGTTACTTCACCCAAACAACCGTGCAAACCAACACCCTCAGTAGCAACGATGTCCGTGCGATCTACGTTGCTGAAGATCAGACGATCTGGCTTGGCACAAAAGGAGGTGGCTTAAACAAGTATGAGCCAGCTTCGCGGCACTTTACCGTCTATAAAAATAACCCTAACGAGCCTCAGAGTCTCAGTCATGATGATGTTTACGCAATTGCGGCTGGGGAAAAAGGGGTCTTATGGCTTGGAACCGCCGGGGGCGGGCTAAATAAATTTGACCCGCAGACCGCGAAATTTAAGGTTTATAAAAATAACCCCAAAAGCCCCAAAAGTCTAAGCAGTAATGATCTTTATACTCTCTACCCCGACCCGCTCCACCCTAATTATTTATGGCTTGGCACAAAAGGAGGCGGACTAAGTCGCTTTGATTCGACCACAGAGCAATTTACCAACTATCAATTTGACCCCACCGACGCAGCCAGCCTTAGTGGGAATGATGTTTTTGCACTTTTGCGGGATTCACAAGGGCGGTTGTGGGTGGGCACTTATGGGGGGGGCTTAAACTATTTTGACGAAAAAGCAGAGCAATTTGTGCGTTATCAGAATCAGCCTGACCGCCTGACGAGCTTAACGAGTAATGATATTTATGCGATCTATGAAGATGAGCAAAAAAAGTTGTGGGTGGCTACGTCGGATGGGCTTGAGCAATTTGACCCTAAGACTAATGAATTTCACCACTATACTGAAGCTGAGGGGTTGCCAAGTAGTGTAGTTTATAGCATTTTGCCCGATAAGCTGGGCAATTTGTGGCTTTCTACGAGTCGCGCTATAACCCGTTTCAATCCCAAAAATAAAAGTTTCATGACCTTTGACACGAGCGACGGTTTGGAAAGTATCAATTACAATGATAAAGCGGCTTACATTAGTCGTCAAGGAGAATTATTTTTTGGAGGAATTAACGGTTTATTAGTTTTCAAGCCTGCTAAACTAAAATTTGCGCCAAACCCACCGCGGACGGTCCTCACGGGCCTAAATTTACCTCATACAAATCTGAACGAATTAAAGGAAATCACGCTTTCAGCCGAAGATAAGACCCTCGCCTTGGAATTTGCGGCGCTAGATTATGCCAATCCTGCTCGGAATCAATACCGTTCTATGTTAGAAGGCTTTGATAAGGATTGGGTAAATAACCCCCACCGTTTTGCGACTTATACAAATCTTGACCCGCAAACGTATACCTTTCGAGTGAAAAGTGCGAATAACGCGGGCCTTTGGGATCAAAAAGGGTTGACTATTAAGGTTATAGTGTTGCCGCCCTTTTGGGAAACGTGGTGGTTCAGGATTCTAAGCGCATTAAGTCTCATGGTCTTCGTTTTTGTGGCCTATCGTGGGCGGGTTAGACGAATGAAACTCAATGCCCAGCGCCTCGAAAATTTAGTTCAACAGCGAACACTAGAGTTGTCTAACGTCAATCAAAACCTAAAAACCCTCAATACGCGCTTGCAAGATGAGTTATCTATTGCCCGCGAAACGCAACAAAGCCTCTTGCTGCCCCCCAAACCCAATTGGCCCGATATTACGGTCTGTTGTTTTAGTACTTCGGCTTTTGAAGTGGGGGGCGATTTCTATGTCTATCATCAGAATCAAGCCGCGCAACATAACCATTATGCTCTAGCTGTGGGGGACGTTTCGGGGAAGGGGATGCCTGCGGCCTTGCTGATGGCCGTAAGTGTTACCGCGATCCAAACGCTTATGATGCAAAACCTCACGCCTAAGCAACTTTTGGCGCAACTGGATACGGCCATTCGCCCTTACACCTACCCGCGTCGCCAAAATTGTGCGTTATGCTATGTAGAAATCACGGTCCAAGCTGTGGGCCGGCAAGTGCGGGTGGTTAATGCGGGGTGTATTACGCCCATCGTGCGGCAAAAAAATAGCCCTATGCAGTGGCTGGAAGTCAGCGGCTTACCGATTGGCACATTGTTGAGCAATGTTAAAGCCTATCCCGAAGTAACGCTTCAGTTAGAACAGGGCGACTTAATCATCTTATGCAGCGATGGCTTAATTGAAGCGATGACGGTTGATAAAATTATGTTTGGCTTTGAACGCATGGAACAAGCTGTTAATCAAGCTCCCACTCATAGTGCAGAAGCGATGTTAAATTTTTTGCAAGCGGAAATAGCGCATTTCGTTGGTCAAGCTGAACCGAATGATGATCTGACGCTTGTAGTGATTCAACTGTAAGGGGCCAAACAGCCCCAAATGGCTTTTGAAGAGAGCCATCTGGGGCCATGAATCCTCAGACCTAACCGCAAAGGGCTTTTCGTTTGCGCTAAAAAGGAAAGGGAAAAGTTTAGCGCAGAATGAGCGGGAGATAGACTTGCTGCTGCGTCATGTTTAGTTCGGCAGGCCAAGCGAATTCATTACCTTCAAGGATCCCCTCAGCTTCCTTGAGGCGTAAAGGTGCTTGGTCATCCAACGTCAAACCGACATCAAGAGTAATGTCCCCTTCCTCCGCCAGCCCCGCATTCTGGCCACTTCCGCGCTTCTTAGCCCGAACCTTGTACTTGCTTGGGTAGGCCCCCGTCGTGCTAAGGAGAAACTTCACGCTTCCCTGCTCCCGTGTCGCAACCGCAAAGGTAGCATAGACCTGCTCTGCACCTGTGGCCAAGACCCTGCTTACCATGATCTCATAGGGATAGAAGGCGCAGGTTGACTTTAGATTGAAGGTGAAGAAGCTCCCTGGTCGCCCCGTCTGATAGTTGACAGTTAAAGCAACTAGGTTGCACGTGAGCGGGGTAACGGTTGGTGTGGGCGTGACCGTTGGGAGCTTAGTAGGCGTTAAGGTTGGCCCGCCTGCCGTGGCGGTCAATTCTACCGCATTAGGCGTGACGGTATTCGTGGGCGAGGGCGTGACCGTCGTATTGGTTGGGGTTAAGGTCGGGCCGCCCGCCGTGACGGTATTCGTGGGCGAAGGCGTGACCGTTGGGGTATTAGTGGCTGAAGGAGTCAAAGTTGGGGTAGCGGTGGCGAGGGGTTCCCAAGAGCCACTTAACACCTCATAGCTGCCCCCCGTCACGCTGGAGCCTGCCCCCGTCTCAGGTTGCCCGACACTGCCTTGCACCGTATAACTTCCGCTCTCCGTTACCCCCGCGCCCCCGTCTATCGTATCCCAAAGCTCATAGCTGGAGCTACCCAGCACGATGCGGATTCCACCCAGGAACAGCAGCAGTAGCCCCCCAAACCAGAAATGGCGTTTCTTCATCAAATGCCTCATTCCTAAGCGGCTTGGGCGACCTTTAAGCTCGCCCAGGCCGCTGCTTTTGTGCTACTGCTTACTTCTGCTTGAGCAAGGCTTCCAGGGTAGTCAAGCGCTCCTTGAGGAGCGTGATCTCGGCTTGCTGGGTTTCTAGCTGCGCCTGCTGAGTCTGAGCTTGCTGCGCGAGGCCTTGAATGGCGGCCAGCGCCACCCCGTCCGCATCAATCGTGCTGATATGCTTCTCATCCTCCCCCAACCCAAAGGCCTGGTAAAGGTCTTGGGCCATCGGGCCCATGTGCCTAATCTTAGCATCCTGGGTCTTATAGTTCCAAGTTGAGAGGGGTAACGCCGCGACTTTGCTCAAGACATCCTGGCTGTCTACGGGTACAAAGTTAGCTTTGGCATTACGGTCACTAGTGATTGACCAACCACCCCCACCTATTGGAAGGGTCGCCCCTGATGAACCATCAGCCGCAGTCACGAAGCGCACCCCACCCGTAGCCCGCACCGCAAACTCGTTAGCTGTGCTAGAAGTGAAGTCAGCATTAGTGTTATCGGCCCAGACGAATGTCCCATTGGCGTTAGCTTTGGCTCGGCGGCCTGCGGCAAAGGAATAATCTCCTGCTGCGGTGTTGCTATAACCCCCGCCCACCGTCGCATAGTCACCGCTGACGGTGTTGGAATTGCCTCCGCCCACCGTCGCATAGTTGGATTTAACGATATTCTCATAACCGGTTGCGCCACCCCCTCCAATCGTGGCTCCAACGACCCCACTTATACGGGTTCAAGCCGCAAGGCCCGTGTGCTATTCACTTTGAACTCTAAGGCCTTGGCATCGGTAGTGCCAAGGAAGTTGGTTCCTGCGGTTGTACCTGCATTGCCTGTCAGTTCCCATGAAGCCGCTGAAGCCGCTGAAGCCGCAGGAGTTTGCCAAGTCGCAGCGCCACTGGCATCTGAAGTAAGGACTTTACCAGCCCCAGCCCCACCCGTGATGTTGAGGCTGGCTGCTTCCAATGTAGTGAACTTGCCTGCGGCGGCAGTGGCAGCCCCAATTGGCACACCATCCACGGCGTTGAGGCTAAAGGTCGTGCCCGTCAGGCCTAAACCCGCGCCCGCCGTATAGGTCGTGTTGGTATCCGTATCCGCCGCGCATTCCCACGCTGTATTAGCACTATTCCGTTTAGCGACTTGCCCACTGGTGCAACCCGTAAGGCTGGCTAAGGTATCAGTGCCAACCGTGATGTCGCCGCAGGCCCAGGTCGAGGTCGTGCTATTCCATTTGGCGACTTGCCCATTGGTGCAAGCGGTTGGATTACCCAAGAAAGTAAGCGGTGAAGGGACACTCGAAAGCCCACTCCAGGGAAGCGCCAGGGCCTTTTGGGCGACCAGGGCGGTGGGAGCGGGGGTTAAAGGAACACGAGTTGTCATTTCAGTGAAAGCTGCATCTGAGGGGCATTTGACCGCGAGAGCGAGGTAATTCACGGTATCCCCAAAAGGCGTTAAGCCGAAGTCTAGCTGCGTGGTAAAGTAGCTGTTCTTGACGGTGATATTATCTACCGTTTGGGTTGCACCGATGACATTGCCTGCGGTGGCGGCATCGTAGAGCGTGAATTGGAAGCTGCAATTTGCAGTGAGGCGAGCGCCATTGTTGAGGAGTTGGCCCTGATAGGTGAAGCTCGTTTTACTAGGAGTTTGGGCCGCGACGGGGAAAGATTGACCACCAACCATGCCCCCAAGGGCGGTTAAGATCAAAAGGGCCAAAAAATACTATGTATTTTTTGGCCCGCGATTTTTGGCCTTTTCGCCAGGCTGCTTGACCGATGTTTGCGTTCCGTTCCGACTTGCATTGGTTGCCAAAATAGGCCTCCTACATCTAATACTCGCTGAATCCCTAATGCTGATCAACCAAAAAAGCCACTTTATTATAGCATTTCTTTTGCGCTATTTCAAGGGGGCATTGAGGGCAATTTTGCCTGGCTTTGTGGTTTTAACTGGGAAGTTGCCAGGCAAGATGCCTGTCCTACGTCCGCTGGTCGCTCCAGCCTTTATCTGAAAAGAGGTAAAGCAGCAAAAGCCAAAGCAAAAGATTACTGTAGAAGCCATACGAGGGTGCAAGGAAAAAGTGAAGCAACTCAGGCAGGGGCATTTTACGCCGATCAAGGAGCAAGAAAAGATAGCTACTTAGCAGAATCAAGCGAACCGCAACCACTTGGTGATATTTGTGTAGCAGCGTAAGCATTGGAATGACCAGCCAGGCATAATAGTGATACCAAACCAAGGGCGCAATTAAGGTTGTGGTCGTAAGAATCAAAGCAAAATCCCAGCCAAAAACCTCTTGGCTTGAAAGATTGCTCTTCTTTATGAGCTGATAAAGCGTGAGCGAGGCGATGGTGGCAGCACAAAGGTAGCCCAAAAGCGTTGCCAGGCTTGGGAAGCCAACTAAAAGACGTTCCATTGCCGCATAAACCGATTGATTAGCCGAATTAGTTACGGTTTTATCAATTGCAGCCGTCAAGCCCTTTGAAAACCAATGCTTTGTATTGGTCAACCCCCCGCCTGCGCTAATTCCAAAAGCAAATAGCCCTAGAATCGTTGTACTCATTGCCAGAAGGGCAAGAAAGCGTCGTCTTAGCAAGAGCGAAAGACCTAAAAGCCCAGGAAGGATTTTAAGCCCTGTCGCCAAACCTAATAAAACCCCTGCTATCACTTGACTTTGTCTGTTTGGCAAAATAAGAAACCAGATTGAACCGAGAATCAAGAGCAGAATGAGGAGATTTACTTGGCCAAGCCAGAGAGTATAGTAGATAGGGGGCATTAGGATTAGCAGATAAAGCACTAAACCAATGAAGGGGCGCGGAATAGGTGTGATTTTGAAGAGCAAAATGAGCGAAAGCACTAAGAAGAGCAGGTTTAAGAGCAGCCAGATAATACGTGCTACATTGTAGGGCAAAAGCGCCAAAGGCCGCAACAAAGCCGCGAAAAAAGGGGGATAAAGATAGGTTGTATAGTAGATTCCACCACTTTGGGCCGCAACTTCTGCTACTGTCGCTGGGTCATAGAGGGGTTTATCTGCATTCAGAGTTCGTGCTGCCAGGTAGTAAGCAGCAAAATCAGTGGCTTGTTGAGCTTTCGTAAATTCTGAGGGCTGGAAGATGGTAATAAAGTTTGCAAAACTAAGCACAATAACTGCAAAGAGCAGAGCTACTTCGATTTGATTTAACATTCTCTTTCTAAAGAGCATTATTCTGCAATTCTTTTCTCAAGCTTTTTGTTGTAAACGTAAGTGAAAAGCAGCCACAAAATAACATTGCCATAAAAACCCAGGGATAAAACGAAGGGAAGGGGCAATAGGGTAACGAGAAGGACTCTAAAACGGTCAAGTTCAAAGAAAAAATAGGTCAGAAGCAACGAAATTCGTACAAATTGCGCTTTAGAATGCGAATTAAGCAGCGCAAAAGTGGGGACAAGAAGCCAAACGTAGTAGTGATATTCTACAACAGGCGAAAGAAGCGTAACGGTGCTTATAATCAGCGCAAAATCCCATAAAAGCGATTCTTCTCTTGGCTTTTGAGGATTGATATTCTGTGAAATAAGGCAATAAAGTGTAGTAAGACCAATCACAAGGGCAAGGAATAGCCCCAAAAAGGTTCCTAAAGCAGGGATATTGATGAGGGGCGCAAAGGTTATGATGGTATTTTGGCGGGCGGCAGGAAAAATCTCGGTTCTAAATGATCTTTCTAGCACTGCATAGATTGAAAGATTGTTATAACTCGTTTTGGTCAAATTGATGGTACTGTGCAAACCCGTTGAAAGCCAACCAGTTGTATTCTTTAATCCCCCACCTGCTCCAATCCCAAAAAGAAAAGCTGCAAAAATAGCAAGGATTAGGAAGGTAAAAGCAAGAAACTTCCGCCTAAGAAGAATTGGAAGCCCAAAAACTAGAGGAATGAGTTTAATGGACGCTGCTATTCCAAGAAAAAAACCAGCTAAACTCTGCTTACGGCGGTCTGGGGAGGCAGAAAAATAGATTGAACTTGTGATAAGCAGGAGAAGCAAGAAATTTACTTGGCCCAAAAGAAGTGTAGCGTAAGTTGGGGGAAAAATAAGGATCAAGAAAACAAGAAGAAAGCGCAGGGGATTGGAAGGTAAAGGTGCAATTTTAAGCAGTAAAAAGAGCGATATTGCCCAAAAAGAGAGATTCAAAAGTAACCAAAGCTCAATGGTCGTAGCATAAGGCAGATAAGCCAAAGGGCGAAAGAGAGCTGCAAAGAAAGGGGGATAGAAATAATAGGCGTGGTTCGCAATGCCATTTGCTTCTGCCGCTTGCGCCATTTGAGCAGGATTGTAGAGCGGAAGATCCTCATTTATTAAATGGGCCGCCAGATAATAAACTCCTGTATCCCAAGCCTCTATGGAATCAGATCGAATAAGCGCGGGAAGTGTGCCCACAAAAATGATGCTTCCAACAGCTAATGTAATTATGAGCAGAGCTTTTTCTAGCCAAGAAAGAAAAACTTGCTTTTTCACAAGCGCAACCTCAATCTTTTATTCCATATACCACTTAAAACCTTCAAGTTTCTCATCACCCCGCAACCGATTGCGCGGTAATTCATACATTTTTTGCAATTTCTTACCTCTAAGCGTAGTAACCGCATTGGTATAACCAGCCAATTGCACGAGATTAGCAACTTCTGGCGAGTAACTCCCTATCGGATAACAGAAACTGACTACTGGCACACCGAGGCGCTCTTCCAAAATTTGCCGCGAGCGCGTGATCTCTTCTTGCGCTTTTTCTTTACTAAGCACAGCTAAATCTCGATGATTTAATGTATGAGAGCCAATTTCCATCCCGCTATCGCGCAATAACTCAATTTGTTCCCAAGTCATATAGCCTGGTTTGCCCACAAAATTTGTTACAATATAGAAAGTTGCGCGAAAACCAGAACGTTGCAAAATTGGTAAAGCAATGTTTGCGGCATCATCATAGCCATCATCAAAAGTAAGCGCAATGGGCTTCGCAGGACAAAGCGTTTTACCTCGCAAGCATTCAGCCAATTCATCCATTCGGATTGGATTATAACCGTTTTCTTGCAGCCAAAGCAGCTGTTTTTCAAAGATAAGAGGCTTGACAGAGAGCAAATAACCCAGTTTATCTTCTGTTTCAGCAACTTCGCGCACATAGTGATACATCATAATGGGTACGTAGCCCAAATCGTGCGTGGCCGCAGGCCCCAAAGTCGGGGTCGGCGAGGGCGTGCGCGAAGGCGGCGGGGTCGGCGAAGGGGTGGAAGTAGAGGTCGGTAAAGGTGTAAAAGTAGGCGTGGCCGTCGCGGTGGGCGTGCGGGTGGCGGTGGGCGTGGCCGTGGCAATTAAGTTCGAGAGGTTGACTTGCTCCGCAGGGAAAAGGCAGATGATGAAGAAGCCTAAAAGCAAGCCTCCCATCAAAAAGATCTTTGTTAAGCGGTTTTGTGAAATTAGGCTTACCACGCTGAGATTTCCCCTTACTCAGGTCGCAGGGCTGGCGAGCGTAAGACTGGGATTTGAGAAGTTGGAGGTAACACTGGCTCTGCTCGCTGCTCATTCCAAAGGAAAAGCAAACCATTAGCGACGTGCCGCTCCCCCGCAGGGTCCGAAGGATTATTTATAACTCTGTCTTTTATCACCATCGTGCTAGACCCACCACCATCTAATTCCATGGCCGTCGTGACCCCAAATTCTTGAAAGAGATTGATTAGCTCGATTTGACGAATTCCTCGACTATAGCCATATTGATAACCGTCAATTTGAATCACGACCAAAGTCTGTTTTTGGGTATCAAACCCAATTCCCGTGCGCGGCATATAGACCCAGTTGTAATGACTTAGCTTCCAATCAACATCGAAATCTTCACAAACCTCGATTTTTTCTACTTTCTTAGGCGCTTCTTCATCATCTGTTGGTTCATCTTCAACTTTCACAACAGTTTTCGTTGGCTTTGCAGTTTTTAGCTTTTTAGCTTGCTCCTGCTCAAACAGACAAGCTTGCATCGTTCGCAACCGATCTTGGACAATTTTGCCATTCTGGAGGATAATCGGCCCCGCGCTAATGCCTTGCGTATAATTGTCCATTGGTAAATCGGTTTGTGTCGTAAGCCTAAGCGTATCACCTTCTGCGATGTTTTTGAGCAGCCATTGCGCTCCCTTCTCGGTCCCCTGCAAAACTTGCATTCCAGGCTCAACTCGTTGCCAAACTGCTTTCGTAATCTTAAAGACGCGCCCGCTGGGGCCCAAAACCACTTTTACATCACCGATTCTGGCCGGTACAGCAGCCGTAAACTCATTATAAAGACAGACTTCGCCTTGCGGACAGGGCCAATTAAGTTGGCGCAAACCACGTTTTTCACCATTTGGCGCAACAACTTCGGCATTCCAACTCCAGCCATTAACGAAATAACCAATAAAAGGCTTCCGATCTTTGCTCCAAGCGAAAGTCGCTCGATGCCTTGGCGGCATCGCAACTAACGAATCCAACATCGTCAAGCCTTGCGGAATACCACTACTGGAGAACAAATCACCATTGACCCCTGCTAAAGCTCCATATTGCTTAACAAGGTAGGAAGTGCGCGTGCGCCCCGAAAGCCAATTATCGCCCAAACCTACTTTTATATCAAATTCTGGCGCAGTAAGGTCAAACAATAAAACATTGATCCGCATCGGATGACTTGTGGCGCGCTGGAGCAAAATCGCGCCTGGAGTCAATTGCGTCAGTTTATCACCCTTTTTGGGTTGGAAACGCTGCCGCAGCGGTATCCATTGAAGCGGTTTAGTGATCGCCTCGGTCTCAGTGAAAGCTGCGGGAGCATCAAGCTTGAGCGTTGGGGAAGTTTGCTCTGGCTCTGAAAGCTGATTTGTCGCCGATAAAGTCTCAGTTTCGGTGAAGACAGGCGTGATCTGCTCAGAAGGCATTTCCTGCGTCGCGGTGGGCGAGGGTTGCGGCGGCTTGGCTTGCACAGGCTTTCCAGGGCCCAAAAGCCCAAAGCCAACCAGCATTAGAAAAGCCGCGTAAAAAGCTACAGATGAGATAGTTCGCATATTTGTGAAGGTCATCAAGAAAGCGTGCTATTATGAAGAGGAAGCCAATTTGCCCAGCATTGTACCACAGGTCTCTTGCTTCCCTTAGATTTGTGCTTGCAGGGCTGTGGACTTCTGTTAAGGTACTTTAGAAACTGAATCTAGCCCAGATAGAGTCTTTTATGCTATAATTATGATGTTATGGTCGATTTTATAGGTTTTGGAAACTAAAATTAAACTTTAGGTTTTTCTCCACTCGCGGTTCCCTTCGATAAACTCAGGGAACGGGGTTTCAAACTCAGGGAACGGGGTTTCAAACTCAGGGAACGGGGTTTCAAACTCAGGGAACGGGGTTTCTTAAATTTGCATTCCGTATGAGAATGTAACTGGAGCAGGTATCATATTTTGCGACTCTTTGCGGAATCTTGTTAATTTCCAATGTGCTATCCTCAGCCCTGTTTTTCCCTAAATTTTGTAATTCACCTCGAAAGGAAAAATGTAATGACTCTGATGCAAAATACTCTATCTCTTGTAGGGTCAACGATCTCAACTCATCACTTGAGGCAGTATTATCAGCAAAATAAAACGACTGCTTCTGAGGCTGTAACAACCATTTGCTCTGGAGATCGGGTTTTTATGATGGGGATGAGTAGCGTTCCAATGACTTTGATGAAAGCATTGGTCGCTCGTGCGCCTGAATTAGAAGGGGTTGAACTTCTCCAGATGTTGACGTTTGGCGATGCGGATTATATTGCGCCAGGGCTGGAGCGCCACTTACGGGTCAATAGCCTCTTTTTGAGCGCCAACACGCGAGCCGCCGTGAACGAAGGCCGTGCCGATTTTATTCCTGCTTTCCTCTCTGAAATCCCTGATCTGTTCCGCATCTACTATAAGCCAGAAGTAGCCTTGATTCAGGTCTCGCCCCCTGATAAAGAGGGTTATTGTTCCTTTGGGGCCGATGTAAGTATCAGCAAACCAGCGACTTTGGCGGCCAAAAAAGTGATCGCCGAGCTAAATCCTCAAGTCCCACGGACTTTTGGCGATAGTCTTATTCATCTTTCGCAGATTGATCAGGTGGTTGAAGTTGATTATCCGCTGACAGAAGTGGCGATGAGCAGTGGCGATGCGGTTGAATTGCTGATTGGGCAACATATTGCAGCTTTGATCGAGGATGGCGCAACGCTTCAGATGGGAATTGGGGGCATTCCCGATGGGGTTTTAAGCGCTCTTAAAGATGCTGGCATCCGTGATCTGGGGATTCACACCGAAATGTTTTCAGATGGCGTGATTGAGCTAGTCGAAAAAGGGATTATCACGAATGCCCGTAAGACGCTGCATCCTGGCAAAATGGTCGCCAGCTTTTTGCTTGGAACGCAACGGCTCTACTCTTTTGTGAATAATAACCCGATGGTTGAGATGTATCCGATAGACTATACGAATAATCTCTCGGTGATTGCCCAAAATGAAAAGATGGTGGCGATCAATTCAGCGCTTGAAATTGACCTGACAGGTCAAGTTTGCGCCGATTCGATTGGGCCGCGGTTCTTTAGCGGCGTTGGGGGCCAAGCCGATTTTATTCGCGGCACGGCCCGAAGCAAGGGCGGAAAACCGATTATTGCCCTTTCTAGCACGGCTAAAGCGGGAACTTTGAGTCGGATTGTGCCGAC
>Ga0316607_1000533_pt1 | contig 13326 bp, 12 predicted proteins | sample MIS2016062E_MG_FD_207674 | JGI IMG/M metagenome (GOLD analysis project Ga0316607, IMG submission 207674) | Microbial mat bacterial communities from Middle Island sinkhole, Lake Huron, Michigan, United States - MIS.2016.062E | ecosystem: Environmental > Aquatic > Freshwater > Lake > Sediment...
TGTATAAGTTAGAAATTTAAGTGTCTTTGAATTGTCCTTAATAGTTCCAGCCAAGCTATTAATAATAGAAGTAGTTCCTAAGGGTATAATTGTTTCTACTCCCATATTTCCTAATATCTCTGATATATTTCCAGATAATGGATTGGTACTCCACACCATGGTTCCCTCAAATAAAGGAGATGACATGATTTTATATTTAGTACTAATACCATAATTACTACTATTTTGAGAGGTTACAATTCTTACTGTAGCATTATTATCAATTGATCCTGAAAATAAATAATCAGTATGTTTTGTTAAATCGGAAAAATCTAAATCTAAAATAACTTTTACTCGTAATGTCTGTAAATGTTTTATAGAAAAATATCTAAATAATTTATTTCTAGAGAATTTTCTTATATAATATTTAAATCCAGAATTACCATAAAGATATCTTTGAGTATATAATTCAAAATCTTTTAATATTACTCTTTCTCTTGTATCTTCAGACAAAGAAACAGTAGATAATTTTGAATATTTTCTATGAGTAGAAGGTGTTATTATATTTTCCGCATTCCAATTAAGAGTCTCTGTAATATAAGAACTACCTATAGTAATAGTACTATTTAGATCAGTTAAATAATCTCCTAATTTAATCTGTTTACTTAATATACTAGTGTCTATATTACCAAATAATAAAGGTATTTCTAAAAAGGGATTTTCCCCAAAATAAGATGGCTTTATAGTAACCGCTCCTTCTAATATGAGAGAAGAAGAATAACCTTTTAAATAAGAGGTTAAGTTAAATTTAAAATCCTTTTGTGAAGCAGTTCCTTCTGCAACAAGTCCTCCTCTAATATAATTCTTAGATTGATTTATAAATAGATCAACAGGTAAATCAGTCCCACTATTGCTATTTCCTGTTAATAAAGTTCCTATAGAAAATTCTGGAAATTCGTGGTAGCCTATTTTTAAAATACCGGAACCTACATTAGAAAATCCTTTAGTATAAACATTTCTATAATAAGAATTGTTATTTTCCCAAGATGCTATTACTCCATTATTTTCCTCTTCAAATACAGGTCCTCCATATAATCTAAAAGGTTTAGATATATCTGTACTCATCTCATTTGTATAATTAGATGATACTGAATCCACAGTAGGAGACGGTATTAATAATTCAACATCGTCTTCTCCAAATAAATTACCAGTAGTATAAGAGTAAAGAGACTTTCCAAGTAATCCTTCTACAATATCAATTGTTCCAAAATTATTTACTGATAAATAACTCTCTACAAATATTGGAATAGGAGAAGTGTATAATAACTGGAAAGCACAATAATCTTTTTCTTTATAAGTTCCAAAAATCCTAACTAAATAACAATGATCTTTACGTAGACTAGCACTAGTAATTCTTGAACCTAAAATACGTTCATTTTTAGTAGGGAGTCTTAAAGTATTTAAAGGAATTCCTCCATATAAAGAATCGGGTGCAAATTGATTAATTGCAGGAATATCAGTAACTAAAGCCATATCTATAGAAACTTCTTTATTCTCAGGAAGAGGTATATTTGTTATTAGTTTGCTTACGCCAGACCAAAAATCATAAAATTCTATGTTACTAGTTGTGATCGAAGGAAGATCATTAAGAAAGTTATAATTAATAGATAATGTATAATCTACGACTTTATATTTAAATAAATTATGTGCTTCAGTTCCTAAAAGTAGAGATGTAACTTCATACAATCTAGTTACCGTTTTATCTGTAAGTTCTCTACCAAACTGATCTACAGGTACACATGTTACGGATATAATAGTACCCTCTTCAAAGGAAGAGTTATCTATATTACCTATAATAGCAAAATTAGTAGTATTATATAATTTATAATCATAATAACTAATAGTTTCATCTGAAGTTTTTCCAGAAGGAGTTGTATTTTTAGTAATTATTTTTATACTAGTTAATTTTATAGCAGAATTACTATCATCTATTAGATCTGAGACAAATACTATTTTAGCTCCTAGAATACCCTCATCGTTATAACTCTGTAATTTAAAATCAAATTTAGTTATACTTTTAGGTATAAAAGCAGCTATTATTACATTTGATCCATTTTTATCCATTACTTTGGTGATGCCATTATAGGATTCACCTGTAAAAGGATTTGGAGAATATTCTATATCTGAAGTGTTAGATACTTTATTGGGTATAATATTTATAGGTAATTCACTTAAAGTGCCTTCTGAATTAAAAGAGAAATATTTTAAATCGAAATATCCTTCTGCTTCGCCCTCAGGATTATAATTATTTATAAATTTTTTTAATATATCATTAGCGGTAGCGGAATTAGTTACTCCTTTCAAGGAGAGACTTATCTTATATTTATCACCCTTCTTTAAAAAAGAATTTAGTAAATTCATACCATGATTTATTTGTCCTGTAGTCGATAGACCACTTGTTAGTTCCCATATACTAGAGTCATTAGTATTATATATAGTTTTACTAACTAAGTTATCATCTTGATTATTATGAATAGGTAAATATCGTTGAGGAGAAGGAATACTTCCAACTTTACTTTCTTTAGTTATCGGATTATGTGCAACTATATAAAGTATATTATTAAATTCTTTCATTCCTAGAGGTATAAAACCTTCTGGTATATCATTAGAATCTCCTATAACAGTAGCTTTAGAATTACCTAAATCGGTTTGTAGACTAAATTCATCACCATTATATGTTATAACTGTTCCATTTAGACAATCAGTTAAAACATCTTTTGGTGTAGATAATGGATTTAAATCCATATTTAATCCTTTTCCAAATGTATTACTTACAATTTTCTTCATTTTATTATTTTTTAAAATTTAAGACTTCCTCACAGTCTTTTATAGATAATTCCATATCTTCTCTCCATAAAATTTTATTATCAGGTAGAGGATAATTTAAATTAATTCTATATACATATTTTATACCTTTCCTTATACTACACTCTTTTTTAAGTTTATATAATGTAACAATTCTAGAATTATCTTTAAAATCTTTATTTTCTTCTTCTGTTAATCCAAAATAATGATATTTATCCCAAGATTCTTTTTTATCTAAAAATAATCTCCTAATTTTAGTATGTTCTTTTAACATACTCAGTCCCCATTGTTTACCTGATTCTTTTGAAGAATTACCTATAAATAAATAAGATGTTTTTTCATTAAACATTATATCATTTCCCGATTTTACATAATTATATATTTTTTTTAATCCAAAATCTATTATATGTTTTATGGAATCCTCTGATATATGAGGAAATAAACTATACATCTCATCTAAGTAATCTTCATATTTTTTTTGTAGCATTTAACAATATTTAAATCCTTTATTAATTTTATTATTTCTTTCTTTCCTTAAAGATTTATCCATTATCATAGAGCACTCTTTAAATTTATCTTTGTAAAAGTACTTAAAAATTGGCATATAAATAGTAAAATTAGTAGATAAAAAATCTATATCGTCAAATTTTCCAGATTGATATGCTTTAACAAAATTAGATCCTGTCAAACTTTTCCATGTGAACATTGCTATTGTTTTAGTATTTAAGTGAAAAGTTATACCATCTTTTACTAAATCTCTTATTACTAGTTTCATAAAAGTCCAAAAAATTTTAGCTACCAGAGCAGTTTTGCTCCGGTACTTATAAATTTTTTTCATTTTTCTAGCTGTCCCAACATCTTCTTTAAACTTAAAATTATTTAAATCATAAGATTGAAATATATCGTTTTGGGAAAATGTATGCCCTCTTCTATGCATTATTTAAAAACTTTATATGATTTACCAAATCTTTTTCTATCCCAACTAGATTGTACATCTTGTAATTCATTCATAAAATTTTGATCTAAATAAATAGGACTTCTTGCATCATCACAAGATCTTTTCCAATCATTTTGAATAAGTTGAGACATTTGAATTAAACTCTGATCTTTAGTCATCATTCCTTTTTTTCTAAGATAAATAAAAGCACAATAATTAGTTATTGCTTCTAATTCTTTATAATTTAATGATGGTAAACCTTCTTCATCTGCTATAATTCCTTTATATAATATATTAATAGTATTACCATTCATATTTTTAAAGTATAAAGTATTATCTACTTTTTCATATTTTACCATTTTACCTGGCATGTATAATGGAGAAGAATTTTCTTTTCTACCTTCTATAAAAGTCTCTATATTTTGTGCAGTATAATCATCTATTGAAATATTATCAGGTCTTAAAAAATCTTCTATATTACTTGTTACCATTTCAATATTTTCTACATTACAAGGTAAATCTATATAATTATTTTCTATAATTCCCGAGAATTTATAAAGTTTTGTTACTTTATTACCTATATGATTCCAACCATGCCATGCTATAGTTTCAAAATCATCAGGATTCATGCTTATACCATGAAAATCTTTTAAATGAGTTAAAGCTGTGTAAAAAGGATATCTTTCCATAATTAAGGTTTAATTGCGTTATCACTAGGTTGTGGTATATATACTATTTGTCTATAATATCTTAAAAATTTTTCTGATACTCTCTTTTCTAAATCTGCTGCAAAGAATGAAAAATAATCTAAATCTTGAGAACAACATGAGTAGTAAGCTAATTGTCTAGGATCTTTAGGGATAATAATAGCAGTTAAATCTTTCATCATAGGAGCATTGAAGATATAACCATCATACATATTATCTGAGTTAGGAGTAGTATCTATCCATACGTAAGGTCTTGTAGATCTTCTTGTTCTAAATCTATTATACATATGTGAATTATCAGTATATACTTTAAAAGGATTCATTCTATCCTTACTTCCTATATATTCTATAGCTTCTTCCCCAAAATCCTGAATAATTTGAGGAATTTCAAAATGAAGATAAGTAGTACCTGTTTTTTGAGCACCGCAAGATGAAGGACATTTTTCTATAGGATAACAATTTAAGCTAATACAAGGAATGGAGACTAATAAATCTTTCCTAGGTAATAAGCCTTTTACCATATATTCTTTTATTATTAAAAGTCTTTCTGAAATAATAGAATCTTCTATGTGTTCGTGAGTTACGGGTACATTAACATTAGTACCTTTTAATCCAGTAACGATGTTATTATAAACGGCAGAAGTTAATTGTTCTAATGTCATATTATTTATATTAAAAAAGGTAGATAGGTCGCCCTACCTACCTTTCGGTTATTTCTAAAATTAGTTACTAAATAGTAGTAACTGTCAATCCCAATGCTTCTAAAGCGCCTAACCATCCTGTTCCTGGAGTTACTCCAGCGTCAGCTGATACAGCCCCTAATAGATCAGTTCTTACCCAGAATACATGAGTAGTTGTAGACTCTGCACTTCCACCAACAACACTTTGTCCTAAGAATGGCCGTTCGGCTACATATTTAAAAGTAAATTGATCATAAGTAGCTCCTGCAACAGGAAGTTCTTCTTGATTAAGACCGAATGGACGGTAGTTATCAATAGTGAGTAATCTGTTGTTTTTAACTAAGTACATGTAATCTCCAAATACTGGAGTTCCCACTGCATTTACTGTAACTGTTAAGCCAGCATCAGTAGTACCATTAGTAAGAAGATCTAAAACTTCTAATTTAATCGTTTTGAATTTAATAAAAGGATTATTTTTAGCAGTAAAAATAAGAGCAGCTCCTGAAGTAGAAGCAGTAATAAAGTTATCATACGAAGCATAAGTCTTATTCCATGCATTTGCAAATGCAGTAGCAGCAGTAGCAGCAGTAGTTACTGTAGGAACCAATTCAATATAAAAAGGTTTACCATAAGTAACTGAATTTCTAGCAAACATACCGTCTTGATACCCAGGAGTTTCTACTTCTACACCAACTCTATAAAGAGTTCCTACTACTACAGTAGGGATAGTTACTCTACTTTGTGCTAAAACAGCTGCTGAATGAGCTCTTTTATAAACTACACTACCTACGATTTTGTCTTTTGTGCCATCTACGGTAAATTTATTCAACATTTTTACCCAAAGGGCTTTTTTACCAGCTTCTACGCCAGCGTCAGCACCAGCTGCTACTTGAGCATACTTATCAGCACTGTTAATAATTGTTTCAGTTGTGAAATCGAACATAATTTTTAGTTTTTTAAAATTAATAAAGCATTATCTATCCTTGTTTTGGAGGCATCATTGTTTGGTTTAAAGGTATATTTACCTGTAATCTATTTGTATCTCCGTTTTGCTCCAAAACAAGTGCTGTTAATTTGTTGATAATCTCATAACAAAAATTCTCAGGAAATTCCATGTCTTTTGATATATCTGTATCTGAGTCTAATTCTGCCTCTGTTAAATATAATTCTTTAATTTTTGGCTTTTTTAAATAATCTAATTGTAATATTGTTGGAGTATATCTAGGATCATCTCCGCATTTAATTTGTATATTATATGTATCAGATCCTACTTGAATCTCGTGCATATATAGATAAGGTCTTTTATAAGAAGGTTTAGTATAATAATCTTTAAATATTCCCGAGTTTATTTGGCTGTCTGCTTTTATAACCATCGATTGATAAGTAGTAGGGCCTCCTGTACAAATAGGAATAACTTTATAATTTAATATACTTCCTGGTAATAAATGCCAGTAATCACTTGGCACTTTATATAGATATACACCATCTTTATAAATACCTACACAAGGAGTAGTTTTAGTTAGAACTCTTAAATTATCAGTTAATAATTGATTTTCTTCATAAAAAGAATACCATTGATTTCCTACTTCATTAATAGTTTTTCCTAAAAAATAATTGAAAGACTCTAAGAGTAGAGAAGGGGCTTCCACCTTATTAAGTTCGATCAATAAATTGTCATACACTTCTCTTACTTTCATACTATTTATTTTTTAATTGTTGATTTATTAGTAGTATTTCCTGTTGGGAGTACTTCTGTTAATGGTAATTCTGTTTTATTTCTTAATAATAGTTCTGGATAACACTCAGCTTTAATTGTTTCTACTAAAGTTTTATTAGGACCTTGTTTAAACCAATTTACTACTGCTATTTCTCCACTTCCTAAAATTGTATCAGCATAGTAAAATAGACCATTTTTATTAATTATCACATGTTTATCTAGAGCATCTAATAATAAAATTCTTAATTGTGTATCACTACCTGTATATAAATCTATAATTTTTTCAGGTTCTTTCTCAGCAATTGTAATAAGATAATCTTGTACATCACTTAAAACAGCCCCTTTCATTTCATGACCCAAAATACGAGATTTCTGATAAGTACCTTCTGGACTATCACCAAAAATATATCCTGTAGCCTTATGTATAAGTTGTTTTCTAGTTATTCTACTTTGAGCTTCTTGACCCGGTCTTTCTACATAGAATTCAGCTACACCATAACGTTTAGCATTACCGTCTATTCTAAGATTTCCAAGAGCATCTTTTTCTTCTCTTTCTTGTGCAATACATTTAGAAGCTTTAATTGCTTCCCACCAAGCTGCATCAATTTCATCATTTAGATTAAATTCTTTACCATCAAAGATTTCAATAAAATCTGTTGCTTTTACAAAGAATTTATTTGTTTTTCTATCAGCTTCTGATAAAATCATATCTCCATCAGAATTTACATCTCTTACTGTAGAAGCAAATCTACCTGTTCTAGAATCTCTAGAAGGTTCTAATTTAGCTTTAGTGATTTTGTATACACTTCTAATAATAATTCTATTTTCCATATTAATTCATGTTAATTGTTAATTCGCAAATATAATAATTCTTTTTTAAATAGTTGCATAATTTATTAAATATTTTTTTAAGTATAATTTTTCAGCACTTTTATTAAGAGTTTTTACTGCTCCAGTAGCTTTGAACCCATTAACTCTACACAATTCTGTAAAAGAAAAATATGTAGTAGAAATTCCAGTTGTAATATCGGTTAATATTGTTGGTTTAGAACATGCATTATTTGCTCCAGACTTTTTTTCACTCATTATCTTTAGAGTTTCTGGTGAATGGGTTTTACCAAAAAATGCATTACTCTCTCCTGTAAATTTCCCTTTTCTTTCTGCTGATTTAGCTTGTTTGTATTCTTCAGTGTGTTTTCGGCCATAAAATCCGTTTCCTTCTCCAGTATTTATTTTACTCAATTTTGCTTTAGTCTCTTTACTTGATTTACTTCCTAATCTCTCTTCAGCTTTTTTCTTTTTATATTCTTCTGTATGTGTTTTTCCAAAGAAAGGATTATTTTCTCCTGTATTATTTATTGATTGAAGTTTTCTAGTTTCTTCTGAGACAGTTCTTCTCATAAATTCCTTATAATATTTAGGAATGTATCTGTTAACACATAAAGGATCTAATATAAATTGTTCTATTAGATCAGATTCAGCACTATTAGCGATAGCTCTATCTTCATGGATAGATACTATAGTTTTTACTAGATTGTCTTTATTTTCTTTTATATATATCTTGTTCCAAGCAGAACTTGATCCCATATAAGGATCTTTTTCTATTTCACATGTGCAAGAGCGAACTCCAAGGTAAAATTCTTTAGTAACGATATTGTCTATTCTATATAAGTACGTGTTCATATGTTTATTTTAATTAATGAATACGTAAAGATAAGAAAAAAGATTATACATTCCTAATCTTTTCAAATTATTTCTAAATTTTTATAATAAAAAAGGAGGGATTATGTCTAATCCCTCCTTAATTTATTGATATTTAGTACTCTACTGTTCCATCATTATAAATGAGCGGTACGGATTGAATACGCCTATCCCAGCGAATCCCATGTGAATTATCTTACTACCTGCTACTGGGGTACTTACGTCTCCACTAGTAACACCATCTAATCCACCAACACCTTTTAGTACGCCACGAATAAATTCAGATCCTTTAAGAGTAAACATCTGTACAGCTGGTGCACCAGAAGTTTTGTCTGAAGTAAGATCAATACAAATACCGTAACCTTTATCAGGATATTCATAGGATAAACTCTTATCTACATGGAAGGTTAATTGATTTCCACCAAATTTATAAGTATCAAATTGAGCACCTACGGCTACATTATCTCCTGCTTGTTTAGAGTAGAAGAATGCTCCATCAGTTTTCCAATCTTTAAGATATTCACGAAGAGTTCTTTGAACTTGTCCCCATAGTTTTTCATTAACAACAAAAGCCCATTGGTTTCCAGTAGAATTCTTAGCTCTTTCTCTCATTGTTTCCAACATAGTATCGAAAGTATTGATTGATAATTTAGCGTAAGCGTATTTATTAGCATAACGTTCAATTTGTGCAATCAAACCATCTCCCATAGGAATAGCACGTCCTGTTTTAGGATCTTGTACTGTACACTTACCGTTAATATCGAAATTTGATTTACCAAATAACATACCTTGGTTACGAGCAATCATGAAAGATTCAAGACATTCCTGTTCTTTTTTCTTCATTTTGTAAACTACTTCATTAAATTCTCCGTTTCCAGCTTTATCAGGTTGACCTAATTTAATGAATACATCTTCTAATGCCGCAAATTGAGAAGAGAAGGAAACATCATTTCTATGTAAAGAAATATGATTACGATGTCTTTCAATATTACTCTGATATTTAGTATAACCTTCTTCTGATAATTCAGGGTGGTAATTGGAAATCCAACGTGTTTTCATACCAACTTCACAAGCAGCAGTATCAAGAATAGTAGAATAATCAGTGTCGATTAACTGTACAATTACTTCCCAGTAATTATCAGCTTTGCGTACAGGAGTACTTTTTACAATACATTGCTGACGAGATTCTTCAATACGAAAAGTATCATATTTTTGGAAATAACTTTCTTTAAAAGCCATTAAAATGTCCATACCCGCAGCGCCTGCAGTTGGTTTAGCAGCAAATTCAACACGTTTAATAAAGTTAATATCTACTTCCCATTCAAATACTAATGCATTTAACGCTTGATACTTTGAAGCTTTTCCTTCATTGTAATATACGTTTTTTAGAGACTCTGTAATAAAAGAAGTAGTTAACTCTGGGTACATTTTAGAGACGATACCTAGTCTGTGTGGACGAATCAATTTGTTATCGTATAGACTCTTTATTCTATACTTCTTACACTTTACCATTGTGTAAGTTCAGAGCACATCATCATCCCATTGGGATGTCGCAAGCTCGTGGACTCAAAAGTTATTCAAAATCAATTTTATAATACATACTCTCTATAATATATGGGGCAACTAGTTGTTTAAATTTTCGTGCTTCTTTAGTTCTACATCTAAGAGTATATAAACCATTGGGTTTAAGTCTCTTTGAAAATCTAATATTCCAAGTATTTAAAAAATAATCACATAATATATTAGTTTCTTCTAAATTAGCATAGGTATGAAGTTCTAGTTGACAAGCATTTACAGCTCCTTCTTTTCCTCTTTTATCTAAATAAAGAGACCCGTCATCCATATACCATATTGCTAGTCCTTGTTCATTTAACTTATTCAAAAATTTTAAACTATATTTCTTTTTACCTTCTGGATATATCCATTTTCTAAGAACTCTATAATAATCATGAGTAAATGAAAATCTATATCCTATTCTTTCAGGTGTTATATTTTTATTAGTTTTAATTTGCACAGGCGGAAATATTTTCTTTTTTATAGATATTTTCTTTCCTGTAAGTTGAGTAAGCAAATTTGCTTTGTATGTTAAGTAATCTAGTTGTTTTTCACAATGAACTATTTCTAATGTACAAGATTTACATCTTTTATCTTTTAAAATAGTTCCATCTCCTATTACTAGGGAAATTAAAATTGATTTTTTGTCTATTCTCATTTTAAACGAGTTATTATTAACTTTTGAATCTGCTCGTTAGAGGTTCCTTTTTACAGGCTTCCTACGGGATTGTCCATTATTTTTTGGAGGATTTCCCCGTGTTCATGCGATTCAAATCTATATATTACTATATAGTAGGGCGTTCTAGTTCACCAAGGAATTTTCCAAAGTCTTCGTAAGTTTTTGTGGTACCCATATTAGGGTGATTTGTCACAAAGCTTGTTACTAAAGCCATAATTGTTTAAGTTTTAAGTGAATTAATCATTTATATTATGTAAATCATCGATACTCCTAGCAGTCTTTTGTTGACCAAAACTATTAATTTTATTTGTAGAGCCTTTTATAGAATTTATAGGTTGAGTTGGAAATCCTTTTAATGCCTCAGATTTTCCCTTAGCATATGAATTTTTACGTACATCCTCAATTTCCTTACGATAATAAGTATGTAGTATATTGAAGGCCTCCTCTCCTTTATTAATAAACCATGCGGCTTTAAATAAATTTGTTGGATTCTCTAATGATTTTACTAACGGAGTTACACCGTTTAAATCTCTATCTGTAATTGATGTTATAATATCTTCTTTATCGGTTAATTCTAAATCTATCCCATACATATCGTCAATACTATTGGCTACATCTATAAGAGAATTAGTTATCTTAGTATAAGTTTCTTCTTGTGATGCTGTTGCAGCAGCAGTTGATGCCGTTCTACTATCTTCTTCTAATCGTTTATACTCTACTCTTAGTTTATCTACTTTTTTCTTAAAAAGATCTGGAGTCTCTAAAGCTTTTGCTAATTCAAGATCTAATTCTTCATTAGAAAAGTCTTCATATTTAGTTTTTAAATCAATAACATATAATTCTTCATCTGTATAAGTATCTATATCAAATGTATTTTCTATACTATTTTTATAATTTTCAATAGCTTGTTGTTGGTAGTATTCAATTACTTCTTGAAGAGTGGCATTGTTTTCTCTTAAGTAATTAATAGCATCTATTTCATTTTCTTCTAGTCCATAATTATCATCAAGATCATTTGTTCCTAAAAGTTCTAATTGTTCTTCTCTAGTTAAAGAGAAAAAATCTTTAATACTCTCAGTTCCATCTTCTTCAAATTTTATTTCTTTAGGATTACTAATACCTTTACTCTTTAAAAGAGATGTTACAAGATCTTCATCTATACCAGGAGAATTATTTACTACTGGTATATTAGTAGGTAATTTATTTAAGTCATCAGGTGTTACAAAATCGGGAGTGTAATCTACACTAGAATCATCATCTATTTCATTTAAATCAATAGGAATTAAGTCTGATGCATCTCCTCCTATAATATCTCCTTCGTCGTCGTCAAAATCATTAATGGCGATAGGATCAACTATCGACATAGTTCCATGTTGTGTTGCCATATTATTTCATATTAAAAGTTAATTTTGCAAATATAATTATAATTATTTATTATCCAAGCTTTTTGTACAATAAATATATTTATTGTTTTTGTATAGTAAAATTAGAAGCTGTTCCAGCGGTATAACCAGTTGGCATTGTACTAAAATTACAATATGCTATATAATTAGAATCTAAAGGACGAGTATAACTTAGAGTAGTACCATTATATTGTTGTCCTTGTGAAAAGTTAATATTAATCAAAGTATCTCCTGTATTAGTAGAATTAGTAATTACATATGGAATTATTACATCCTCCTCTGCAGGAGCACTCAATGAAATAAACCATTGTACTACATAAGATGTAGTAGTGCTTCCTACTAAAGAACTTGTTATATTAGCTATAATTGCTTCAGTTTCTAAAGTTGTAAAAGATAATTCTTGACTATATCCAGTATCAACACTATTTGTAGCATAGGCTCTTATATAATAAGTCGTATTAGGTAATAAATTAGTAGCCTCACTTATAAAAGATCCAATATTAACACCTGTTGTAGTTTTTGCATTATAAATCGTAGGGCCTGTAGAAGTACTCCAACATAATCCACTTCCTATTACAGGAGATCCTCCTGTAGAAATAATAGTAGCTTCACCTTTTACTGAGGTCATTTTAATAGTATTCAATTTAAAAGTAGATAAAATAGGAGCTACGGCTTCTGTAATTATAGTAATAGAGTCTCCATAAGAAGTCCCGTACGAATTAGTAGCGTAGGCTTTAATATAATATGTAGTAGCAGATGCTAATCCTAGAATTGGACTAGTAAATTCGCCAATTCCTTTACCATTAATTGTGGTATTAATATTTCCTATTATTGGATTAGAAGTAGTACTCCAACAAAATCCTCTATTTGTTGTAATAGAAGCACCTTCTGAGATAACTTCTCCTTTAGCTAATACAGAATCTTTTAACACTTCTGTTATTGATATAGTATTTACTCTAGGTAAATTTAAAGTTATATCAGATGGTGTTTCTGCAACACAATAAATAGGTTGAATTACGGGATGTAAAGGAGAACTTACTCCATTAAAAGTAATGGAATTAATGTAGTGTATTTTATCCACTACCTCACATAGATTCACACTAT
>Ga0316607_1000534_pt1 | contig 13313 bp, 16 predicted proteins | sample MIS2016062E_MG_FD_207674 | JGI IMG/M metagenome (GOLD analysis project Ga0316607, IMG submission 207674) | Microbial mat bacterial communities from Middle Island sinkhole, Lake Huron, Michigan, United States - MIS.2016.062E | ecosystem: Environmental > Aquatic > Freshwater > Lake > Sediment...
TAGGTTTTCGGCTTCTAAAGCAGTAATTTCTCTGGGTTTTTCCCAACTGAGGAGGATTAAACAACTCTGATGAGAGGATGTGGCAATTTGTTTGAAAAATTTGCCATAATCTTCATATCCGGGTAAATATTGACCGGCTAATTGACTGCTTCTAAAAATATTTTGTACGTCATCAAGGATTACTAAACAGCGCGAGGTGCGAAAATAATCAATGATTGTGGGTAATGGGGTTTGTTGCGATCGCTCAAAAAATTGCTTGAGTTCGGTTTGGAGGGTTGAGAGTGTGGGTGTGTTGGTGAGACTTAACCAAATAATATAGTCAAATTCGGTTTGAGTTTGTTCGATGAGTTGGAGGGCGATCGCGCTTTTGCCAATTCCACTTAAGCCGTAGACGGTAATCAAGCGGGTGTGGGCTTGTAAAATCCATTGTTTGAGGGTGGAGAGTTCGGATGTGCGATCGTAGTAGTCAGGGAAGTCGGGCGCGTCTGTTAAATCTATTATGGGCGATCGATCTTTATTTTGGGGAGAGTTAGGGGGATTGGGCGATCTGATTGGTGTATCTTGTATGGTTTGGATGAATTGACAACCAATGTTAACATTATCACTTTGTAGTAAACAGTGACCCAATTGGGAAACTTCAGAAACTCTATATTTTTTCTCTACCTTAGAACGAAAATTAAATTTTTTGAGGTCTTCTCCTAATTCCTCACGCAACTTTTCCCATAACTTAGCCGCTTCTTTTTTAACGTGAGATTGACTACAATTAAAGTCTTTCGCTATTTGAGGATATTTTTGTCGTTGCCAAACACCCGTTAGTATGGCTTCCTGTAGGGGTGTGAGATTTTCTCGAGTTTTATCAAAAATCGAATTATTAGCCCATTCTACAACATCTTCAACATTCATGGGGCAGGGTTGAGTGAGGTTTAGTGAACTATATCCTACTAAATCCTACTTTGTCAACTGAATTGTACCAAATCCTACTAAATTGGTTCAGGATGGTTGGGAAAATTGGGTGCTGAATGCTACGGTTTTGAGTTGTCGATGCTAAAACGCACCAAATAAAATTAGGGAATACAACATGAGCGCGTTTAACCAAATTAAGGGAGTGTTTTATGTCTTATAGTGAATATGCCAATCAAGGTCAAGCGCAATTAATGACTTTGCTAAAAGAAAAACTAGCGGCAAGTCAGTGGAAAGAAGCAGATCAACTGACCAAAGTTTTGATGATCAAAATATCTTCTCGAGAATATGGTCGTAGATTATATTTAGATATTGATAACTGCCCAGACAAAGAAATTAAAGAAATCGACCAGCTATGGCTAGATCGTAGTCCTCACTTTGGCTTTAGCACACAAAAAGACATCTATAACCGGGGAAATTATCAACAGTTTATTACCAATGTAGGATGGTATAAAGGAGATTCTTGGTTAAGCTATGACGATCTCTTTTATTGGGAAGGTAATGGACCAGAAGGACACTTACCTTACTGTGGATGGCACTTTTGGCAAGCGGTGGAAGGGGTATTGATACTTTCAACTTCCAGTCACTTATCTAATGACAGTCATTTCCACCAGCCTCACTATCATCATGCACCTCATGGACATAATTCCGGTGGAGGTGCTGCTGGGGCAGCAGCTCTAGGAGCAGCCGCACTAGCTCTTGCTCCTTGGCTAATTGGAGCGGCCGTTCTTGGTGGCGCTGCTTATGTGATTCAAGAATTAGCTAAAGACAGACAAAAACGATTAGAAGCGGAAAATAAAGTCCAAAAAAACATTGGTACCCTCTTAGCTCTAGTTTGATGAAAATACTAATGTTTTTCCGATTAGTAATAGGGTGCGTCACCGGGCAATTTTTGACTAAAATGATTAGTTATAGCAGGTGACATACCCTATATCTATTGGTAATCAAACCGCGATCGCATTTCCTTTACCATCTGATTTTAAACTGCAACCAACTACTCTCGGTCAACCCAGTATTGTGGTTTACGCTTGTGATGTGCAACCGCTAAAATCCGAATCTGCTCTTCTTCTAGGATACGATAAAACAGAGAGTAAGAAAACTTGGGCAAAATTACCCGACGAACAGAAACTCCTACATTTGAACCAGCTTCAGGATATAGCATGAGGAAGTTTACTGCCTCTTCTACTTCTCCTAAAAACTCTAACCCAAGCCCAGGTTTTTGTTCCTCGTAATAAGCGGTGGCATCAATTAATTCTTGTTCTGCTAGTGGATGAAATATGGCGTTTTTCATTGCAGAAGCCCACGAATCTTCTGAAACACTTGTTGGGCCGGAATGCCAATAACTTCGCCGCCATCCATTTCGCGATCGCGCCTTTCAGCTTCTTCACTCCAGATAGTTGTAACTTCTGGATCGATTTCTCTACTTTGTCCCAAGTGTTTTAGGAGTCGAGATAGCAATATTGCTTGAGAGTCTTGTGGAAGTGCCAGAACCTCAGCTTCAAGATTTTCAAGTGTCATAGTATTTAAGGATTTTACGATACATTAATTCTATCATACTTTGGAATAAATTAACAAAACCATCTTAACTTTAGAGGTTATCCCAATCACTAATATCAACTTTAGCCTGTCGCAAAATTTTAGCTAAAAAGTTGGCACTGATATCACCTTGATGAGGATTGGGGATGGTGACGCGCAGGTTATCTTTCAACATGAACTGATGCCTTTTTCCCGAATAGGGGCCGTCAAATCCCAGTTGTTTCAGGTAATAAATTAAGTCTCGACGTTTGATGGGTTTTAAAGGGGGCATCAGGCGACTTCTTTAGTAATTTTAAGATCGATATTATCGAGGACGGGTAAAGGAAGATTCAGGGTGAGACTAAGTAAAATCCAGTCTTCCAATACCTCTTGCAATTCTTCTCGACAAGCTTCGAGTGTTACAGCATTTGCATAGACTCCCTCACAGATAGGAATTTCTCCGTAGAAAGTCCCATCATCAGGGAAAATTTCATACTTAGCTTGCTTCATGGCAGCTTGAATGTATTTAGTTAACATATTTAGGTTATGGTTACCCCATCTATTATTGGATAAAATTTTACTACATTGGTTCGACTAGGGAACGAGGGAACGAGGAGGAGTGGTTTCGCTTTGTTTAGTCGGTATCCTCCACCATCCCCAATAGCAGAAGAAGCGCGATCGCACTTCTTCAACAACCTCGACACCACTTCATGGGATGAAAAGCCTACTTACACCCATATAGCCATTAATACCAAGCACAATCTCAATTAGACTCTCAACACAACGTTCTCGATATTCCCAATCATTCAGTAATCTATCAGCGTTTCCAATCGTAATCACAGGTAATGAATTAGGGGTAATTTCTTCACGCATTACTTGTTCTAAAGAATCCTTTCCTTTCATACTGCGATTAGCTGTCAGCAAAATCATCTGATTTTCTTGAGCAAGCCGCCAAACTACTCTATCATCGCTATCAATGGGCAATTCCATTTGTGAAAAGGTGACAAAACGAATTGGGATAATATCAAGCCAACCTTGATTAGCAATAGATCCAAATAAAATTATGGCTTGTCCGTTGAGATTATGATCTATCAAAAAAATCATGCTTTAGCCTCACGTTTTGCCTTAGCCGCTCGAAGTTTTTCCCATGCAGCTTCTGTTCCCGGTTTTGGTGGTTGCGCCGCAATTCTGGCAATCAGATCGCGATTTTTTTCTTCATAGTACAGCCGCAGTTCTTCAGCTTCTTTAAGCACCATTTGATACTCAGCTTCAACATCAGCGCGATTTGCCTCAATATAAGCTAAAGCCGCATTAATTTGTGCCTCTGTAAGCTCAAACAATCCTCTGATAAACTTCGGCGGATATTGAGCCGTCACATAGTCCATGATGTCGTAGAGGGTGATGCGCGTACCTGCGATCGTCAGTCCTCTTTCTGTACGGATGATAGCTGTTTGTTCGTTGGATATGGTTGTCATGCCTATAACCTCCTTGAAGTTATTTCTATATTATATAATTTTGAGAAACCCAAAAATCCCAGAAACCGGGTTTCTGCGAGAATTTACCCATCCTCACCGAGATTTAAGAAGAAACCCGGTTTCTGACTCCCCACAGACAAACTCCAAAAACTCCAAGAAACCGGGTTTCTGCGAGAATTTACCCATCCTCACCGAGATATTGCGAGAAACCCGGTTTCTGACTCCCCACAGACAAACTCCAAAAATCCCAGAAACCGGGTTTCTGCGATCATTTACCCATCCTCACCGAGATATTGCGAGAAACCCGGTTTCTGACTCCCCACAGACAAACTCCAAAAATCCCAGAAACCGGGTTTCTGCGATCATTTACCCATCCTCACCAAGATTTAGTGAAAAAACCCGGTTTCTGACTCCCCACAGACAAACTCCAAAAATCCCAGAAACCGGGTTTCTGCGATCATTTACCCATCCTCACCGAGATTTTGCTCAGAAACCCGGTTTCTGAGCCCCACGCGATCGCCCAACTTCAACTAAACCAAACTAGCCACAAGGGAAGCATCAACAACAACCCCACAGAAGTGATCGCAATACTGCTAGCTAGTAAATCCCGATCGAGATCGTAAACCTCTGCTAAAATCAGCACGGCTAGAGCTGTGGGCGTTCCCGACATCAACACCAGCACCAGCCTCGGATCGCCACTCAATCCGAAAAAACTAGCACCTAACCCCACTATCACCGGCACAATTACAACTTTTAACAGCGACGAGATTAAGGCCAGTTCACAACTTTGCCATTTTTTAATTGACCTCAGCCGGATACCAACCAGCAGCAAAGCACTAGCAATTACCCCCCAAACTGCTGTTTGCAATCCCGATTCTACTGTCTCCGGTAAGGGTATATTTCTGGTGAAAAAACCAATGAAAAAGGCCCAGAGAGCTGGGACTGTTAGCACGTCCCGAAGCTGAATCCACCAGTGATTGTTTTGCTGCGAATGCCCGAAATAGCTAGCAATAAATACACCGAATCCGTAAGTTCCGATCACATTATTGGTGACGCTATACAAGACGGCCCAATTGTTGTTATCAATGCCGATTAGAGCGGGAGTCATTGCTAATCCGACAAAGCCAGTATTGCCTAACATTGCAGCTAGGATAAAACTGCCTTGGCTCGATCGCTTCAGGGAATTCAAGTTTAACAAAAATGAATTTACCAGAGAGTTTTTGCCATGAAAATATGGCTCTTTGATGTGGCGAGAACTTAGCCGCCGCAATAATAGCCAAGTCAACCAAGTTAAACTCGTACTCAGGAATAATACGAATGTGGCGATCGCAGGTGTGAATCCCACAGCACCCGAAAATTCGCTCTGACGGGCTAAAACTAGAATTTGCAGCGGTATCCCAATCCAGTAAAGACAGATCCCTAGCAGCTTGGGAAAATTTACTGGGATGTACCGAAACAGCAACAATCCTAAGCCTGTCCAGATAACTAGAGGCGTATAAGCGTGAAATAAGGTTTCAATCATAAAAATTAACTTGACAATTTGAAATGCCTCTATCTATTAATAATAATGCTAAAACTCCTGAACAAGTTTACTTTTTTTTATTTGACCAATTTGTATTCAAGTGGTCTTGTTTTTTTTTAACTAATGTGCAGGGCGATCTGGGCGATCGCATTGAACCGCAATATGTTTGATCGTCTACGGTTTTTTATGAATGATTTAACCGCAGAGAACGCAGAGAACACAGAGAAAGAGCAGAGAGAAATGAATGCCGATGTTAACAGATTTGATATTAATTCAATTTCAAAGCGTTAACAGGCACGTCATCCCAAGAACTAACAATCCGTAATGTAGCAACCCAGCCTTGCTCTTTTTGTTCTGCTGTCAAATTCTTCTCGAAAGATTCGTGGCATTCCTGAGCTTGAGTCTCATCGACACAAGCAATGCAAGCATAAACAATACCTGACGGATCGATTTGCTCGTTTACCCAAATAATCACAATCTGTTCTCCTAATTAAGTTAACTATTACCTAAATTTTCCTATATTTTTGGCAATTATCTACAATTACTTTGATGCCAAATTAGCTAAAGATTCGCCCGCCACCCGGCAAATCCGCCAATCAGGCATCACATCAGCACCGATACCTTGGTAAAATCCGATCGCCAATTCATTCCAATCCAACACACTCCATTCCAAACGCCCGCAGCCCCTTTCAACCGTCAACTGTGCTAAATAAACTATCAAAGACTTGCCAATTCCCCGCCCTCGAAACTCAGGGAGCACAAACAAATCTTCCAAATAAATTCCCGGCTGAGTCAAAAAAGTAGAATAGTTATGAAAAAACAGTGCCCAGCCAACAACTCGACCCTCGCACTCTGCTAAAATCGCTTCAGCAAAAGGTCGATCGCCAAACAGATGATTCTCCAAATCTACCGCACTCCCAGTCACAGCATCAGACAACTTCTCGTACTCAGCCAAAGCTTTAATCAAATCAAACAGCATCGGCACATCTGCCCGCGTAGCTGGACGCAAAATTACCTCATAAGACATAGACAAGCAGTAAGTGACAATCCAACATTAAAATACCATATCAAACCGGTTTAATTTTCACTTATTTCAACCAGCCCTTTAATCGTTCCGTCACTTGAGGTCGTCGCAGTTTCCGCATAGCCTTGTTTTGAATTTGACGGACTCGTTCGCGGGACAAATTGAACAAACTACTCACCTCTTCTAAAGTGTAAGGTTCCCCGGTTACTAAACCATAACGCATAGCAACAATCTCTTTTTCCCGCTCAGTCAAAATTGAGTCCAACACCTCCAAAATATCTTGGCGCATCATCATCTCATTCATCTGAGCTTCAGGAGATTGCGTCACGCTATCTTCTATCACATCCAAAAGTTCCGAACTTTCTTCCGAGCCGATGCGGTGGTTGAGAGACAAAGATTGCCGGCGTACTTGCTGAAGATAGCGAAGCTGTTCGCAAGTAATTTCCATTGCTTTAGCAAGTTCAGCTTCAGTGGGATTGCGTTGGAGCGATCGCCTCAAATCCCGATATACTCTTTTTAGTTTATTTAACTGTTCGACAATATGAACCGGCAAGCGAATTGTCCGCCCTTGATTGGCAATTGTCCGCGTAATTCCTTGGCGAATCCACCAATAGGCATAAGTAGAAAACTTATAACCCTTTTCCGGGTCGAACTTTTCCGTGGCTCGGTTCAAACCCAAAGCTCCTTCCTGAATTAAATCCAGAAAAGGCACGCCCCGATTCAGATAGCGTTTGGCGATCGAAACCACCAACCGCAAATTTGAGCTAATCATTTTCCGTTTCGCCGACTGCCACTGATGCCGGAGGTTTTGCAGTTGAGTTTCGCTCAAACCCATAGCCTCCGCGAGTTCAGCTTTTGTCGCAACTCTTCCCAATTCCTGCTGTAAACCCTTTTCTAGTTCCTCAAGGGCTACCAATTCTCGGACACGGCGTGCTAACTCCACCTCTTCGGTGGCAGTCAGCAAAGGATAGCGAGCCATTTCCTTGAACAAAGCTCCCACGGGATCGTCGGCAGACCAGTTGTTGTATGCTTCTGAGCGAGTTGAAATGGGACGATCGATCTCGATGTCCTCATCTTCTGCGATCGCGAGTGAGGCTTCCGGTGCCACCGCAAAACTGCCTAGGTCAGATTCTGCCATATGGTGCTTGGTGTCGGTGGAATGATTTGAAATGTCTGCTTCCACTTTAGCGAATTTCAAGGCAAATTGCCAAAATCTATAGTTTTCGCTATGAATCGCCGTTAGCACGTCATGGAAAGCCAAAAAATTGTCAATCTTTTAATCGAAAATCCAAAATCGAAAATCCAAAATCAATTAGTCCGAGCCAATAAAGGAGCCGCCTGCAACAACTGCTGAGTGTAAGGGTGCTGTGGATTAGTAAAAATATCCCTAGTCTTGCCAATTTCCACAATTTTTCCGGCATTCATAACTGCAATGCGATCGCAAAAAAATCTCGCCACCCACAAATCATGGGTAATAAACAAATAAGTTAGATTAAACTCCTGCTTCAACTCCAGCATTAGTTCTAAAACTTGCGTCTGCACGCTGGCATCCAGCATACTCACCGGTTCGTCGCAAATAATCAATTGCGGCCGAGTAATCAAAGCGCGGGCGATCGCCACACGCTGCTGTTGTCCTCCCGACAATTCCCCTGGATAGCGGCGAAAGAAATCCTCCCCAGGAGTCAAACCCACCCGCTCTAACATTGCCATTACTTGTCTTTTAGCTTCGGGGGCCTTAGCTAGTTTGTGAATAAATAAAGGGTCAGCAATACTTTGTCCGACAGTCATCATCGGATTCAAGCAAGCGTGGGGGTCTTGAAATACCATTTGCATTTGGCGGCGGTGTTTCCTCACAGCATCGCGATCCAGTGCAGTAAGATCTATTCCTTGAAATTCCACTTTGCCACCAGTAGAAGGAATTAGCTGCAAAATCGTCCGTGACAAGGTACTTTTGCCGCAGCCGGACTCCCCTACAAGCCCTAGGATTTCCCCCCGTTCTAGCTGTAAACTAACGCCGTCTACTGCTTTAATTACATCGCGCTTCCTCGAAAATAACTGCTCTAACAAATTGCTTTCTAAACTGTAGTGCTGCTGCAAATTCGTCACAGTCAACAGAGGAGAATTGGGTGAAGACTGAAGCCGATTATCTTTTTGTTCTCTTCCTTCTTCCTGAAGCGGTTCCTGAGCACTTCGGCTACGCTCAGCATAAACGCAGTCGTTGGGCCTTCTTCCTGAAGCGTTCCCTGAGCGTAGTCGAAGGGCCTTCTTTCCTCTGTCTTCTTCCTTCTGAATGTGCAAAGCTGCTTTTAAGAGCGATCGAGTATATTCATGCTGCGGTTGTTGAAAAACCTCCTGCACAGGCCCAGTTTCCACTACTTTGCCGCCGTACATCACCGCAATGCGATCGCAATACTCACCCACCATCGCCAAATCGTGAGAAATCAACAAAATAGCCGTTCCCCGTTCAGCACAAATTCGCGTTAATTCCTGCATAATTTGGGCCGCGACAGTTACATCCAAACTCGTCGTCGGTTCATCCGCCACAATTAATTTAGGATCGAGCAAAAGAGCCAAAGCAATCGCCACCCTTTGTCGCATTCCGCCACTAAATTCGTGAGGAAATTGCGACCAACGGGAAGCCGGAATTTTCACAGCTTCCAGAATTTCGATCGCCCTTTTCTTAGCTTGCGCCTTAGACAAATTCGGTCTATGAGCCTGCAAAGTTTCAATACAATGTTCACCGACAGTCATCAAAGGATCGAGACGAGTCATCGGGTCTTGAAAAATCAATGCCACAGCTTCCCCACGAAACCGTCTGAGTCGCGACGCATTCATGTCAAACACAGACTCTCCAGCAAAACAAACTCGCCCCTCAATCAGCGTTGACTCCGGCAGCAACCGCATCGCCGCCCGTCCCAAAGTTGACTTACCGCACCCCGACTCCCCAACTAATCCCAGCTTTTCCCCCGGTTGCAGGGTTAGGGAAACACCGTCAACAGCCCAACCGGCTTGGCCTCGTCGCTGGGGATAAGCTACTCGTAGATTTTCGACGGAAAATAGAGCATAGTCATTAGTCATTAGTGATTAGTCCTTAGTTATTCGTTATTAGTCCTTAGTCATTAGTCATTAGTTATTAGTCATTAGTCCTTAGTTATTCGTTATTAGTCATTAGTCATTAGTCCTTAGTTATTCCTTGTTTTTTTTACTCTCAACAGTCAACAGTCAACAGCCAACAGCCAACGGTCAACTGTCAACTGTCAACTAACAAATAACTAAATTTCCTTTCGCTTCAGCTCAGCTTTCCGCAATATATAAGTAGCCGCACAATCTGCGTGGGGATGGTCTGCTAAAACTTCCGCGAGTTCCAAAACATACCCGGCAATGTCCGGCCCCAGCTTGTCAATCAGGACTTGACGCTCCCTTTCGGCGAGTTCCTGCAAACGGGCCTTCGCTTGCCAGTTAGGGGAAAACATCTGGTCAATCTCGGTGTGGAATCCCAAACTTTCGAGAATGTCCCACTCGCCGTTATCGCACCAAATGCCCCCGCACAGCATACAGCGCTCTATGTAAAAGGGCACCTTACTGAAAGGAACTTTCGCCCGCGATAGGTAGTGACCGTCTTCGGGACACAGGGCGGCTTTGCTGTCGTAGAGAGACGGTGTGAATTCTCTGCCCTGAGTGCCTGTCTGCTGGCGATCGGATTTAATCGACCACCGGCCCTGGATCTTTTGCCAAGCTTCGTATTCTCTGCCTGGAATCCAGATACCATAACAGTTGGGACACCACTGCACCGACATAGTGCCGGCTAAAGTGCCGCCCTCTAAGTTGGGATGTTTGCATTTTGGACATTCCACGGCTTTAATTTCTCCTTGCCTTCTCAATTCTTGGTTAACTCAGTTGTTAATTCTGCCTTCTGGGCGGTATCTGAAGAACCATAATTTTTGGGTAGCAGCGCACCGCAGTAGCCAATTAGCGTGTTGAGCCTCGCCATCGCCGCAGTTTGCCTCGCTGTCACTGTCGCTGGCTGGCGCGATGCTTGCAAAAACGTTACGTCTGTCCCCAGCAGCCGTAGTTGCTTGTGAATTTCCGTCAGATAGGACTGTTCAGGGGGTGTTTCTGACGGCTCTAACTCACCGCTGTCGGCTCTCATAATTTGGTTTCCGAAAAATTGTTGCACTTTTTTGTATTCGGCCGCCAGCGCTGCCCTATCTAGATTATCCTGTGCAGCGGTTTTTTGTAGCTGTTCGAGTGCTTGCTGTAATTCCTGGTAGCGCTGATACCGATTTTCGGACAATATCATAATTGTGTAAATAAATTTGTACCTATAATTAAATTAGATACTTGCTTAAGGTTTTGTAAAGATTAAGGGAAGTCTTGCATTTTTGCAGCAATTCCCTGTTTAAGCGAGAAAATTTCTGCACGCTCAGGGCGTGACTCGATCCGTCTGGCTTCTGCTTTTAGCACTGGCATTGCCTGTGAATGATGCCTCACGATCGCCCTTCCCCCTACTGCAACTGCCCAAATGTTCTGATTTTACAGGAGCGGCACCCCGAAGTGGCTACAATCGTGTCACGCTCTTTTCCTCCCTGCGGGGGTGGGCAACTTGGATTTAGATAGATATATTTGACCGAAAAATCGACTATTTTTTTCAATGGCAATTTGTGACGATCGATTAGTTTAGTATAGCTAAACACATAATTTCGGCAATTGAACCGATAATAGACTTTTAACCATTTGTATTTCTAAGTTTTAAAGGTGCCTACCATGAACGCTCAAACTCTGACTCATTCGATCGATCCTGTCATAATTCCCGATTGGCTGCAAGAATGCCTGAATGCCCGATCGCAAGTTGATGCTGACCCCAACCTCGGCCCGACTGACAACAGCTTAATTTGTCGAGCCTTTGAATTTGCCCGCGACTTGCACGAAGGACAATACCGCAAGTCAGGAGAACCTTACATTTGCCATCCGATAGCTGTCGCCGGGATGTTGCGCTATATGGGCGCTAACAGTGCCATGATCGCAGCCGGTTTTCTCCACGACATTGTGGAAGATACAGAAGTTACAGTCGAAGAATTGGAACAGCGTTTCGGCCATGAGGTGCGACAGTTGGTGGAAGGGGTAACAAAGCTTTCTAAGTTTAATTTTTCCAGCAAAACTGAACGCCAAGCTGAAAATTTCCGCCGAATGTTTCTGGCAATGGCTAAAGATATTCGCGTAATTGTAGTTAAGTTGGCAGACAGGCTGCACAACATGAGGACTTTAGAGCATATGCCAGAAGAAAAGCAGCGCAGCATTGCCCTAGAAACACGAGAAATTTTTGCTCCCCTGGCGAATCGTTTGGGTATCGGTCGCTTTAAGTGGGAATTGGAAGATTTAGCTTTTAAATACCTGGAACCGGATGCTTACCGCGAAATTCAGGATTTAGTCGCTGTCAAACGGTCCGATCGAGAAACTCAACTCGCAGAAGTTACAGATGCTCTGCGAGACAGGCTTGACAAATTAGGTATTAAATGCTACGAAGTCAGCGGTCGTCCCAAACATTTGTACGGAATTTACGGGAAGATGCAGCGACGGCAAAAAGGGTTTAACCAAGTTTACGATATTGCTGCGGTGCGGATCATTGTCGAAAGCAAAGATGATTGTTATCGAGCTTTGGCGATCGTCCACGATTCTTTCCGCCCCATACCCGGTCGCTTTAAAGATTATATCGGCTTACCGAAGGCGAATCGCTATCAATCTTTGCACACAGGAGTAATCGGAACAAGCGGCCGTCCCATCGAAGTACAAATTCGCACGGTAGCAATGCACCACATTGCGGAATACGGGATTGCCGCGCACTGGAAATACAAAGAAACTGGTGGTTCTAGCAACACTAAAGTTACCGGTGACGACGAGAAATTTACTTGGCTGCGGCAACTGCTAGAATGGCAAAGCGACCTCACAGACGATCAGGAATATTTAGAGAGTATTAAAGACAATTTATTTGACGAAGATATCTACGTTTTCACTCCGAAAGGAGATGTGGTTGCTCTCAACAAAGGCTCAACACCTGTAGATTTTGCTTATCGCATTCACACAGAAATAGGCAATCATTGCACCGGGGCGCGGGCCAACGGGCGGATGGTGACACTAGACACGGTTTTAAAGAATGGCGATATTGTCGAAATTCTGAATAAAAAAAATGGCAATCCGAGTTTGGATTGGCTGAACTTTGTCAAGACGAACGGGGCAAAAAACCGAATTCGGCAGTGGTTTAAGCGATCGCACCGAGATGAAAATATCGCTCGCGGGCGGGAATTGCTGGAAAAAGAATTAGGTAAAAGTAGCTTTGAATCTTTGGTGAAATCAGAACCAATGCAGTCGGTGGCGCTGCGCTGCAACTACCACAGCGTCGAAGATTTATTAGCGGCGTTAGGCTACGGCGAAGTGACATTAAATCTAGTAGTAAACCGACTGCGAGATTTGGTGAAGGTAAAGCAAAAAATAGAAGCTGCTCCTGCGGGTGGATCTCAAGAATTGCCCATGCAAATACCTGCGATGATGCCGCCGAAACCGACACCGAGTTCGTCTCCGAGCAAATCGCCGATCGCAGGTGTTGAGGGCTTGCTGTATCATTTGTCAGGCTGCTGTTGTCCGATTCCGGGGGAAGCAATTATTGGAGTTGTGACTCGCACTCACGGAATTTCGATTCACCGACAAGGTTGTGTAAATGTTGAAAATGTGCCTGGAGATCGGTTAGTTCCTGTGAGTTGGAATTCGGGCGATCGCAATGGTAGCCGTCCGAATACTTATGCAGTTAACATTCAAATTGAGG
>Ga0316607_1000536_pt1 | contig 13288 bp, 10 predicted proteins | sample MIS2016062E_MG_FD_207674 | JGI IMG/M metagenome (GOLD analysis project Ga0316607, IMG submission 207674) | Microbial mat bacterial communities from Middle Island sinkhole, Lake Huron, Michigan, United States - MIS.2016.062E | ecosystem: Environmental > Aquatic > Freshwater > Lake > Sediment...
ATGCACGAGACTTTGGGCTACGTCGGGCGTGATTCCCACAAGGATTACTTCAGCCCCTAGCAAGCGGATGGCTTGGGCCGTCTCCAGAAGCATGGTGGCTACATGGCTTTCGATCCCCATAAGCCCCGTCAGGTCAAGGATCACTTTGCGGGCCTGCTGCTTTTCAACCCCTTGAAGCAGCAGGGTCTGAAAATGGTGGGCCCGTCCACCATCAAGGTTGCCGATGAGCGGGACAAGGATAACCTGCGGATAGAGTTTGATCAGGGGAATCGCTGTCTTCTTGAGCTCGACAGCTAACTGGCTCCGCTCGGCTACCGTAGCCTGGAGTTCGGCCAGCATGGAGGCCAGCTTTGCATTCTGGTCGGCCTTCGCCGCTACATGGCCTTCCAGGTTTTTGACCAACTGGACAAGCTCATCGGCTAAGTTATCAAAGGTTCGTGCCAAAAGCCCAAGCTCGTCGGTACGGTTTAGCTGACAACGAACGGTGTGTTCCCCCGCTTGAAAGCGCTGCATTAAGTTCACTAAAAGTTTAATGGGTTTAATCAATTGAGTGTGCAACCCCAACCACAAGACCCCCGCCAACAGCAGGTAGCCCCCTAGGTTAAGCCCTAGCATCCGCCAGGCAACTTCTTGAGCTTCCATCTGTTCACCCAACCCTTGCATGCGAACCTCAACTATACCCAACAGCTTTGGGCTACTTTGCTGCTTTCCCCAAATCGCTTGCAGCGTGACCAATTCATCGGCAGCACTGAGAAAGGTCTGCGGTTTCTTTTGGGGTTGACGTAGAAAGGCTTGGGTCTGGGGAGCTAGAGTAAAGGCTTGGTAATCCTTGGAATCACTGCTCACTAAAACCTGCCCGTTCGGCTCCAGAATCAGCACCTTTTCTACATCTTCGATTGAAACCATGTTATCCACCAATTCTTGCAAATGGCTCAGGCGGTGTTTGTCTAGGCTTACATGATCGTCGTCCAACAAGGCTTCAAAAGTATAGTGCAGCGCATCAACCAGCGTAGCACACCGAATCTTTAAATCTTTGAAGTTTACCGCTTGAACATCCTGAAAAATGAGGGTAACGCCAAAACTGAGGAGCAGAAACAGCACAGCCGTAATGCTCCCAATGATCTTTGGGGAGAGGTTGAGGTTGTTGAAGTTGAGGTACATGGCTTTAGCTCCTTTGCAATTTGAAGATAATCTCTGAAGAAGGCAAGACCCTTTGAATTTTAGCAATCCAAAGGGTCTCACTGGCTCCTAAAATAGTTTGGGGTGATGAGCTATTTTCTGTAACCTCTTACAGTCCTGGTCTATCCGAGAGTCGTATCGCCCTTGTGCCAATCAACCCCACACAAACCGCCGCTTTGGATGGCTACTAGCACACGGAGGGTCTCATCAACGCTCCGCCCAACATTGAGGTTGTGAATCACGGCATATTGCAAGATGCCCTGGGGGTCAATGATGAATAAGCCCCGCAGCGCAATGCCCTCTTCCTCAACCAATACGCCATACGCATGGGCAACTTCCTTCGTAATGTCGGAAGCCAAGGGATAGCGCAAACCTTCAATGCCGCCTTGATCACGGGACATCTTAATCCAGGCGCGGTGGGAGAAGACCGAATCGGTTGATACGCCTAAGACTTCTGCGCCCAGCTTGGTAAAGTCGTCGTAGCGCGTCGAGATCGCTGTAATCTCAGTGGGGCAGACGAAGGTGAAATCGAGCGGGTAGAAGAACAAGACTAGCCATTTGCCCTTGTAATCACTCAGCGAGGCGGTGGAGGTCAAGTTCTCCAAATCGGCGGTGGTCTTCATCGTGAAATCGGGCGCAGGTTGCCCGACTTTGGCGGTGGCGGAGCCACAACTGCCATCCGTGCATTCGCAATTCTCGGCCATGTGAACATTTCCTTTGGTATTCAAGAAGTGAGCAATTAAGAAAGAACTTTGCTGACAATGCCCCTAGTATAGCGGCTTAAAGCCAGTGTGTCAAACGCGCCCTTTTAGGGAGATTGGCTTCCGGATCAAACCCTAAATTGCCCCTTGAAATCAGCTAAACGATATGGCATAATTGACTTGTTTCTCATTTGGTTATCTAAGAAATAGAGAGGCTATTATGACAACCAACGTCAATCCCAACGACCTGCGCGACGAGGCTCTTCGACCAGTTGAAAGCCCCAAAAACTATCGCCGCCTGCTCCTTCTGGGGCTGCTCGGCGTTTTAGTTTTGGCGACTCTTAGCCTAATGCACACAATTCGGCCCGCCTTAGCCACCCCGCTCCAGCATGCTCTTGCTTATGCCCCAGATGGCAAACTCAACTTTGTGGAGGTGCTGAAAGATGGCGCGAAGGATGGCGCGGGGAACACTGTAGATGGCCTGACTCGTTCAGGTTCAGTGGCAGTTAGCCCCGATGGAAAGCACGTCTATGTGGGGGGGCTATAACACCTCTGCCGTGGCCGTCTTTGCCCGCAATACTGATGGCAAACTCAACTTTGTGGAGGTGCTAAGAGATGGACTGAATGGTGGCGTGTTGACGGCGGTGGTGGTCAGCTCCGATGGACAGCACGTCTATGTGGGAGGATCTAACATTGTGGTCTTTGCCCGCAACCCAAACGATGGCAAGCTTACCTTTGTGGAGGTGCTGAAAAACGGTGATAAACAAGGCCCGCTTACCATAGATGGCCTAGACTGGGCAGAATCAGTGATGGTCAGCCCCGATAACCAGCACGTCTATGTGGCGAGTCCTGATGGAAGCGTGTCCGTCTTTGCCCGCAACCCAACTGATGGCAAGCTTACCTTTGTGGAGGTGCTGAAAGATGGCGTGGAGGATAGTGCTGGCAATACTGTGGATGGACTAAAATTTGCAATCTCGGTGGTGGTCAGCCCCGATAACCAGCACGTCTATGTGACGGGCAGAGATGACGATGCTGTGGCCGTCTTTGCCCGCAACCCAAACGATGGCAAGCTCACCTTTGTGGAGGTCTTGAAAGACAGCGTGAATGGGGTGGATGGGCTGTATAAAGCATTTTCAGTGGTGGTCAGCCCCGATAACCAGCACGTCTATGTGGCGAGTCTTGGTGGAACCGTGGCCGTCTTTACCCGTAACCCGACTGATGGCAAGCTCACCTTTGTGGAGGTCTTGAAAGACGGCGCGAAGGATAGTGCTGGCAATACTGTGGATGGCCTAAAATTTGCGGATTCGGTGGTGGTCAGCCCTGATGGACAGCACGTCTATGCGGCGGGCTATTATGACAATTCTGTGGCCGTCTTTACCCGTAACCCGACTGATGGTAAGCTTACCTTTGTGGAGATCAAAAAAGATGGTGATACCCAAGGCCCGCTTACCATAGATGGCCTAGACGGGGCAGAATCAGTGAAGGTTAGCCCCGATAACCAAAACGTCTATGTGACTGGCAGCAATGACAATGCCATCGCTGTCTTTGCGCTTAGGCAATCGCCAACGAGCCCTGAAAGCAGTGTCACCATCCCCCGAAATACCGCCTATCAGTTCCAACTGACGGACTTCACATTTGCTCAGGCTGAAGGTGAAGGAGCTACCTTTACGGGACTCAAGGTGCTTACAACACCCTCGGTGGGCAGCCTGACCTGTAGTGGGCTACCCATGATCACTAATACCACTTGCCCCGACCTAACCCAATTGGTCTTTACGCCATTGGCCAATACTAGCGGTAGTTCTTATACCTCCTTCACCTTTCAAGGACTCTATTCTAGCAGCGTCTATAGCAGTGATCTAATCACCTATACGATGCTGATCAACGTTTTCACGGTTAATAACAAGCCTACTGGGAGCGACAAAACTATCAGCATGACCGTAGATACCAACTATCATTTCTACCCAGATGATTTCGGTTTTAACGATCTTGATACGGGAGATAATTTTGGGGGCATCAAGGTGATTACACCTCCGCAGAAAGGCAGCCTGATGTGCTATGACATTTATGCCAGCGCAGGCGATTGCACGGGTAAGGGCTGGGGGGTCTTCGCTAAGTGGGACTTGTCATTCACGCCTGCGGCCCACGAGTTTGGCAACCCTTATACCACCTTCGCCTTCCAAGTGACAGATTCTAACGGCGCGGATAGTGCTGCTACCTATACCATGACCATCAATGTCAACCTGGCAGAGCCTACGCCTACAATTACGCCCACAGCAGAACCCACCGTTACCCCCACAGCAGAACCCACCGTTATGGCTACCCCAACTAGCGAGGTTGACAACCTGTTTAGGAGTTATCTTCCCAGCATTGTGCGCTAGGGATTTTGGGCGAACAAGCGACCAACAGACAAAGCCCTTTGTGGTCTTAGAAACCGCAAAGGGCTGAATTGAAGAAGAAGCAAGCAATCCATGCTACAATAGAGCTATGGAAGCAAAAACAGAACTCACCCGCTGGCATGAACTATTTGGGGGCTTACTGGAGCAGGTGATTAGTCCTACGGGGATTCTGGTGCAAACCAATGTTGATGTCAGTAGCACGCCCCCTGAAATTGACATCCTGCTCATCCAGAACGTGACGACCAGTCGCACTTGGACAACTGAGCAATTAGCTTATCTGCCTGATGGGATTCGAGAAAGTCAAGCCCGTTATATCCTGATCGAGTTCAAGTACACCGAATCGATCTCGCGGCGAGGGGCTAAAGCTTTAGGGGGCTATGAAGAGTTCTTTCTGCGTTCCCGCAGCTTGGCCGAGAAAGAAGTCCAGAGTTTCTTCGTGAGTGCCCGCCAACCCCAACGCAGAACGCGGGAATTGCTGGGTTACACACAACTCCTTAGCCCAGGGGTCTATAATAATACGAGTTTCCTTTTAGCTCATAGTCGGCTAATTGTGTTGAGTGAGTTGCCAGCCACGCCCCATAACGCCTTTTTCAAATTGTTTGCCCACCAGCGGAAAGCTAAACAAGCAGCTTTGGTTAGTTTCGAGACCCATCATCAGGCGAAAGTAACCGTCGAAGTGGAATGGATGATTCGGAGTTTAATGGATTTATGGACGATAACAGGAGAAACTCCAATGCGTGCGATAACGAAAGAAGACTTGCTCAAGCGGGGGCAAGAACTCCCGCGGTTGCTCTTACCCTTGATAACTGAAGCGGAATTTGCTGAAGTCTTGGGCAACACCCCTTACATTCAACGCATCCGCGAGGAAGGCTTGGAGCGGGGGTTGGAACAGGGCCGCGAGGAAGGCCGCGAGGAAGGCCGCGAGGAAGGCCGCGAGGAAGGCCGCGAGGAAGGCCGCGAGGAAGGCCGCGAGGAAGGCCGCGAGGAAGGCCGCGAGGAAGGGTTAGTGCAAGGGCTACACAGTGCCATTGAGTTAGGTTTGGAATTGAAGTTTGGCCCCACAGGGTTAGCTCTTTTGCCTGAGATAAAGCAAATCACCACTGTAACCACCCTAAAGGTCATTCAGCAAGCGCTCAAAACGGCCTCCACCTTGGCTGAAATTCGCCAAAGCTATCAGCCTCAGCAGTAAAAGTAAGTAACCGTCGAAGTGGAATGGATGATTCGGAGTTTAATGGATTTATGGACGATCACAGGAGAAACTCCAATGCGTGCGATAACGAAAGAAGACTTGCTCAAGCGGGGGCAAGAACTCCCGCGGTTGCTCTTACCCTTGATAACCGAAGCAGAATTTGCTGAAGTCTTGGGCAACACCCCTTACATTCAACGCATCCGCGAGGAAGGCTTGGAACGGGGGTTGGAACAGGGGCGCGAGGAAGGCCGCGAGGAAGGGTTAGTGCAAGGGCTACACAATGCCATTGAGTTAGGTTTGGAATTGAAGTTTGGCCCCACAGGGTTAGCTCTTTTGCCTGAGATAAAGCAAATCACCACCGTAACGAGCCTAAAGGCCATTCAGCAAGCGCTCAAAACGGCCCTCACCTTGGCTGAAATCCGCCAATGCTATCGTCCTCAGCGGTAAAAGCAAGTTCTAACTGAATGACGACCTTTGCGGTCTCGAAACCTACAAAAGGCTAACCGAGCGCGGGTTTCTGTCTGTCCTAGCTACAGCCTTGAAACCCGCGCTTGGCCTGTTGTCTTGGCAGGCTCAGGCACACTGACGGGGCCTGAGCCTCGCTGAAACCCACCTTATTAGCCCCATCTAGCCCAAAACCAATCCCATTTCACAGAGCTTGACTTGTGTGTTATCATAGGCTAGTTTTGGGCCCCTTAATTCGTAGAGGCACTGATGACAGAAACGCAACTGGGCTTTGAGATCAAGCTTAACGCCGATTATGAGCAAGCGATTGAGCAGATTACGGTGGTGCTAAAGAGCCTAGGCTTTGGCATCTTGAACCGCTTAGACACGCACCTTATCTTTAAGGAGAAGCTGGGCGTAGGGTTCCAACCCTATTGCATCTTAGATGTTTGCAATCCCACCTTGGCCCATCGAGTATTGACGCATCGGCCTGAGATGGGGCTGCTGTTGCCATGCCGCATCACTATTGAAGAGGTCGGCTCCCAGAAGACACTTGTACGGTTGGGGCGGTTAGATGTTTTGGTCAAGGGTTTAGAGATTGGCAAAGACCCTGTGGTAAGGGATGTTAGTGAAACAATCACGGCTCATCTTGAACAGCTTGGGAAAATACTGGAAGCCCAAACGGAGGCTTAAAGGTTCTTTAAGCCTAAGACTTGATAGGACATAGAAGGGAAAGTATGGTCACAATGCAAGAGCCACTCCAAGGCTTTAGCTTAGGGGCCAGGCAGCTAGTTGAAATGGCTGAAAGCCATCAACGCCTGGCTAAACATCCACAATTAGGGACGCATCATTGGCTTTTGGCACTCCTGGAGCGCAACGGGCCAATGGCGGTTGAGATGACTAAAGAGCCGCTCAAGGGCAGTGATTTGCAAGCCAACTTGCGCGAGAAGCTGCGCCAAGGTAACATTGGTTCGCCGCTTGACCAAGCCACTGTGGTACAGAAGACCGTAGCCCATGCCAAGGCGCGAGGTAAACCCACCCCCACCGAACGCGACCTCGCCGCCACCATTTTGGAGTGTACGGGCTATACCGTGGTTGATGCTTTAGCGGCCATCCTGAGCGCAACCCAAGCGCAGCCTGAAGGTGGGGCTGCTGCGCCCCCACCTTATCAGCCCAAAGCCTTACTTTCTACCCAGACCTTAGACAAGTTTGGGCGCGACTTAACCCTCGCAGCGCTGCAAGGTAAGCTTCAACCCGTGGTAGGGCGGGAGGATGAAATTGAGCAGGTCATGATTACCCTCTGCCGCCATACGAAGCGGAACCCTGTGCTGATTGGGTTTGCAGGCGTGGGTAAGACGGCGATTGTAGAGGGCCTTGCCAAAATGATTGTAGCAGGCGCAGTGCCTGCGGCCTTACAAGGTGTAAGGTTGATTGAGGTCCGGCCCCAAGACCTTCTGGCGGGGGCAAGTATGGCGGGGCAGTTTGAGCAACGCTTCCAGGCCATGGTGGCCGAAGCCAGCCAAGATGGGATCATCCTCTTCATTGATGAGATCCACGACATCGTGGGGGCAGGTGGCATGCGCGGGACGGGTGATGCGGCAGCTTTGATCAAGCCCTATCTGGCCCGCGAAAGCTTGGCCTGTATTGGTTCCACCACCGATAATGAGTACCGCATCTTCATTGAACCTGATGCGGCCTTAGCCCGACGGTTCCAACCCATAGCCGTGCAAGAGTTGACCGCCGAGCAGACGCTGGAGGTACTTAAAGTCCTGCGCGACAAGCGGGCCCAGCAGAAGGGGATCACCGTCGCAGATGATGTATTGGTCTGGATGGTTGAGTTTGCGAAGGACTACCTCCGCAATCGGCACTTCCCCGATAAGGCGGTAGATGTCTTAGAGCAGTGTCTGGCGGAGGCCCAAAAGGAAGGGCAGGCAAGTGTCTCCCAAGCTAAGGCCAAGCTGGTCGCCCAAAAGATGGTTGGGATGCCCCTTGACGCGAAGGCCCAACTCAAACGGCTCCAGGCCATCCTTACGGAACACGGTTTGATGGTTGAGAAGGATGTTGCGACCTTGATCCGTCGCCTCAGCGTAACGCTGCACAACTTAGACATGCGCTCGGTGCGCCCGAACGCGGTAGTCTTACTGCTTGGGGAGGCCACCTCGACCAGTGATATGTTGGCCGAGGCTATCGCGGAGGCCCTCTTTGAATCCGTGGAACGGGTTGTCACCATTGACTTCAGCCGCTTCAGTAGCCCCCATGATATTACGATGTTGCTTGGAGCGCCACCCGCCTACGTCGGCTTCGGGGGCGATCTACCAATCTACCGCATTGCCCAGATGCCTTGGTGTGTAATTCGTTGTGAGCAGATTCAAGCCTGCCACCCGCAAGTCGCAGAAGTGCTGATCAAAGGGTTAGCCAACGGGATGCTGACCGATGCTACGGGGAAGAACATCTACCTTAGTGAAGCGGTGATCCTCCTTACGGCAGAGCTTGACCTCAAACCGCATCATCTGGGCCTGGGCCACGCCGAGCCAACCCTTTCAGATGCTGAGGTTCTCCTCGCCGTGAACAAAGCTTTGCATCCTACGCTCCTGGAGCAGGTTGACCTTATTTGCACCCAGCTGCCTGAAGCAGGCGAAACTCGTCGCAAATGGCTCCAGCAGGAGTTGTTGACAACCCTCGCAGACCGTTATCGCATGAAGGGCCTGACGCTCCAGTGGGACCCCTCCCTCTTAGATTGGTTAGTTTCGCTCAAGCAGCTTACCAGGCAGCAGGATTGGGAACGCTTTATCGATGATGAAGTCAGCACGCAACTCGTTGCATACTTGCCAGAGCCAGAGGCCGAGAAGGGGAGTTCCCTGCTCGTTGCCTATCGAGATGGTCACTTGCAAGTAGAAGTCGTTTCACCTAACTCGAACTAGGAAGGGGTCAAATATGGAGTTTGAAACAGCCGCCCAGCGCACTTGCTACACCCAAGTGAAGGTCTGGATGCAGGAAATCTTCGGTGAGGTCGTGGTCGTCCATGATGATGTCCCAGTCTTTGGCGTACCTTATGGGTCAGCGTTAGTGCATGTTGTTGTCTACCCTTTGGGCAAGCATGAGGCTGCGATTCAAGTGCGGGCCTACGTCGTGCGAAACGTGCAGATCGTCCCTGAGTTGGCGCAATACCTCCTGCACCAAAATGCTCAGATGCGCTTTGGGGCCTTTGGGCTGGATGAGGATAATGACATCTTCTTCGACTATGCTCTGATCGGGTCGAACTGCCAAAAGGAAGAGCTTAGGGCCGCCGTAAGCGCGGTAATGGGGACTGCGGATAGCTATGATGACCAGATCGTCGCCAAGTATGGCGGCGAGAAGGCCTTAAAGATTTAGACCTTTGGAGTCACTTAGTAACTGAAAGGGAACGGTAGATCATGGAATTTCACACGGATGCCCAACGGCTGTGCTATGAGAAGGTTAAGCCCTGGCTGAAAGAGCTTTTTGGGGAACTTGCCGAGCCACGCGAGAACGTCCCCGTCTTTACCATGCCCTTCGGGAGCGCCTTAGTCAACATTTCAGTTGTACCTTGGGGCGAGGAAGATGCCACGATTCGCATTCGGGCCTTTGTGGTCACGAAGGTCGAAATCGTGCCTGATTTAGCCCTTTTCCTGCTGCGCCAGAACGATAAAGTCCGCTTTGGGGCCTTTGGGCTAGACGGTGATGATGACATCTTCTTTGACTACACTATCGTCGGCTCTAGCTGCCAGAAAAATAGCTTGAAAGCCGCCGTCTTTGCCGTAGCTCGGACCGCCGACGAGTTTGATGACCCGCTTGTTGCACGGTTTGGGGGCGAAAGGGCCGTTGACTAAGCCCTAATTCGCAACCCCTTTTAGCCCGCTATCATGGAGCGACCTTTGCGGTTCTGTAAACCGTGAAGGTCGCTTTCTTCCGCCATTCAAAGCTTGGGGCGGCGTAGAATAGGCTTCTAGCCTGTTTATTTCTTTTGAAGAGGCGGAGAACAGGCTTCTAGCCTGTTTATTTCACAGACTGGATAATTTGTACTACTTTTGCCTATCTTAGGCAAGTTAAGGCCAAAATGCCAAGCCAAATTGCCCTCCATGACCCCTTGAAATAACCTGAAAGAAATGCTATAATAAAGTGGCTTTTTTAGTTGATTAGCATTAAGGATTTAGCAAAGCAGATGGCATGAAGTGCATTTTCGGGTAGGGCCAAAGTCAGTAGTGGTGAAGCTTAACTTCCAGAAGTCCAGGAGGCCAAAGGCTTCAGCCTTTGGGGGCCAATGGCTAAAGCCATTGGATTCCTGTTGTAAAAAGACCCCAAAGTCCACTACCCTTCCAGGACTACCCATTTTCGCAACCAAGCGTAGTTGGAACGGTCCGCCCGTGGTAGTCAATTTGACTGCCGCAAAGACCTTGATCAGCATTAAGGATTCAGCAAATTTTAGTTTAGGAGGCTCAGAATGATGAGCAACACCAGATGGAACAGAACGCTCACGACGGACAATCGGCCTGGCAAAAAGGCTAAAAATCGCCGGTCAAAAAAAACTAAGTTTTTTTTGACCCTTTTGATCTTAACCGCCCTCAGTTCATTGGCTTCGATCTTCCGTTCGCCCCTCGCCCTAGCCGCAGGTGGCGTTATCACCACCGTGGCGGGCACGGGCACAGGGGGCTACCTCACTAGTGAGGACAACGGACTCGCCACCCTTGCCAAACTGAACTATCCTACCGGCACGGCGGTAGACAACAGCGGTAACCTGTACATCGCTGATTCCTCCAACAATCGCATTCGCAAGGTGGCTACAAATGGTAGTATCATTACCACCGTCGCGGGCACGGTCATAGGCTACAGCGGTGACAGTGGAGCCGCCACCAGTGCCAAAATGGACTGGCCTAACGGCGTGGCGATAGACAGCAGTGGCAACCTCTACATCGCTGATACCTCCAACCATCGCATTCGCAAGGTAGATGCCACAAGTAAGATCATCACCACCGTCGCGGGCACGAGTACACGGGGCTACAGCGGTGACAACGGAGTTGCCACCAATGCCCAACTGAACTATCCTACCGGCATGGCGGTAGACAGCAGCGGCTACCTGTACATCGCTGATTCCTCCAACAATCGCATTCGCAAGGTGGCTACAAATGGTAGTATCATTACCACCGTCGCGGGCACGGTCATAGGCTACAGCGGTGACAGCGGAGCCGCCACCAGTGCCAAAATGGACTGGCCTAACGGCGTGGCGATAGACAGCAGTGGCAACCTCTACATCGCTGATACCTCCAACAATCGCATTCGCAAGGTGACGGTCAGCGATGGCACAATCAGCACCGTGGCGGGCACGAGCACAGGGGGCTATAGCGGTGACAACGGAGCCGCCACCAGTGCCAAACTGAACCAACCTTACGGCGTGGCGGTAGACAGCAGCGGCAACCTCTACATCGCTGATACCAAAAACCATCGCATTCGCAAGGTAGATGCCACAAGTAAGATCATCACCACCGTCGCGGGCACGAGCACAGGGGGCTACAGCGGTGACAACGGAGCCGCCACCAGTGCCAAACTGAACTCTCCTCAGGGCGTGGCGGTAGACAGCAGCGACAACCTCTACATCGCTGATACCTACAACCATTGCATTCGCAAGGTGAGCGAGGCTATCCCGCCCACCGTTAGTTCCCTCACCCGTGCAACTGGCGCAGCTAACCCTACTAATGCCAGCAGCGTCGATTTTACCGTAACCTTCAGTGAAGATGTTACGGGGGTGGCTGTCAGTAGCTTTGCAGTGCGGGCTGGTGGGGCTACAGGGACGATCAGTGCGGTCAGCGGCAGTGGCAAAAGCTACAGCGTAACGGTCACTCCCACCAGTGATGGCTCCCTTGGCCTGGACGTGAACGCTACGGGCACAGGTATTCAGGATTTGGCAGGCAATCCTTTAGCAGGGGGCTTTACCACTGGCGAAGCCTACACGGTTGATAAGACGGGCCCCGTTACAACCCTCACGAGTATGAGCAAGCCAACCAACCCTTCTAACGTTGCTACGGCCTCCTTTGAGTTTAGCAGCGATGATTCCCAAGCGACGTTCGAGTGCAAGCTGGACAATGAGGCATTTGCGGTTTGTACAAATTCACACGCCCTGAGCGGCCTGGCTGATGGGTCGCATACCTTTGAGGTACGGGCAAAAGATACCTTGGGCAACACGGAGGCTACACCTGCCAGCTATACCTGGGTCGTGGATACAACCGCGCCCACAGTCACCTCCCTCAACCGTGCAACTGGCGCAGCCAACCCCACCAATGCCAGCAGTGTCAATTTCGTTGTAACGTTCAGCGAGAGTGTCACGGGGGTAGATTCCAGCGATTTAACGGTGGATGCTGCGACGGGAGTCACAGGGAGTATAATTGGCACGGTCACTGGGAGTGGCACAACCTACACCATCCCGGTTAACAGCATCAGTGGTGATGGCGATCTGAGCATTGATGTGAAGACATCGGGCACGGGCATTCAAGACAGCGCAGGCAATGCGTTGGCGGGTGGGTACACTACTGGTGAGACCTACATTGTAGATAAGACGGGCCCCGATACGACAATTGGCACTAAGCCCACCGATCCCAGCAATGACGTTGCACCTTCCTTTACGTTCAGCAGCGATGATGCCCAGGCGACCTTTGAGTGCAAGCTGGATAGTGAGGCTTTTGCGGTTTGTACAAGTTCCCACGCCCTGAGTGGCCTGGCTGATGGGTCGCATACCTTTGAAGTGCGGGCAAAAGATAGCGAGGGGAATGTAAAGGCTACGCCTACCAGCTATACTTGGGTCGTGGACACAACTGCCCCTGACACCACAATTGACCCTGCGAATGTGCCCACCGATCCCAGCAACGATGTTGCCCCATCCTTTACGTTTAGCAGCGATGATCTCCAGGCGACGTTTGAATGCAAGCTGGACAATGATGCTTTTGCGGTTTGTACAAGTTCACACGCCCTGAGTGGCCTGGCTGATGGGCCGCATACCTTTGAAGTGCGGGCCGTTGACAAGGCAGGTAACAAGGATGCTGAACCTGCCCAATATACCTGGAATGTAACGGCCAAAGCGCCACCTACCGCCACCGCGACGGCTACCGCCATCCCAACGGCAACTCCTACCGCCATCCCGACGGCTACCGCCACCGCGACGGCAACTCCTACCGCCACCGCGACGGCTACCGCCACCGCGACGGTTACACCTTCGGCAACCAACACGGCTACGCCTAATGCTGCTGAGTTGACCGCTGTGGCGGGGGGCGCAACTTTGACCCCTTCCAACACCCCAACGGTTACACCTTCGGCAACCAACACAGCCACGCCTAATGCTGTTGAGTTGACCGCTGTGGCGGGGGGCGCAACTT
>Ga0316607_1000538_pt1 | contig 13261 bp, 14 predicted proteins | sample MIS2016062E_MG_FD_207674 | JGI IMG/M metagenome (GOLD analysis project Ga0316607, IMG submission 207674) | Microbial mat bacterial communities from Middle Island sinkhole, Lake Huron, Michigan, United States - MIS.2016.062E | ecosystem: Environmental > Aquatic > Freshwater > Lake > Sediment...
CCCGATCTGGATGAGGTGGTCCGTAAATTGTCGGACAAGTTCGGTGCCCTGCTCGGCAACCGGCGAGGCGGTAGCGGCAACGGCAATAACGGCGGCGGGAGTGGTGGCACTTCCTCCGGTTCCGGGATCGCTGGCGTTGGCCTGATCGTCGGCCTCATTGCCCTGATCGGCTGGCTGATTGCCAGCATCTACATCGTCAATGAAGGCGAGCGCGGGGTCGTGCTGCGGTTCGGGCGTTATCTGGAAACCACCATGCCCGGCCCGCATCTGCGGCTGTTCCCGATGGATCGGGTCGAAATCGTCAATCTGGAACAACGCCGGTTCCGCGAGATCGGCTATCGCTCCGGCAGCGGCGGTGCCCGGCAACCGGCGATCCGCTCGGTGCCGAAAGAGGCGCTGATGCTGACTCAGGATGAGAACATCGTCGATGTGCGGCTGGCGGTGCAATACCAGATTCATGATCCTCGTGCCTATCTGTTCAGCGTCTTCGACCCGGAAAGTGTGCTGGTACAGGTCGTGGAAAGCGCGACCCGCGAGACCATCGGCAAAAGCACGATGGATTTTGTGCTGACCGAAGGCCGCAGCACGGTTGTCGGCGACATTCAGAAACTCAGTCAGCGCATCCTCGATCTGTACGGAGCAGGATTGAAGATCATTACGGTTGTTCTGCAAGACGCCCAACCGCCGGAAGAGGTGCAGGATGCTTTCGCTGATGCGATCAAGGCTCGAGAAGACGAACAGCGGCTGAAAAACGAGGCCGAAGCCTATGCCAACGAAGTCATTCCCCGGGCGCGAGGCCAGGCTGCACGACGGTTACAGGAAGCATCAGCCTACAAGGAACAAGTCATTGCCCAGGCTCAGGGTGAGGCCAGCCGCTTCAGCCAGTTGCTGGCCGCCTACCAGAAAGCACCGGCAGTCACCCGCGAGCGGCTGTATCTGGAAACGATGGAATCCGTTTTGTCGCGGTCAAGCAAGGTGCTGATGGACGTGAAAGGAGCCAATAACCTGTTGTATTTACCGCTGGATCGGCTGTTAAAGCCCGGCGAAGCGTCGATATCGGGTGGTGCGGCGACGCTACTGCCCGAGGCGTTGCCATCCGGTTCCACACCGTCGGTCGACGGCAGCGCGGCGGCAACCCGCCTGCGTGATCTCAGTCGCAGCCGGGAGGTGCGCTAATGGCTCTGTCGCAATTACCGTCATTATCGGGTAAATCGCTGTTGGGCGGGATCGCCGCCCTGGTCACCATAGCCGCGATGGCGCTGTTTACGGTGGATGAAACCCAGACCGCGATCCGGTTCCAACTGGGTGAAATCGTTCAGGACAACTACAAGCCCGGTCTGCACTGGAAATGGCCGCTGATTAACAATGTCCGCAAGTTTGACCGCCGGTTGCAGACGCTGGACACCGAACCGGAACGGTTCCTGACCGCCGAGAAAAAGAACGTGATTGTTGATTCCTTCGCCATGTGGAAAATCGAGGACGTGCGCCTGTTCTACACCACGGTCGGCGGCGACGCGGCGCAGGCCAATGTCCGGCTGGACCAGATCGTCAAGGACAGCCTGCGGAGTGAATTCAGCAAGCGCAGCATTCAGGAAGTGGTGTCGGGCGACCGCGATCAGATCATGGAAACCCTGAGCGCGTTGCTCAGCGCACAGGCGACCCAACTGGGGATCAAGGCGGTCGATGTGCGGATCAAGCGTATTGATTTGCCAGCAGATGTGAGCAATTCGGTGTTCAGCCGGATGAAGGCGGAACGGCTGCGGGTCGCCAAGGACTTCCGCTCACGCGGCGGTGAGGCGGCGGAACGGATCCGCGCCGACGCGGACCGGCAAGGCACCGTGATTCTGGCTGAGGCGTATCGCGACGCCGAACGGCAACGTGGCGATGGTGATGCCCAGTCCGCTGACATCTATGCTCAGGCCTATAGCCAGGATCAGGATTTCTACAATTTCAGCCGCAGCCTGTCCGCCTACCGGCAGAGCTTCGGCTCCAAGGATGATGTGCTGATCCTGCAACCACAGGATTTCCAGTTCTTCCGCTATTTCAACCAGGCGCAATAATGATCCCGGATCGCCGGTTTCCTGTTGCTGCCGTATGGCTTGCCGGACACCGCCATGTGGGATGAACTGCTGGCGGCGTTCGGGTTGATGCTGGTGCTGGAAGGCATTATCCCGTTTCTTAATCCTCACGCCCTGCGCCAAACCCTGCTGCGATTGGCCCACCTTGAAGATCACACCTTGCGGATCGCCGGGTTGGCCAGTATGGCCGGCGGGTTACTGGTGCTGTATCTGTTGCGCTGACGGCCCAGTTAACCGCCGCTCGCCTGGATTCCTCAGGCTAAGGCCTGATTCACTGGAACTTCCCCGCCCATGATTCTTGAAGATCGCTGGCTGTTGCCCGAAGGGATTGAAGAAATCCTGCCCCCCGCCGCTGGCCGACTGGAACGGTTGCGCCGTGCCCTGCTCGATCTTTACCAAAGTTGGGGTTACGAACTGGTGATCCCGCCGCTGATCGAGTTTCTCGACTCGCTGCTGACCGGAGCCGGCGACGATCTGGAGTTGCAGACCTTCAAGCTGACCGACCAGCTCAGTGGGCGAATGATGGGGGTGCGGGCCGACATGACCCCGCAGGTGGCGCGGATTGACGCCCATCTGCTCAAGCGAACCGGGCCGGTGCGGCTGTGTTATCTAGGGCCGGTACTGCGAACCCGTGCCGATGGTTTTGGCGGTTCGCGCAGCCCGTATCAGGCCGGGGTCGAGCTATACGGGCACCGCGGCCATGACAGCGATCTGGAAGTGCTGACCCTGATGCTGGAGACCTTGCACACGGCGGGGGTGAGCGATGTCCATCTCGATTTGGGTCACGTCGCCATTTTCCGCGAACTGGTGCGCCAGGCCGGGTTGCATCAGGAACAGGAAGCGTTGTTGTTCGAGGCGCTGCAACGCCAGGCGCTACCGGAGATTCGCGCTCATCTAGCGGCGTGGAACCCGGCTTGCCCTGAACCATTGCTAGCGCTGGCCGAATTGAACGGCGGGCCAGAGGTGCTGGATGAAGCTGACTCCCGGCTGGCAACGGCCGGTGCCCGGGTTGGCGAGGCGCTGGCAACCTTGCGGCGACTGACCGCGGCGCTGCAACGCCAATGGCCGGGGCTGCCGATTCACATCGATCTGGCCGAATTGCGCGGCTATCACTACCACACCGGGGTGCTGTTTGCCGCCTATGTGCCGGGGCAGGGTCAGGCAGTGGCGCAAAGCGGGCGCTATGATGAGATCGGTCAGGTGTTTGGCCGCGCCCGGCCCGCGACCGGGTTCAGTGTTGATCTGGCGACTTTATTGTTGCTTGGCGCAGTGCCGGAAGCGGTGAACGCGGGCATTTACGCCCCGCCGATGGCCGATGATCCGGCGCTGGAGCGGCAGGTAGCCATGTTGCGAAACCGGGGCGAACGGGTGATTCGGGCGTTGCCGGGCACTGAAGTGGAGCCTGATGATTTGGCCTGTGATCGGGTGCTGACAAAACAGGCGGGGGCATGGATGGTCAATGTGCTCCACGAGGGTAAAAATTAACCGCTTGATTTTATCGCCAATAAAATAACTGATCCGTGAGTCATTGAGTTTTTGTACCGTCTTTTAATCGTTAACCTTTGATGATCACACCAAATACCGGGGACGACCGTAATGCCGTCCCTTTTGACTTTTGGAGGCGTCAGTGCGCGATGTATCGACTTTCCAGGGCTTGATCCTGGCCTTGCAGACTTACTGGGCAAAACAGGGCTGCGTGCTGTTGCAGCCCTACGATATGGAAGTGGGCGCAGGGACCTTTCATCCCGCCACGTTTCTCCGTTCCATCGGCCCCGAACCGTGGAGCGCGGCCTATGTCCAGCCGTCGCGCCGTCCTACCGATGGCCGTTACGGCGACAATCCCAACCGTCTGCAACACTATTATCAGTATCAGGTGGTGATCAAACCATCGCCGCTAGACTTGCAGGACCTCTATCTGGGTTCGCTGCAATACCTCGGTCTCGATCCGCTGGTTCACGACATCCGCTTTGTCGAGGACAACTGGGAGTCGCCGACGCTGGGGGCCTGGGGTCTGGGCTGGGAAGTGTGGCTGAACGGGATGGAGATTACCCAGTTCACCTATTTTCAGCAGGTCGGTGGACTGGACTGCAAACCGGTCACCGGCGAAATCACTTACGGCCTGGAGCGGATCGCGATGTATCTGCAAGGGGTGGAAAGTGTCTTCGATCTGGTTTGGACTGACGGGCCGCTGGGCCGGGTCACTTACGGCGATGTGTTCCATCAGAACGAAGTCGAAATGTCCACCTACAACTTTGAACACGCCGACACCACCTCGCTGCAGGTCTGGTTCGACACCTGCGAGGCGGAGAGCAAACGGCTGATCGAACTGGGCCTGCCGTTACCTGCTTACGAAATGACCCTGAAGGCCTCCCACACCTTTAACCTGCTCGATGCCCGCAAGGCGATTTCCGTCACCGAACGGCAACGCTACATTCTGCGGGTTCGCACCCTGGCGCGAGCGGTTGCCCAAGCCTATTACGAGGCCCGTGCAGCGCGTGGTTTCCCGATGTGCGCCCGGCAAGCAGCAGCACGACAGAACCAGGAGCCAGCTCATGTCTAACGCTGACCCCCGCGATTTGCTGATTGAAATCGGTGCCGAAGAGTTACCGCCCAAGGCGCTATCCGCTTTATCACTGGCTTTTGAGCAAGGCATTCAGAGCGGCCTGGAAAAAGCCGGTCTGCCCGGCAACAACCTGCGCCGTTTTGCCACCCCGCGCCGATTGGCGGTGCTGGTTGAAAACGTGCCGATCCGCCAGCCAGATCGGCATCTTGAACGGCGCGGCCCAGCGGTCAGCGCTGCTTTTGGCCCGGATGGCACCCCGACTAAAGCGGCGGAGGGTTTCGCCCGCTCCTGCGGAGTAGCGGTGGCCGATTTGCAGCGGCAGGAAACCGACAAGGGCGCATGGCTGGTTCAGGTCAGCCTTGAGCCGGGCGCTCTGACCGCGGATCTGATTCCCGGCATCGTCATTAACGCGCTGGCTGGCTTGCCGATTCCCAAGCGGATGCGCTGGGGTGACCGCGATGATGAATTTGTCCGGCCGGTGCATTGGGCGGTGCTGCTGTTTGGCGATGCGGTGATTCCGGCGACCATTCTCGGCGTCCAGACCGGACGCATCACCCACGGCCATCGGTTCCATTGTCCGCAACCGATCCCGCTCAATGCCCCTGCCGATTATCCCCGGCAACTGGCCGAAACCGGCAAGGTCATTGCCGATTTCAGCGAACGCCGCGACGTAGTTCGTGCCCAGGTGGAAGCCGCCGCCACGGCATTGGGCGGGGTAGCAGTGATCCGGGCGGAGTTGCTCGATGAAGTGACCGCACTGGTGGAATGGCCGGTAGCCCTGTCTGGTCATTTCGAGCGACGCTTTCTCGATGTCCCTGCCGAGGCGCTGATCAGCACCATGCAGGATCATCAGCGCTATTTTCCGGTGGTGGACGGGCATGGCCGATTGTTGCCGCACTTCATTACCATCACCAATCTGGTCAGCCGCGATCCGGGGCAGGTGCGGGCGGGTAACGAGCGGGTGATCCGCCCCCGGTTCAGCGACGCCGAATTTTTCTGGACTCTGGATCGCAAGCAACCGCTGGCCGCGCGGCAGGAAAGCCTCAAGCACGTCGTTTTCCAGCAACGACTCGGCACGGTCGCCGACAAGAGTGATCGGGTCGCGGCGCTGGCCCGGTTCATTGCCGATCAAAGTCACGGGCAACCGGACTGGGCCGAGCGGGCGGCGCGGCTGGCTAAATGCGATCTGATGACCCAGATGGTCCAGGAATTTCCCGAATTGCAGGGCATCATGGGCCGCTACTGCGCCCAGCATGACCGGGAAACACTGGAAGTCGCCCAGGCGCTGGAAGAGCAGTATTTGCCGCGATTCGCCGGCGACCGCTTGCCCGCCACCGCGACGGGTCGGACGTTGGCGCTGGCAGATCGGCTGGATACGCTGCTGGGCATCTTCGCCATTGGTCAGCCGCCGACCGGAACCAAGGACCCGTTCGCGCTGCGCCGGGCCGCATTAGGCGTGGTGCGGATTCTGATTGAGGGTGAACTGAACCTGGATTTGATCGAGATGCTGGAGCGGGCCGCTGCCGGTTTTGACGCGGCGATCCGCGCTGAAAACGTGATCGAAAATGTGTTTGAGTTTCTGCTGGATCGGCTGCGGAGCTATTACCTGGATCAGGGCGTTCGCCCGGATGCGTTTGACGCGGTGCTGGAATGTCGCCCGACTCGACCGCTGGATTTTGACCGGCGGGTGCGGGCAGTCAGCGCCTTCCGCGACTTGCCGGAGGCCGCCAGTCTGGCCGCAGCCAATAAACGCATCCGCAATATCCTCAAGAAAATGGCAACGGTGTTGCCGTTCGCGGTGCGCCCCGATCTGCTGATTGAGGAAGCGGAGCAAGCGCTGGCTGGACGACTGGTCGAGCTGTCTTCAGAAGCGATTCCGCTCATGGAAGCTGGCCTGTATGGCGAAGCCTTGAACCGGCTGGCGGGGCTGCGTGAACCGGTGGATGCCTTTTTCGATCAGGTGCTGGTGATGGCTGAAGATACGGCGGTGCGCGATAACCGTATTGCCCTGCTGAACGAGTTGGGCAGCCTGTTTCTGCGGGTCGCGGATTTTTCACGCTTGCAGGATTGATCCGCCAGCTTCATGGTTCCACGTGGAACGTCAGTCAAAACCACGGTTGGCCGGTTTCATGGTTTCACGTGGAACGTCAGTCAAAACCACGGTTGGCCGGTTTCATGGTTTCACGTGGAACATCGGTCAAAGGTCAGCGGTTCTGGCTGCATGGTTCCACGTGGAACACTTTTTCGGAAAATTGTGCGGCAAATTTAATTCCCATGAAATTGATCATTCTGGATCGCGACGGCGTCATCAATCAGGATTCTGACGCCTACATTAAATCGCCAGAGGAGTGGATTCCGCTGCCCGGCAGTCTGGAAGCTATCGCCCGTCTGAATCACGCCAGTTATCGCGTGGTAGTCGCAACTAACCAGTCCGGCATTGGTCGGGGGCTGTTTAATCTGGAAACGCTTAACCTGATTCACAAGAAAATGCACCGGTTGGTCCAGGAAGCCGGTGGCCTGGTTGAAGCGGTGTTTTTCTGCCCGGATGTGGATGAAGCCAATCCTTACCGCAAGCCGAATCCGGGTATGTTGCTGGAAATCAGCCGGCGGCTAAAATGCACGCTGCAAGGGGTTCCGGTGGTCGGCGACAGCGTCCGCGATATTCGGGCAGCCCGGGCGGCGAATGCCTGGCCGTTGCTAGTGCGGACCGGCAAAGGGGCGAACACCTTGACGCGGGAAACCGAAGTCTGTGCCAATGTGCTGATCTTCAATGATCTGTCGGCAGTGACCGACTACCTCATCGCCAATCATCAATAATGTTCACTCGCTACCTATGTCCGCGCCCACTGCCACTGCCACTGCCACTGTCCAGAGTGCTACCCCGATACTGTTAGGCCGTTCCCTGCTGTTTGCCGTAGGCATGATTGCCGCGACCGGGGTTGTGGCGCTGGTGTTGGCGCTGAATTTCGCCCAGCCTTTTCCCCGGCGTTACCGCGTTTCCCGGTACTGGAGTCAATTTAACCTGTGGTGGTTGCGCGTGACCTGTCGGATCGATTACCAGATCAGCGGCGCAGAGCATATTCCTGACCGGCCAGTGATCGTGATGGCCAAGCATCAGTCCACTTGGGAAACGCTGTTCCTCCATCAGTATCTGCCACCGGTTGCGTGGGTCATCAAGCGTGAATTGTTATGGTTGCCGTTTTTCGGCTGGGGATTAGCCTTGTTGCGACCGATAGCGATCAACCGTCAGGCCGGAGCGTCCGCGGTCAAACAGGTGATCCGCCAAGGGGTGGAACATCTGCGGCAAGGGCAATGGGTGCTGATTTTCCCGGAAGGCACCCGGGTTGCGCCTGGCATTCGTAAACGCTACGGCATGGGTGGGGCGGTACTGGCGGCGCACAGCGGGTACCCGATTCTGCCCGTCGCGCTCAACGCGGGCGAATTCTGGCCGCGAGGGTGTTTTCTCAAACGGCCGGGCACGGTTCGAGTCGCCTTTGGCCCACTAATCGACAGCGAAGGCCGGTCGGCGCATGAATTGAATCAGCAGGTAGAACACTGGATCGAAACGACGATGCAGGAAATCAGCACAATGGCCCCGCAACCGCTTCCCGCAGCGAGGAATGCGTGAACGATCCGGGTGATTCCACGCTTACTTTAAACAAGGGTATTGAACTTTTTAAAATAGCCTTTATCTTACGCAATAAGCGTAGCCCTTACGCCTGCCCGCTTCCCTCCCTGAGCGGGCTATGTCCGGCCCAACTAGCTGGATACCATATTCGCCCCGGTTCCATTCCCCCTTGGAATCGGGGCTTTTTTTCGGGTGCTACCTTGAGAATGCCCGCCATCAGCCCAATGTCCAAGGCCAAGCACGGGTAACCTTCCCGCGTGTACAATTCCGCATCCGCATTTTCGAGGCGCAACAATGGACTCTTTGCATGGCACTACCGTACTGGCGGTTCGCCGCAATGGCCGGGTGGTGATCGGCGGCGACGGTCAGGTGACGCTGGGCGGCACCGTGATGAAAGGCAACGCCCGCAAGGTGCGGCGGCTTTATCAGAACAAGATCATCGCCGGATTCGCCGGTGGCACCGCCGACGCCTTCACCCTGTTTGAGCGCATTGAAGGCAAGCTGGAAAAGCATGGCGGCAACCTGACCCGTGCCGCAGTCGAGCTGGCCAAGGACTGGCGCACCGACCGGCTGTTGCGGCGGCTGGAAGCCTTGCTGATCGTCGCTGACCTGCAAAACCTGCTGATTCTGTCCGGTAGCGGCGACGTGATCGAGCCGGAACATGATCTGGCTGCGATTGGCTCCGGCGGTGCCTATGCCCAGGCCGCCGCTCAGGCGCTGCTGCTGCACACGGAGCTGGATGCCCGCGCCATCGCCGAACAGGCCCTGAAAATCGCCGCGGGCATCTGCATTTACACCAACGAAAATCTCACTTTTGAAGAACTGGCGGGCGCATGAACCGGCCTCAATCCGGTGCGCCTGCTGCCTTGTTTCCGCTTCAGCCGTGGATGGTAGCCTTGCCATGTCAGAGATGACCCCCCGGGAAATCGCCCAGGAACTGGACAAACACATCATCGGCCAGGATGCCGCCAAACGCGCCGTAGCGATTGCCCTGCGTAACCGCTGGCGGCGGATGCGGGTCGATCCGGAACTGCGTAACGAGATCACCCCCAAGAACATTCTGATGATCGGCCCAACCGGGGTGGGCAAGACCGAAATTGCCCGGCGGCTGGCCAAACTCGCCAACGCGCCGTTTATCAAGGTTGAGGCGACCAAGTTTACCGAAGTCGGCTATGTGGGCCGCGATGTGGAATCGATCATCCGCGATCTGATGGACATGGCGGTCAAGCTGGTGCGCGAGGAAGAAATGCAGAAAGTCCGGGATCGAGCGGTAGAGGCGGCTTATGAACGGGTCCTGGATACCCTGTTACCCCGCCCGCGCAGCGTTGGCTTCGCCAATGAACCGCCGCCGCCGGATCATTCCAGCACCCGCCAGAAGATGCGCGACCGTTTGCAAAATGGCGATCTCGATGACCGCGAGATCGAAATCGAAATCTCGGTTCGGCCGGTCGGGGTCGAGATCATGGCTCCGCCGGGCATGGAGGAAATGACCAGCCAGTTGCAGAGCCTGTTCCAGAATCTGAATACCGGCCGCACCCGCACCCGCAAGCTCAAGGTCAAGGACGCCCTCAAGCTACTGGAAGAGGAAGAAGCGGCCAAGATCGTCAATGAGGAAGAACTCAAGTTACGGGCGCTGGCGGCGGTCGAACAGAACGGCATTGTGTTTATCGACGAGATCGACAAGGTTGCCAAACGCGGTGAATACGGCGGCCCTGATGTCTCCCGCGAGGGGGTGCAGCGCGACCTGCTACCGCTGGTGGAAGGTTGCACCGTCTCGACCAAATACGGCATGGTGCGTACCGACCATATCTTGTTCATCGCCTCGGGCGCTTTTCATCTGGCCAAGCCATCCGACCTGATTCCCGAATTGCAGGGCCGCTTGCCGATCCGGGTCGAACTGAACGCCCTGAGTACCGAAGATTTCGTGCGGATTCTGACCGAGCCGGACGCCTCGCTGACCGAGCAATATGTGGCGCTGCTGCATACTGAAGCGGTTAGTCTGGAGTTTGCCGCGGACGGGGTGCGGCGGATTGCCGAGGTGGCCTGTCAGGTCAACGAACGCACCGAAAACATTGGTGCCCGGCGGCTGCATACGGTGATGGAACGACTGCTGGAAACGCTGTCCTTTGACGCGCCCGACCGGGCCGGAGAAGCCGCTATCGTCGATTGCGCCTATGTTGACGCACATCTGGGCGAGCTGATCAAAGACGAAGACTTGACCCGCTATATTCTGTGAGGACGTGGAGCCATGAGCATTCATCCGACTGAAATCAAGCTGCATCAAGCCTCGCGGCTGCTGGAAATTGCCTTTGCCGATGGGGCGCGTTTTGAGTTGCCCTGCGAATACCTGCGGGTGTTTTCGCCTTCCGCCGAGGTGCGCGGCCACAGTCCGGCCACTGCAACATTGGTGACCGGCAAGGAGAACGTCAACATCACCGCGATTGATCCCATCGGCAATTACGCGGTGCGCTTGGTGTTCGACGACGGCCATGATAGCGGCCTGTATTCCTGGGACATCTTTTACGACCTGGGCGCGAACCGGGAGAGCCACTGGCAGGATTATCTGCGCCGGCTGGCCGAAGCCGGTCATCAGCGCCAAGCCTGACCTCCTTCCACTGGGCAGCGCATAAGCGAATGGAACCCTCCGAGACGACACACTTCGGCTACCAGACGGTCGCCGCCGCCGAGAAAGCTGGCAAGGTGGCCGGGGTCTTTGATTCGGTCGCCGACAAGTACGATGTGATGAACGACCTGATGTCGCTGGGCATTCATCGGCTTTGGAAACGGTTTGCGATTAATCTGGCCAATCTTCGCCGCGGCGAGCGGGTTCTCGATCTGGCGGGCGGCACCGGTGATTTAACCCGTCGGATGTTGCCCCTGGTTGGGCCGGACGGGCTGGTGGTGCTATCCGACATCAACGCCAGCATGTTGAACGAGGGACGCAAGCGGTTGCTGGATGAAGGTGCATTGGGCAATGTGACTTACGCGCAACTGGACGCCGAACAATTGCCCTTCCCTGACCACAGTTTTGATTGCATCACCATCGGCTTCGGGCTGCGAAATGTGACCGATCAGCGCCGGGCACTGGCGGCGATGTTCCGGGCGCTCAAGCCGGGCGGGCGGGCGATCATTCTGGAATTTTCCCAGCCGCTCGCGCCGGGTTTGCAACCGGTCTATGACCTGTACTCATTCAAGGTGTTACCGTGGCTGGGCGAGCTGGTTGCTAACGACGCCGACAGTTACCGCTATCTGGCCGAATCGATCCGGATGCACCCCGATCAGGAAACCTTGTTGCAGATGATGCAGGATGCCGGGTTCGAGCGTTGCCAGTACTTCAATCTGGCTGGCGGGATTGTCGCCGTGCATCGCGGCTACCAGTTCTGATGACAGGCTATCGGCAACATCAGGAGAAAACTACCCATGAATCAGCAATACATCGTTAATCCTGCCGGTGAGCGGATATCCGTTATTCTGCCTATTGCGGAATATGAAGCCCTATTGCGCCATGTTCCAGACGATGAAACGAATTTTCTATTGCAAGAACCCAATGGCAGTATCCTGTTACGCCGCATTCAAGATATTAGGCAGGGGCGGAACGTGGTAGAACGGGAGTTGTTGCTGGATGAAGATTAAATTTCATGAAGGCGCTTGGGATGAGTATCTGGATTGGCAATCAACCAACAAGATTATACTGCGAAAAATCAATCAATTGATTCGGGATATTCAGCGCGATCCGTTTAATGGAATCGGAAAACCGGAACCGCTGAAACATCAGCTTTCCGGTCAGTGGTCACGCCGTATTGATGAACAAAATCGCTTGGTTTATGTTGTGGAAAATGATGAAATCATGATCATTCAATGCCGGGGCCATTATCTTATGCAGTGACATTAAAACCTTGGAGGTCTCCCGATTGATTCCAGTCATCATCGCCACTGGTGTTAAAACCGCATTGAATCAGGTCTTGCATGTTCGGTCCCGCTCAATTACTACGTCTACTTCACATTAACCGGGTGCTGGTGCGGCATGGTCTGGACGAGATTGTCTTAGCCACCCACCTGTTCCGGCCGGTCGGCTTTCTGCGCCACCTGCTGCCGTGGAACTGGGTTCCCCGTCAGCAACTGGATCTGCCGCCTGGTGCCCGCATTCGGCTGACCCTGGAAGACTTGGGACCGATCTTCGTCAAGTTCGGCCAGATGCTGTCCACCCGCCGCGATCTGCTGCCCGATGACATCGCTTTTGAGCTAGCCAAGCTGCAAGACCAGGTGCCGCCCTTCCCCGGTGAACAGGCACGGGCGATTGTTGAAAAGGCTTACGGGCAGTCGGTGGAAACCCTGTTTACCGAATTTAGCCCTGAGCCGCTGGCTTCCGCTTCCATTGCCCAAGTGCATACCGCCCGGTTGCTCAATGGACGGGAAGTCGTGGTCAAGGTCTTGCGGCCCGGCATTGATAAAGTGATCCGCCGTGATGTGGAGTTGCTGTACATCATTGCTGGTCTGGCCCAGCGCTACTGGAAAGAAGGCCGCCGGTTGCGACCGCTGGAAGTGGTTGCGGAATACGAAAAGACCATTTTTGACGAATTGGACCTGATCCGGGAAGCTGCCAACGCCAGCCAGTTACGGCATAACTTCAAGGACTCGCCGATCTTGTATGTGCCGGAAGTGTTTTGGCCGGAAACCCGCCGTAATGTGCTGGTGATGGAGCGGATTCGCGGTATTCCGGTCGGCGACATTGCCGAATTGCGCCGGCGGGGTGTGGATATGAAAAAGCTGTCGCAACGGGGCGTGGAAGTGTTTTTTACCCAGGTCTTCCGTGACAGTTTTTTTCACGCCGATATGCACCCCGGCAACATCTTCGTCAATGCTGATGATCCGGCTGATCCCCGCTATATTGCAGTGGACTTCGGGATTATTGGTACCCTGAATCCGACTGATCAGCACTATCTGGCCGAGAACTTTCTGGCGTTTTTTCACCGCGATTATCGGCGAGTCGCG
>Ga0316607_1000539_pt1 | contig 13214 bp, 13 predicted proteins | sample MIS2016062E_MG_FD_207674 | JGI IMG/M metagenome (GOLD analysis project Ga0316607, IMG submission 207674) | Microbial mat bacterial communities from Middle Island sinkhole, Lake Huron, Michigan, United States - MIS.2016.062E | ecosystem: Environmental > Aquatic > Freshwater > Lake > Sediment...
CTGTGCATTCCTGGCTATTGACCATGTTCGTGCCTTTGATGAAATACTTAACACGCTTATGTGTGGTACAGGCATGGGATTCTCAGTAGAACGTCAGTACATTGCCCAGTTACCCATAGTAGGTGCCTCTATTGGTATTGACTTTGATAACAAGCCAGTTATTCAAACAGTATCCAGCTTTACCAAGGTAGATCACACGATTGTTGTCAGGGACAGTAAAAGTGGTTGGGCAGGTGCATTCAGAGAATTACTGTCTTATCTTTATGCAGGAAAGATTCCATCCTGGGACGTAAGCAAAGTTCGTCCTGCAGGTGCTAAGTTAAAGACCTTTGGTGGTCGTGCTAGTGGCCCTCAACCGTTGGTAGATCTATTTAACTTCACTGTTGATACCTTCAAGAAGGCTGTAGGTCGTAAGCTCAACTCCGTTGAGTGTCATGATCTGATATGCAAAGTGGCAGATATTGTGGTGGTAGGTGGCGTTAGACGCTCTGCCTTGATCAGTCTGAGTAACCTGTCCGATGACCGTATGCGTGGTGCTAAGTCGGGTCAGTGGTGGCTTCTGGATCCACAACGTGCTCTGGCTAACAACAGTGCTGCCTATACCGAACGTCCAGACATGGAAGTGTTCATGAAGGAATGGCTGTCACTGATTGAATCCAAGTCAGGTGAACGAGGCATCTTCAACCGTCAAGCAGCCATCAACAAAGCCATTGAATCAGGCCGTAGGGATCACACCAAGGTAATTGGTGTAAATCCTTGTGCTGAGATTACCTTGCGCTCTGGTGGGCTATGTAACCTGTCTGAGGTGGTGATTCGTGCTAATGACTCTTTGCAAGCATTGCTGGAGAAGATTCGTGTAGCCACCATCATGGGCACTTACCAAGCCATGTTGACTGACTTTCGCTATGTTCGTCCTCTTTGGAAAAAGAATCAGGAAGAAGAGCGTTTGTTGGGTGTGTCTTTGACCGGCATCATGGATCATCCCATTCTGTGTACTACATCACGCGAATCTATTGCATGGCTAAAAACCATGAAACAGTGTGCTCTGGATGTGAACAAGGAATGGGCAGCAAAGTTAGGTATCAACCGATCGGTAGCCATCACCACCGTCAAACCTTCAGGGACAGTCTCACAGTTGGTGGACAGTGCATCAGGGATCCATCCTAGGTACTCTGAGTACTACATTCGTACTGTACGTGCTGATAAGAAGGATCCACTGGCTCAGTTGATGCGTGCCCAAGGCTTTCCAGTAGAAGACTGCGTATCCAAACCAGACAGCACCGATATCTTTAGTTTCCCGGTACAAGGGCCAGCCCATGCTGTGTTCAGGAATGATCGTACTGCCATTGAGCAGTTAGAGCATTACCTGATGCTACAGACGCATTGGACAGAGCATAACGTGTCTATCACGGTCTATGTGAAAGACGATGAATGGCTAGGTGTGGGTGACTGGGTGTACAGACACTTTGACAAGATTGCTGGTGTGAGCTTCTTGCCCCATTCTGATCACAGTTATCGGCAAGCCCCATATCAGGAGTGCAGCAAACAAGACTATGAAGAATTGTTGGCTCGGATGCCTGCGTTCAACTGGAATGACCTGGCTAACTTTGAAAAGGATGACAGCACCATCAATGTTAAGGAATTAGCCTGTACTTCCGGCCAATGTGAGTACATCTAGAAAACCTTAAGTCAAGTCTAAATCATCTTGACAACAAAAAAGACTCCCTCCGGGGAGTCTTTTTGATGGATCACTGTTCAAAGTCTTTGTAGCTTTGAACTTTTAAAACTAAGGAATTAAACATGAGTATTTGTATGTCAATTGGCTGTGAAAAAGCAGCTCAACTTCACCAAGATTTTTGTGAAAATTGTATTGAACAACACAAGATACAAAAAGAAAACATTGAGCAACATACACCTGGAGATAAAGCAGATAAAGGAAAGGTGCGAATGCACTTGATTACTGGAGGTATGGCAAGAGCTATTACTGAAGTAGCCAAAGTAGGTACGTTTGGAGCTAATAAATATAGCGATGGTGGTTGGGTATTCGTACCCGATGGCTTCAATCGTTATGAGGATGCTCAACAACGGCATGCTGCATTACGTCACATGAATGAAGAGTTTGACTCTGAAAGTGGTTTGTTGCATCTTTCACACGAAGCGTGGAACGCTTTAGCCAAACTAGATTTATATTTGCGAGAAATTCAAGAATGAAAAAAAGTAAAGTAAATAAGGTTGAAAGGCTTATAGACGCTTTGTTATATCAAGTTGCCTATGGTTCCTATAGATGGGAAGTTGCAGAACTTTTAATGCAAAGAGCTGCAACTGTTACCAGAAAGCTTTTAAAACAAAATCAGAAATTAAAACGCGATCCTCGCGCTTCTTCGATCAACTAACAAACATCATGATTACCTATACCAATACGAGTTCTGTTCCTTTGTCTTTGGCAGTATTTCTTGCAACGGATACGTATGACCATAACACTGATATTTCATCCATTTCAACTACTGCATTGATTAAACCCTTACGTCAACTCATTTTGAGTAAACGTGTTCCTGATGCAGATGCAGCAGTGGATATTACTCAAATGGTTGCTTCTCGTATGGGTACAGCTATTCACGATGCAATTGAACGTGCTTGGACTAATAACTATGAAAACGCTTTGAGTGTTCTAGGGTATCCAGAACACATCATTAAGCGCATTCAAATTAACCCCAAGCCAGAAGAAATCAAGGATGATAGCTTTCCGATTTATATGGAACAACGTGCATATAAAACTGTTGGAAAGTTTGTTGTTTCAGGTAAGTTTGACTTTGTGGGTGAAGGTCGATTGGAAGACTTTAAAAGTACTTCTACTTACACTGCCATGCATAGTACAAATGATGAAAAGTACATACTTCAGGGTAGTATTTATCGTTGGCTTAATACAAAGATTATTACCAAAGATGAAATGGCTATTCAATTTATATTTACTGATTGGTCTGCTGCCAAAGCCAGAATTGATCCTACTTATCCACAGCAGCGTATTCAACAGCGACTACTACCGTTGAAATCTGTTGATGAGACAGATCACTATGTGAAACAGAAACTTTCTCAGATCACCCAGTACTGGGATGCTGATGAAGACCAATTGCCTCACTGTAGTGATGAAGATCTATGGCGTAGTGTTCCAGTATTCAAATACTACAAGAATGCTGATAAAACTTCACGTAGTACTAAAAACTTTGATAGCTTGCATGATGCTCGACTTCGTTTCATCGAAGACGGTAATGTAGGATTTATCAAGGAAGTGCCTGGGCAAGTCACTGCTTGCAAGTACTGTGCTGCTTTTTCAGTGTGTTCACAAAAAGATGCCTTGATTGCTCAAGGTGATTTAATCCTTTAGGAGTTTCCATGCTTTCCTTTGACCAGATGGAATATCACCCTACTGCTGAAAAGCTAGTTGATATTCTGCGTGATCGTACCCAACGTGATGATTCATTGTTCTTTCGCATCATGGTTGGTTATTACTTTTCAATGGCTGCTGCTCAGATGCGTTGTAGCATTGCATCACTGGATAACAAAGACATTCCAGTCAATATGTATGCATTAAATCTGGCACCATCTGGTTATGGTAAAACCATGTCAGCTAACTTGATGGAAGAAGAAGTACTTTTTCAATTTCGTACACGCTTTCTGGAAGAAACCTTTCCAATCATGGCAGAAGAAAATTTGCCTAAGCTAGCCGTTAAACGTGCCAGTCGTAAGGGTACAGACCCTGATGATGAGTTGGCTAAGGTCACCAAAGAATTTGCTTCATCTGGTCCTATGCTCTTCTCATTTGACTCAGGTACATCACCTGCGGTTAAGCAAATGCGTCATAAGCTTTTGATGGCTAATGCAGGTTCTATGAACCTGATCATGGATGAAATTGCTGCTAACTTGTCTGCAAATCAGGAAGTATTTGATACTTTTATTGAGTTGTATGACAAGGGTTTAACCAAAGCCAAGTTGGTTAAAAACAGTAATGATAATCAACGAAGCGAGGAAATTATTGGTAAAACACCTGCCAATTTGTTGATGTTTGGTGTTCCCAGTCGTTTACTTGATGGTGCAAAGACAGAAGATGCTTTAATAGCTATGCTTGAACAAGGTTATGCACGTAGATGTTTTTTTGGTTATGTACGTAATACATCCAAGAAACGTGTTCGTACTGCAGAACAGATGTTTGATGATCGAACCAGTCCAACCAATAACCTGACAATTGAAGAATTGGCAGAGCGTTTAGAAAACCTGGCTGATATTATTAATGCTAACAAGAAGTTAGTAGTAAGCAGGGCGACAAGTATTCTGTTGAATGAGTATCAACTTACCTGTGAAGCTCGTTCTGAATTGATGCAAGAGCATCAAGAGGTAATGCGTAGTGAGCTACAGAACCGCAGCTTTAAAGTATTGAAGTTAGCGGGTGCGTATGCCTTTATTGACGACTCTCCTGAGATTATGGATACACATATCTATAACGCGATTAAGCTGGCAGAGGATTCTGGAGAGGCATTTGCTCAGTTGTTGTCTAGAGACAAACCTTGGGTAAAGCTAGCAAAGTATTTTGCGTCAACCAAGCAAGATGTTACGCAAGCTGATTTGTCTGAAGATCTTCCATTTTATAAAGGGGGGGTAGCATATAAGAATGAATTACTAACTTTGGCAATTGCGCATGGATACAAGAACAATATTATTATCAAGAAGTCATTTTCTGATGGTATTGAGTTTCTGCGTGGTGAAACACTCAAAGAAAGTGACATATCCAAGATGGTCATTGCTTATAGTACGGATATGGCTACAGACTACAATAATGAGACTGCACCTTTTAACCAACTTCATAAGTTGACCCAGGTAGATGGTATGCACTGGGTGAATCATCACTTGGAAGGTGGCTATCGTAATGAAGAAAACTGTATTCCTGGTTTCAACTTAATTGTTATTGACGTGGATGGGGGCATTGCCATAAGCACTGCCAAAATATTACTCAAGGCTTACAAATTCTTGTTGTATTCCACGAAGCGTCATACTGAAGAAGAAAACAGATTCAGGATCATTTTACCTATCAACTACTTGTTGGAAATGGATGCCAAGGACTATAAAGAGTTCATGAGTAACATCTACTCATGGCTCCCCTTTGAAGTGGACACGGGCACTAATCAACGTGCTCGTAAGTGGTTGTCAAACAATGGCATCTATGAGTACAACGAAGGGATAGTCTTTGATGCATTACCATTCATTCCTAAAACCAGTAAGAATGAAGAGCGTAAGACTCAGTTGAATAGTCAACAGTCTATGGACAATCTTGAACGCTGGATTCTTAATAATTCTGGTGACGGTAACAGGAACAATATGTTGTTGCGTTATGTCATGATCTTGGTAGATGCTGGCTTTGAATTTGAAGCAATTCGTTCAAAGGTAATCAGCCTGAATGACAAGATGCCGGATAAGTTATCTGAGGCGGAAATTATGGCAACAGTAATGATTTCAGCAATGAAAGCTATTGCCAAGCGTCCATAAAGCTATGCGAGAGTGGTGAAATTGGTCAACACAGCAGACTGAGAATCTGCCGCTAGTAATAGCTTACGGGTTCGATTCCCGTCTCTCGCACCATTAACTGACATTAGTTCAACGGATAGAACAGTGGTCTTCTACACCATAAATATGGGTTCGATTCCTGTATGTCAGACCAATTACCAAAAGGAAACCAAATGAATGCACTAGCAATTTCAATTAATACACCCGTCACTATGACTAGCCTAGAGCTAGTGGATTACATCAACAGTCAACGTGAACCTGACGATAACGCAGTCTTGCGTCACCGTGATTTCGTTGGAAAAGTACCTAAAGTACTAGGCGAAGAGATGGGCGAAAAGTTTCGCACATCTTTTAAAGACACTTATGGGCGCGATCAACCTGGTTATTGTTTCCCCAAGCGTGAAGCCTGTCTCATGGCTATGTCGTATAGCTATGAGCTACAAGCTAAGGTTTATGACTACATGACAGCCTTGGAGACTCAACTGACTAAAGCATCTCTACCAGACTTTACTAATCCAGTAGCTGCTGCAAGAGCCTGGGCAGATCAATTTGAAAAGTCATCTCAAGTAGTCATTACTAACCAACATCTAGTACAGGAACTTTCAGAGGTTAAGCAAAAACACATTACCTTCAAAGATGTACGAGGTTGTGGAGAAACTTTTGCCACTATCAATGAAATAACCAAAGCTACAGGTATTCGTTATGGTTTCTGGGCATTAAAGAAATGGTGTGATGAACAAGGCGCACCACGTAAAGAGGTACACCTTACTATGGAAACCTTCACCTATGCCTATCCAGATAAAGCATGGGCAGATGTACATGGTTTGGAATTGGCTAAAATTTTTGGAGAGTAATCAATGACAAATACTGTCAATGATCAACTCGTACTTCTATGTGGCAAATCTGCCACTGGTAAGTCTGCTTCACTTATGTGGATGGATAAGCCGGAAGGTGTTATGTATTTGAACTGTGAAGCTGGCAAGAAACTGCCCTTCAAAGCAAAGTTCAAGCAATTTGTCATTACTGATCCGTTGCAAATCAATGAAGCTTTTGAAGCTGCAGAGAATATGCCAGAAATTCATACTATTGTTGTAGATAGTTTGACTTATCTACTGGATATGTATGAATCAGTATATGTAATCCCATCTAGTAATGGTATGAAAGCATGGGGTGACTTTGCACAATACTTTAAGGTACTTATGCAACAGTATGTTGCCAAGTCAACCAAGAGTGTTGTGTTCATTGCACATACAGCGGATACGTTGAATGAGTCTGAGATGCTGATGGAAACCAAGGTTCCTGTTAAAGGATCATTGAAAAACAACGGTATTGAAAGTTACTTTTCAGTAGTAATTGCTTCTAAGAAGGTAAACCTTAAGACATTGAAGGATTATGGTTCATCCTTGCTTACCATTACACCAGAAGAAACATCACTTGGTTTCAAGTATGTTTTTCAGTGCAAACTAACCAAAGAGACTATTAATGAACGGCTCCGAGGTCCATTAGGATTGTTTGATACGAAGGAGACTTTTATCGACAATAATATGCAACTTGTATTTAATAAGCTTAGTGAATACTATTCTTAAGAACTTACAATCCCTTTCCTACATTTAAACCCAACCAAAAAGGACTAACTATGTCTCTACTTTCCACGCTTACCTCAGATACTTCTATTGCCACTGAAAAGGATTCAGTCGGCGGAGGTGCTGCTCCACTTGAATCGGGTCTATACCCTTGCATTGTTACGATGGCTTACCTTAATAAAGCTGCTAGTGGTGCATTAGGTCTGGTGATTAATATGCGTGCTCCAGACAATCATGATGTGCGTCAAACCCTTTGGATGACTTCTGGTACTGCCAAAGGTGCTAAAAACTACTATGAGAAAGATGGTGAAAAGCATTTTCTTCCAGGTTTTAACCATGCCAATAGCCTCTGCTTGTTGACTACCGACAAGGAGGTGTCAGCAATGGATACCGAGATTAAGGTAGTTAAAGTGTATTCACCTGAAGCCAAGGCAGAAGTACCCACTAAGGTGGAGGTACTGATGGACTTGCTTGGTAAAGAGATCTTGGTAGGTCTGATCAAGCAAAAGGTTGATAAGACTGTCAAAAACGATGCAGGTTTCTACATGCCCACAGGTGAAACCCGTGATGAAAACGAGATTGACAAACTATTTCGTGCAGCAGATCGTATGACTACTGCCGAGATTCGTGCTAAAGCTGAAGAAGCGGACTTTGTGAACACTTGGGAAGCTAAGTGGGCTGGTAAGACCAAAGACAAATCCAAAGGCGTTACAACAGGTTCTGGTAACTCTGGAGTAGCTGGTTTGCCAACAGTGTCCAGCATGGGTTCTTCTTCGACAGGTACGAAAAAGCCTGTAACCAGCTTGTTTGGTTAAATGAAGCTGCGGCTAATTTGGCAATCACCTAAAATGTTTAAGAAGGCAGGATTGTTTCTTAAATGGAATAATAAGCGTATTTGTATTTTTCCACTATAGAATACTCTGAGTAGTGAGTCCTTCGCTACATTTCTTAACTTTGATAAGGTAAATGATGGCAAAAGAGAACTCCAAAAAAGACAAATCACAAGACAAGAAACTACCACCTAAAAAAGGTTGTTGATTTAAGTCCGGTTAGTAATGTGAAGATACCCCAGAAATGGGGTATCTTTTTTTATACCTTTAAATTAGATTTATGAATATTTTTAGTATCCGTAACAAGAGTGTGGACAAGGGAAAGACCGAACCTTGTGTCACACCTGAAGATCTTGAAGACTGTATCGTTTCATGTTACTTCTTTACCGCAGCAAATGGCATTTGCGATGAGGAAAGAGAAAACGGACGACCTGAAGCTATACTGGAAGAGTCTCTTAACTTGTTGACCTTTTGTGTCCTAGTACTGCGCAATGGCTTCACCGTAACAGGTGAAAGCGCTTGTGTTAGTTCAGAAAACTTCGATGCTGACATTGGTAAACAGATTGCCCGAGAAAACGCTAAACAAAAGCTTTGGCCTCTGTTAGGCTACAACTTGCGTCAAGAACTCTATGAAGGCACACTATGACCATCGAAAACACAATTGCTATCAATGATCTAGATCAATTTGTGAAGCTACTGTCTCAATGGCATAGCCATAAGATCAAGATCATCAAACACATGCAAGAGGCTCCTGAAACCACTGAAGTTGCTGTAGGTGATGAAAAACCTGTACCTCTTACAGGAGACTTTCGTAAAGGATTTCAACTTGGCATTGCAGTGGCTCTAGCAGAGATGGGTGAGCTACCTTTTGTTGCAGAGCTTGAAGAAGCTACTACTTCAGTCAAACACTAAGGAAAAAACCATGAATAATTCTCCTTTAGCACATGAAATTTGGAGATACATACCTAACTGTGAAAATGCGTATTCCGTGTCAGATCATGGGCGTGTACGTAGTAATGATCGCTGGGTTATTGGTGGACGTGGTAAGCAACAACATGTTCCAGAAAAAATCTTAAAACTGGTTACAGATTCTGATGGTTATCAGATTGTGTCAGTTCGTTTTACTGGAGAAAAGATACGGTGTATGAAAGTACACCGTTTAGTGCTTCTTGCTTTCGTAGGCCCAAATGATGCTCTTTGCTGTCATGGTGATGGTGATACTACAAACAACAAACTATCCAATTTACGTTATGGTACTGCGCTTGATAACGCAGATGACCGTACTAAACATGGACGTATTGTTGGTGCCAAAGGTGAAAAAAATGGTATTGCTAAACTGACTACTCAGAAAGTTTTAGAAATTAAATCTCTTATGGCTTCTGAGCTAAGTCATGCAAAAATTGCAAATTTATACAATGTGTGTACTGAAACTATACGCAGAATTGCTGTTGGTGCTACGTGGACACATGTATGATTTTAAATGTTTGTGGGCAAGATCCTAGTCTTCTTAACTGGGGAGTTTCTAATGGAACCTATGATACAGAAACCAAGAAGTTGACAATAAACAACATTTTGGTCATTAACCCTGTACTCTCAAAAGGAAAACAGGTTCGTCAGAATAGCCTTGATCTTGAGGCTGCCAAACAGCTTTGCGAAGGTGCTATGCAAGCCTCCAAACAAGCTCAGGTGATCTTTGTTGAGGTACCTGTAGGAAGCCAAAGTGCTAGATCAATGGCAGGCTATGGAGTTGTTGTAGGGGTTCTTGGCTCACTTAGAGCTATGGGCATTCCACTTTTTGAAGTCAGCCCTCAAGAAGTAAAACTAGCAGGTGCGGGAAAAGCCACAGCAACCAAAATAGACATGATCAATTGGGCCATACAGACACATCCTGAAGCAAAATGGCCTACTTATCGTCAGAAAGGGAAAGAGTTGATAAACACAGGAAAAGCAGAACATCAAGCTGACTCAGTTGCCGCTATATATGCTGGCATAGCCAGTAATACTTTTCAACAAATGCTACCTATGTGGCAAACCAAAGGAATTTATTTTGCAGATTCATCTTAAACAGCCTGATATTGAGGCAGCTATTAAGCTATACATTGCTAAACAAGGTATTAACCTTGTTGATAAAACTACTGAGTTGGTTTTTACAGCAGGACGTAAGAACAGTGGAATTTCAGTAGAAATTTCCATTGAAGATCACCCTACTGTGGCAAGTTCTACAGTAGTGGCTATTCCCACAGTAGTAGAAGTTCAACCTATTGTAGAACCACCTAAAACACCAACAGCCATTGTTGGTGTGCCCGTAGAGGGTGCTCCTATAGTAAAACCACCAAGTTTATTTGGTAATTAAATGGAATTTATTAAGTGGGCAATTTCTGCGATAGTGGGACTTGCAGTTGTTAGTGCAGGTATAGCAGCAGCTTTAGCAGTGGCTGCTTTTATGTTTGTAGTACAACTTTGGGGATTATTTTTTGTAGTGGTAGTAGGCATTGCCATTGCCATTAAAGAAGTAATTTTTAAACCCAAAGATGAATAAAAATAGCCCCTGACTAGGGGCTATTTTGTTACTTAAACAGACTTAAACCAGCATTGATAGTAGCTATCTCAGGGATTAAACCAGGAAGTTGCAGAGCACCTATACTCATTGGATTGTTGCCAAAAGTAAACAGAATCGAGTTATCCAAAGGACTAGGGAAGTCTAAGTAACTCTGTGCAATTAACAGTAAGGCAACTTTACCAGGAGCGTGCTTGAAGCGACCACGAATAACTCGTTGGATACGCATGAAGTATTTAAGGAAGGGTGTTATACCCATATCATCCAAATACTGCAAATCACGATGCATTGGTACGTCATAGTTGATGAATGCATCAGAAACTTCTTGAATGATGACTTTCTCAGTTAGAACCACTTCCTTTTGTGTTTTTAAATGCTGATATAAGGCATAACGTGCTACAAAGTCACTAAGTTGAGTAATGTGTGCCATTGCTTTATATGTACCCGTATCATGAGTCATAAGCACCTGTTTTCCTGCAGCTTTAACATGCTTATTAAGCTTATCGGTGTACTTTTCAGTTTTACGTACAAATCTTGTTTTGTATGAGTAAATATCTTCTTCTGCACTCACATCTTCAACAATAGTAGGCATTAAACCTGCTTCTATTAAGTTACGTACAGGATTACGTGCAATAGCGTCCTTAAGCTCTTTAATCTCTTGTCTTACATCATAAGTAGTTGTAATAGCTTTGCTTGCGACATTAGTTTCCAATTCAAATAATCGTTCTGTATCTTTTGAGTATTTTTCTGCACCTACCCAAGCAATTTGCATATCACGAAGCATGGCTACAGTAGGTACACCATATAGTTTTAGCAATAAGAAATTACTGTAAATATTAGCAAGTGCTACTGTACCTGTTTTGACAACAATAATATCTTTAACTTCCTTGACTAATGCTTGCCACACATTCTCACTACGACGCACATACAGTGCTGCTCGTTTTGAGTACCTTTCCGCCTCATCACTTGTCATACCTTTACGTGCCATTCCATGAACTTTTAATAGATTTTCTGTCCACCAGACAAAAGTCTTTTCCATGAAATCACGATCTTCTTCCGCTTTATCAAAAGCATTGGATAAACTCAACTTGCGATAACCAAACGCAATATCCATATTGTTAGCTCTGACCATCATTTCATCCTTGCCCCAGATTTCACGAATAGCATCCTTCGTGGCTTGGGGCAGCATCTGATAAATCTCTCTAGCTTCAGGATCCTTACTACTGGCACTTACCCGCAGATAAGCTTTTGGTTCTGATGCATAGGACTTATTCCACTCATCATGCATAACCTGTACTGAGTTACGGTTATGTACAGCAGAGTTCTCCTTGTCATAAATACTACCATTCAGAGCACCCAATACAGTGTCAAAACGAGTATCACGTTCCAAGAGTTCTTTGGTATTACTCTGCATCAAGTACTGATAATTAACAGCTACACCGTTGTCATTAAGCAATGGAGCCATGTGGTTCTCTTTGACCTTTCTAGGATCAAAGTTAGCACCTGATTGTTTTGTACTTCTTGTATGAATAGCTGCTTGCTTTTCCTGTGTAATGCTTTGCTGCATCTGATGTGCATTCTTACCGTGATGCTTGGTTCCTTTGGAACGCATTCCAGTGAATGAAAATATCCCAGACAACCAAGGCAAAGCACCACCATCACGCATGATATACAGGTGTTTGGCTTCTGCACCAGCATCACTAGGGTCATTGCCTACCATTGCACCCTTGACGTAACCCAGGTCTTCCAACATCCTACCTTCTTTGGCATTTGCTGCCTTAATGTCGGTATGTGGGTTGTAAATCTCTGGAACATAGCCCTTAGCCATCAAAGTAGAGCTACCACCAAACAAACGTTCTTTAGATTGTTGTTCCATTTCCTTATGGCTCAATAAAACCAACCGAACTCCATTGCCCCCGTCTGTACGTGCATGTTCCTGGGCCATAGTCTTGACCATACTGGCTTTGTTGGCCGTACTGGTATAGCTCATAGCATACAAGGACGTTAATGCATCTACGGTCTTTGTAGCAGCTTCTACCTCTGCTTTGGATAGACTACCTTCCAAACCAGACAGATACATATTGGCAATGTTGTTAGCATTTTTCAACATCAATTCATGCGTTACCTTGCCAGTAACAAGATAAAACCCTAATGCTCTGCTCTGTTCAATAAAGTATGCTTTTTGTGCGGGTGTGTACTGATTAAGCTGATTTTCAAAAGAAATAATCTCTTTATTCATTAGTGTTTCATCTTTTAGCAAAGATTCAATCTTTACTGTATCAAAACCACTATCTAACAAAGTATGTGCACCAGTATGCAGTAGTACTGCTGTTACTGCTTTTTTATCATCATCTTTCATGTCTTTGCCTTGATTATCAAAGCTTTGAAGCATGAACTTGTTGGTCATGGTGATAATCTTCTTACGTTGTCCTTCAAAGTGTTTAATAGTACGTAGTAATGCTTGTATCGTGGGTTTAGGACCATTCATCTCAGACAAGAAGCCAGTAATAACTCCTTGCTTACCAGAAAAGTGTTCTTGTCGAATACTATCAATTACTCTGAAAAAAGTACCAACTTGTGAGTCAGCAAGAGTAGCTATTGCACCACTTGTAGCAGCAATGAATACATTCTTGTTCTTCATGAACATATTAGAGTGCATTAATTTACTGACCACACTCTTCTTGCCCAAGC
>Ga0316607_1000541_pt1 | contig 13190 bp, 7 predicted proteins | sample MIS2016062E_MG_FD_207674 | JGI IMG/M metagenome (GOLD analysis project Ga0316607, IMG submission 207674) | Microbial mat bacterial communities from Middle Island sinkhole, Lake Huron, Michigan, United States - MIS.2016.062E | ecosystem: Environmental > Aquatic > Freshwater > Lake > Sediment...
GTCCAATTCCCAGAAGCATCCGCTGTAGCAGTACCTAGTGCAGTCGTGCCTTGTAAGATGTTAACGGTACTACCAGCTTCTGCCGTACCCGCCAGAGTCGGAGTGGTATCGTTTGTTGTGCTGGCGGCAGTAGTAATACTGGGTGCGGTGGATGCTGTTGCATCTATTGTTAGATTAAATGCACTCGAAGCCGGAGAAACATTACCCGTTGTATCGGTGGCTGTAGCAGTGAAGGCATAAGTGCCTTCGGCTAAAGCCGTTGCAGGAGTAAATGTCCAATTCCCTGAAGCATCCGCCGTAGCAGTACCTAGTGCAGTCGTGCCTTGTAAGATGTTAACGGTACTACCAGCTTCTGCCGTACCCGCCAGAGTCGGAGTGCTGTCGGCAGTTGTGCCGGCGGCGGTAGTGAAGGTGGGTGCGATGGGGGGAGTCGTGTCTGCAACGGCTACTGTCAGATTAACTGCCGTAGAAGTCGGAGAAACATTACCCACCACATCCGTAGCTGTCGCCGTTAGGGAATAAGTACCATCGGCTAAAGCCGTTGTCGGGGTAAATGTCCAATTCCCAGAAGCATCCGCCGTCGCAGTACCTAGTACAGTTGTACCCTCTAAAATGTTAACCGTACTATTGGCTTCGGCGGTACCTGTGATATCGGGAGTAGAGTCGCTAGTTGTACCACTTGCCGTGGAAATGGTAGGTGTTGTCGGTGCGATAGTATCTACTGTGAGGCTAACTGCCGTAGAAGCAGTAGAAATATTACCCACCACATCCGTAGCTGTCGCCGTTAGGGAATAAGTACCATCAGTTAAAGCCGTTGTCGGTGTAAATGTCCAATTCCCAGAAGCATCCGCTGTAGCAGTACCTAGTGCAGTCGTGCCTTGTAAGATGTTAACGGTACTACCAGCTTCTGCCGTACCCGCCAGAGTCGGAGTGGTATCGTTTGTTGTGCTGGCGGTTGTCGTGAAGGTGGGGGCTGTGGGTGGTGTCCCATCCATGTTGATGGTGAAGGTTTGGATGGTGGAGGTATCGACTCCGCCGTTAGCAGTGCCGCCACTATCTTGTACTGTTAAATCAAAGGTGGAGGTGCCGTTGGCGGTGGCGGTGGGGGTGTAGGTGAGGTTGCCGGAAGCATCTATGGCTGGCGGTGTCGTAAATAAGGTTGCGTCGCTGATGTTGCTGACGGTGTAGGTAGCAGTTTGGGAGGCTTCATCGGCTGGACCGGGGTTGAAGGTTGCCCAACTCGTTACTGTTTGCGCCCCCGCGTTGAGGGGAACTGGCGTTGGATCGGTTGCCGTGAAAGTGGGTTGATCGTTGATGGGGATGACGTTGAAGGTGGCAGGAAGTGTGCGGGAACTGAAGGCCGTTGTTCCCCCATTCGTAGTGGTGTCAGCTACTCCCCCATCCGTGCCGGTTGTCTGATCCCAGGCGCGAAAGAGTAAGTTTCCAGAGGGACCTTGGTAGTTGAGATTGGGGACAAAGCGGACTTGGTTATTGGCAATGCCAGCTAAGAGTCGGGCGTTACTGTCAGAGGGGGTGCCCAAGTCTGTCCAGGCGGTGCCCCCATCAGTGGAATATTGCCAGGTACCATTAGTATTATCTGCTGCAACAATGGCAATTCCCAGGGGATTTAAATCGATGTCGGAAACAACTTGGGTGAAAGAGGGATCGGAGATACTGACTCCAGCAGGGTTGGTGTCGTTAACGTCTATAGCCACTCCCCCGGTTGGTTGCAAAGGTAAACCAGCAAATACCAAGCCGTCTTTTACCTGCCAAAAGAAAACTCCGGGCTGGTTGACATTTGATTGTGATTCTATGTTTTCAATCCCGACGGTTCTCGATCCTGGCACTTCAGAATAGTTGGTCGAGTCGCCCGCCGTCCAACCAGCAGTACCGTAGCCACTGGTGCCAGACCGACCCCAAGCCAAATCTTCATAGCGCAATTCAATCCCAAAATCGCCACTGCCCAAGTCCCACAGCCGGATCTGATACGCATTAGCGTTGGTAAGACCAGCAGGGACGCTGAATGGTACTACGTCATCAAAAGTGATGGTAACGACACGGTTGACGGTATCAAGGTCATAATAAATCTTGTTGGTTCCTGTGGAATTTCCGGCAGGATTGAAGGCTATGGGAGTTTTCCCTGTATGAACGTCGGTATAGTGGGCGGCAACCATCGGAGTGGCGGAACCGGCGATACCTGCTGGGTCATAGGCATCTAGCCCAGTGCCGAAAGTGACGTAGCCGTTGGAACCGATAAAAAACTGGGTGGCGGCATCCCAAGTAGTGCCGAAATACTTGAAGCCGTTTGGAAATATAGAAGAAACATCCACTTGCCAGAAGTCATCGTCCACGCCCGGTTCAACGTTTTCCCCAAAGCCTTGAGTGCCGCCGAGTCCGTTGTTGATACTGTTACCAGGGAGGAGACGCACGAAGCCCACGTCTGGAGCACTATTGGGAAGGATGCCTTTATAACTTTGCATCGCGTCTGGTGTTAATGCCAGAGGAGCTTCAATTTTGCCGGTAGTGACTTCTAAATTCCAGTCGCCGCCTAATTCAGCACTACCGGTAGGGGTGGCTGAGGCGGCGATGTCTGCACCTGTGATTTCACTGAGTCGTTTGAGGAAGTTTTGGCCGGCTTCTCCTTTGGCGACTTCGCAGCCATATAATAGGATGTCGGCGTTTTCAGTTAGGGCTTTTCCCCACTGTTTTAGCTGAGGGCTTAATTTTTCTAGGTTATTGCTATTGAGGGCTTCTGCACCGAGTGTTACGCTGCCTGGGCTACCGTGTGAAAGGATGTGTACGGCTTCAATTTCTTTTTGATTGGCCAGGGCATGAGTAATTTGCGCGATCGCGCTAAAATTTTCATTTTAAATGAAAATTTTAGCGCGATCGATGCCTTTGATCAAATCTTGATAATCCTGTACTGAGGAGTCTACGAAAAGAATTTGCTTGTTCATGTTTGTATATCGTCTGATAGTTTTTGCTTAGCCTTAGATAGGCATACCCGTCAAAAATCTATGTTTCTTTTGATTTCGCTACAGTAGCACTAGGGCGGCTATTTGTTGGCTATATCCCAAAAAATCGGCGATCGAACCGAAGATGATTTCTTTTTCAACTTGCGGGTGATAATAAGCAGAAAAGATACTCAGAATCAGCGCCATTTTTTGTTCCGGTGAAATGAACATGGACTATTGATTTGATTCGCTCTTGGCTGACAACATTCGCTCAACTAAACCCCCACTTGGCTCGTAATGACCGCGTGAAACCGGGGATTTTGGCGCAATAAAGCGGCCAGCAGAATAGAACCTGAGCGTGGTATTCCTGATCCGAAGTTGGCTTTCACTGGCATTGCATTGCAATGCGTGTACCAACCGTATACGAGCTAACTGTACCATAACTAAAAGCAGATTTTTCATGTTATAAGTTTATTTAATAATTCGTAGCACAACATTAAGGTTATGATATCTTGATCATCTAGACATCGTGAGTAGGGACACGGCAGTAGGGACACGGCAGTGCCCTGTCCCTACTTGCGATTTCTAGATTGTGTAACACAGTCTTGGACGCACTGCGACTAAAGAAACCGGGTTTTTTACCGAATCTAGGGGTTTGAACGAAGTCTTTTCGTAAAAAACCCGGTTTCTGGACCCCCATCGTAGGGAAACGGCAGTGCCGTTTCCCTACTTGGGAATTTTTACCGCAGATGATGGCGGATATACGCTGATTAACGCAGATTAAGATACCGTTTATTTCGTCACCTCGACATAAATATGTTCTAGCCGCACCGGATACCGCGCAATTGAGTCAATAGAAATCCCATCAAAACGCAAAATAATCTCTTTTAATTCTAAAGGTTCCGGTAGCCAAAATGCTAAATCGCTACCGTAACGACGGGGAATGAAATTGTACTTTTCAGCGCGGGCGATGACTTCAGCTTCTTGTTCGGTTTTGATCACAATAATCTCTTGAGCGGGAATGAGTTTTTGCAATTCTTCTAAACTGCCTTCAGCTACAATACTGCCATTTTTTAAAATGCCGATTCTCTGACAAAGACGCTCAGCTTCATCTAAGAAGTGAGTTGTCAGCAAAATCGTAATTCCTTGAGATTGCAATTGCTGAATTAAATCCCAAATTTCATAGCGGGCTTCTATGTCTAAGCCTGTTGTCGGTTCATCTAAAATTACTAATTTAGGTTGGTGTACCAAAGCCACCGCAATATTCAATCGGCGCTGCATTCCTCCGCTCAAAGTTTCTACCGGGCTGTTAGCTCTATCTGTCAAATTTACTGCTTTTAAACATTGCTCTACTTGATGGTAACGCTGTTTGCGATCTAATCCATAAATCTGAGCGAAAAAGTTGAGATTTTCTTCGCAACTCAGGCTTTTGTAAAGCAAATTTTCTTGGGGTGCTACACCGATTAAGGGTTTTGTTGAGTCTGAAACTGGTTCGCCATTGAGGGTGATATGGCCACTGTCTGCATTTAGCAAATTGCATAAAATATTGATTGTTGTAGTTTTTCCTGCACCGTTTTGTCCGAGCAAACCATAGATTTGTCCTGGTTGTATGTGCAGTGTTAAATCTCGCAGCACTGGACGATTACCATAGGATTTATTTAGCTTTTCTATTTGCAGCATTGAATTCTCCGTAGTTTTTTGTATATGAGCATTTACGGTTGTTTTGGATTTTTTTAACCGCAGAGGGCGCAGAGGGCGCAGAGGAGGAGAAGAGATGGTTTTAAAGTCTTCTTTCTACTCTCAGCATCCTGCGGTAAGAGAGCCATCCACCTGCTATCATTGCTATAGAAAATATGAATAAAAACCAGAAGTGTTCGGAAATGTCATCGAAGTTCTTGCCGTTGGCCCAAACTTGGATTAGCGATTCGTTCATGTGATAAATTGGATTATATTTTGCCAGTTCCAACAGGCTTTTGGGAAACAGCGCGGTAGGCAAAAATGCACCTCCTAGAATCAACAAAGGAACTCCGAATGCTGCTACTAGGGAGTTGACATCTTCTGTGCGCCTCGCGAATTGGGTTCCGAGAATGAAGCCGACACCGACGTAGGATATAATACTGAGTAAAATAATCGCACTTCCTAATAGAACAGAACCTTGGAATTGTGCTCCGAAACAAGCTGCGATCGCATATACTAAAAGTACCTGACCGATGCCGATGCAACTGTGAGCCAGGAAAATTCCTAAAAAGTAGGAAGTGCCACTTAGGGGGGAAATAAATAAGCGTTTGAGAGTGTGCTGTTCTCGCTCTGCTACCACTGTTGCGACACTCCCGCCCAGACAGCTAAAAAATAAGGCGGCTCCTACTAAACTTGCAGGCGCTGCACTTTCAAAGGCTTTTGCTGTTGTCAGGTTGGCGCGTTCTTTTAAAATCAATGCGTTAATGATCAAGATAGAAACTGGGAAAATACTCCAGAGGACTAAACTCCGGCGTCGCCTTCCCAATTCAATTAAAATTCTCTGCGCTACAGCTAGGGTTTCGTACCAGTATTTCATCTTAAGTTTGTTACCATTGTGATTGTCGGGCATCAAAATTTAAAGTTAATAGCCTATGATACAGTCATTACATAAGCTTGTCAAATAACGGTTCAAAATATACACCATTGCATCAACATCAACGGATTGGTGACAAACAGAATAAGGCAATGTCGGACAGGGCAGTGCCGTTTCCTGATTTCCGGTAACGGGTAAAATCAACCGGATTGGATGATGAAATTACCCTCGCGAGTGCTCTAGGATATAACCATCGACAACAAGGCTATTGAGGAGACGGCAATGCGGTTTTCCTACCCCAAAATAATCCATAATTCTTACTTAATCGTAAAGCTTGTACCTCGGTAACATCCTTGAAAAGAACTCAATTTTGTGTGATTTATCTGTTCTAATTTAGTGACGAGTGAGGGAGTATTTGTACTTTCAGTAGTCCCATTCCATTTGTAGATAAAGTTGCCGAGGTAGTCTCCGGTTTCCTCGTAGCTGTGTTCTTCAACGGGAATTCCAGTAACTCCTGAAATAGTTTGGTTGTGGTATCCGTTAACCAGGATTTTTTCGATGACTGCCCCTGGTTCTACAGTCACATTCCAGTTAATGGGTTCGTAGGCTGAAAGTGCGAGAATTATCGGTTTGTTTTGGCGTTCTACTTTTACTTCGATCGCACTTTTTGCTCTCTGTCCATTTCCGTGTTGCGAATTAGCTTCGTAGACACCGATTAAATGCAGTTCTTTATTACTACTGGGCGCACCGACATAGGCTGAAAAATCGTCTGAACCGCCCACACCACAGTTAGCTACTGGACTAATTGGAGAAATAAAAGTTGTTTTTTGGGCTAGTTTCTGCTGCACCGCCGGGACTACCCAAAGCCCTGTTCCTACTCCCAAAGCACCGATTAAAGTTGCCGCAATACTGATGGGAATTAGATTTGTTAGGTGGCGAAAAGCGTTGGATTTTGTGGTTTTAGCTAGCTTTTTTTGCCAAGTTTCGGCAAAGTTGCGATCGCCTTTTGTGTTACCATCGAGACAAGTCAATAAGACTAAACTTTCTGGCTGTTCTAGCAGACTTTGAATTGCTGTCCCTTCGCCAACATAGAGATTTCTACTTTCTCTGTCTAAAAGCAGCGAATGGCGATCGCCCTCGCCGAGATTGTATTCTTGTAGGATAGGCTGAACTAGGTCATGCTGTAAAAACACCAGCCAAGCCAGATTGTTGCCAGTCTCGACTTTTTTGCCGTCGCTGCAAATAAGCTGCTCGATTTCCGGTTCCCACCGCCAAGCTACCCAGGGGCTCTCTCCTCGGTAGCCGAGGGATTTTTCTAGTTGCGGATGAGCGGTAATGTTTAAGCGTTGAACTAAGTTTGACACTATATGTCTCCTCAAGTGCGATCGGCAACTTCTATTTCTTAGCTTAGCTTATTATGGTAATTCAAAAAGTGCCAGTGCCGTTGCCCGTTCCACTGTTCGGATTGAGATTATTAGGATTGGTGTTTGGCGAAGTTCCCGGATTGAGATTAGTTACTGCCATACAAACTGACTAAATCAAAAGTTGTGCCGCTTGTGGTTTCGATGTAAGGGAATCAGAAGTCGGGGTGTTCCCTTGGAAAAATTCCTGGCCTATAACTTAAGCAGAACCCCGACTTATTGAGGCAGTTTTAGTAACGAATTCGCGGGTCAATGTAAGCATTCAAAATGTCAATTACAATGCTAGCAATTACCACAATTCCCGCAAAAAATACCACAATTCCTTGGACTGTTGGATAATCCCGCAAACTAATCGCTTCATAAAGTCGATTTGCCAACCCCGGCCAAGAAAAAGTAACTTCTGTTAAAATAGCGCCACCCAACAGTGCAGCAAAAGTTAATCCCAAGATTGTAATCACCGGAATTAGCGCATTTTTCAGAGCGTGAGCCCATAAAATTTGCAATTCGGGAATGCCTCTAGCTCTAGCAGCCTCTACATAATCTGCTTGCAAAGTTTGTTTCAAATTGACTCTAACAATTCGCTCGAAAATGCCGCTCAAAAGAATGCCCAAGGTCAAACTCGGAAGTGCTAAATAATGCAAAGAAATGAGAAATTGACCAGGGTTAGCGCTCAGAATACTATCTATAGTGTACAGTCCTGTATAGCCTTGGGGCGCTGTTAATGTCACCGGAAAGCGTGTTCCCAAGGGAAACCAGCCTAACTGGACTGCGAAAATTAATTGCAATACCATCCCAGCCCAAAAAGCCGGCAGCGAGTAAGTGATAATGCCAAATAAACGGCCTACAACATCAAAAATAGTGTTGGGGCGGGATGCTGCCAGGGAACCGATGCTGATGCCGACAATTAAGGCTATGGCCATGCTACAAACTGCTAATTCCACGGTAGCGGGGAAATAGTCGCCGATTATTTGCCATACGGTTTGTCCGCGAGTGGTGATGGAGGTTCCCAAGTCCAGACTGAATAAGTCTTTCATGTACTTGAGATATTGCTGCCCTAGGGGTGCGTCGAGGCCGAGTTGGGTTCGCATTGCTGCTTTGGCTGCGGCTGGTGCTCGCGAACCGAGAATGGCATCTATGGGGTCGCCCGGAGTGGCCCGCAGCAGCAAAAATACTGCTGTGGTGATTGTCCACAGCATCAGCGGTGCTAGGAGCAACCGGACAACTATATAAGATTGCAGGGCTTTCGAGCGAGACATGATATTTGGTAATTGGGAATTGAGTTGATTTTACACAGTCCTGGACGCACTGTAGACGGTGTTGCAAAGCTCTGAGATTCTTCGTTTCACTCAGAATGACAGAATTACATCCAAATGCGTCCAGGAATATTACAGATTTCGATCGCCAATTACCAATTCCCGATTTTTCTATGGCCCCAGCAGTGATTCAAATGCGGCTTGCAAAGATTTGATGTCGCCGACTCTGGCGACTAATAAGTTCTCGCTGCCGGCATCCTGTAACCTTTGCTTCCAATACTGAATACTTTCTGAGTTGTTCATCCAGTAACCGATCACGGTATTAACGACTCGATCGACATCCCAGCCGCGGTTGGGCGAAACTGTCTCCACGGATTGCACAAAGGAATCTAGAGTGCATTTGCGGTTTCCCAAGTATTCTACACCCGCCGACTGCTGCTTTTGCAGCAATTCCTGCTGTTGATTGAAAAAGCATAAAGTTGGAGCTACGCCCAGGATTTCAAATGTATAGTTCATGTCATCCTCCCAAAGTATTACTTCTGATAAAATCTGGATGGTCCGAAGGTCTGCAAATACTTAAATTTGCGATCGGCGATTGGTTGTAGATGCTTAACTTGCCTGGATTGGTTGGATGGATTTTGGCCAACTCTTGTTTGGTAATAGCAGATTTTAAAAGTTGATATTGTTAAATAAATTACATTTTTCCGGCTCCGGGCGCGAAAAAAGTTTTAAAACAGATATTGTTCTATTAGATCCCCGACTTCTTAAAGTGCTGCGGGATCTTAGGGGTTTACTTCTGCACCGCCTCTGTGGACTCCCTCCGACAGGGCGATCGCCACCAAAGGTAATGCATGGCATCATCAAAAAAATGGGTTGAAACCCCGTCCTTCTAGGACGGCTTTATATTTCCCCTTTCGGGGTAGAGGGGCTAGTAGCCCCTCTCTTGGAGATATGGTTGTCTCCGGCCCCTTTCGGGTAAAGTTCGCTTCGCCAATGTTTTAAGAGCTTTTTAAACCTGCAACACTGTTCCAGTGACCTTAAAACTGTTTAATTGCAAATGACAGAGCGGAAAACTAGCGTCGCATTCTCCGGTGTCTTGACTCAAAAAACGTAGCCAGTTAAGGCGATAGCTGGTCAGAATGGCTGGCGCTGATTACTCTTGCAAGCCCCGTCCCTTAAGGGCGGGGTTCCTGACTGTAGGGCATCGGCATTGCCGTACCCGGAAGTCTTTACAATAGCGGTTGAAGCTCGATCGCACAATACGCAAACCGGGTTGGTGTCAAAAACTGATGTTATTCAAAAGTCTGAGTTCTCGCCTGATGAAAAGTTCGCCAAAAATGTCGCTGCGTCTGGTGTTGTTAGTGCCGCTGGTTGTGCAAATCTCTGTAGCGGTGGGTGTTACGGGATGGTTGTCTTTTCGCAACGGTCAAAAAGCCGTCAATGACCTCGCCACCAGGTTGAGTCTGGAAGTCGCAGCGAGGACTAAAGAAAATTTCCAAAGTTTTGGGGATGTGTCTCACCTGTTTCTGCAAATGAATGAGGCTGCGATCGCCTCTGGAAACTTAGACCCCGAAGACTTCGGTAACTTAGAACGCTATTTGTGGAACCAAACCAAACTGAGCGATCGCATGACAACCATCTACTACGGCGACGAACAGGGCAGATTTCTGTTACTCAAGAGAGAAACCGAAAATTTAGTATACATCAGAGACGAATCAACCGCTCCCGATCGCCAAATTTATCGCCTAGACAGCCAAGGAAATCGCACTGAGTTAATCAAAACCGTAGTATATGACCCCCGTACCAGACCTTGGTACACAACGGCCAAACAGTCGGGAAAACCCACTTGGTCTCCCATCTACGTCTTCACAGCCTCGCCAGTTCTCGGCATTACACCAGTGATGCCCATCTACAACAAAACTGGCAGCCTGCAAGGTGTACTAGCCATTGACCTCACTCTTTCCCAAATCAGCGATTTTCTCAAACGGATCAAAATCAGTAAGTCTGGACAAGTTTTTGCGATCGAACGTAGCGGCGAAATAGTTGCCAGTTCCACCGAGGAATTGCCCTTTGTTACCTCCGACAAAGACGGACAAAAACGGCTGTTGGCCACTGACAGCAAAAATCAGTTAATTCGATCGGCCGCCACGTATTTACAAAACAGATTTGGCAGTTTTGCACAAATTGACAGCCAAGGACAGTTTACCTTCGATCTAGATGGCAAGCGTCAATTCATTACTGTTGCTCCCTTGCGAGACGGCCGCGGTCTCGATTGGCTGATCGTAGTGGCAATTCCCGAAGCCGACTTTATGGAGCAAATTAACGCCAATACTCGCACAACTATTTTAATGTGTTTTTTTGCGTTCATATTGGCGATCGGACTGGGAATTATCACCTCTCGCTGGGTTTCCCAACCGATTACCCGATTGTTGGAAGCTTCCAAAGCATTAACAAAAATGTCAGAGTCATCGGACTTTACCTCCGCAGAATTAGACGAAGAAATCGAAGTCCAAGGTGTCAACGAACTAGGCGTTCTCGCCCAATCTTTCAACCAGATGGCAAGACAATTGCGATCGTCCTTTGTCGCTTTAGAGCAAACAAACTCCAATTTAGAAAACCGAGTTGCAGCTCGGACAGCCTCACTCAAAGCAGCCGAAGCAGAACTGCGAGCTTTGTTTGCAGCGATGAGCGAATTAATTATAGTTTTGGATGCTAGTGGCCGCTATTTAAAAGTAGCACCAACAAATCTTTCCCTACTGTATAAACCACCTGAAGAATTAATTGGTAAAACCCTCTCCGAGATGTTTCCGCCAGCCACAGCCGATCGATTTATACACTGCATCCAATCAGCTTTAAATACCAAACAAACAGTCAGTATCGAGTATACTTTACCCATTCGCGATCGCGAAATTTGTTTTGCCGCCAGCATTTCGCCACTTTCAGAAGACTCCGTAATTTGGGTAGCCCGCGATATTACCGAGTACAAGCGAGACGAATCGGCGCGCCTGGAAAGGCAAAAACAATTGCTCAAGCAAAATACTGTTTTGGTAGAACTCGCCAGAAAAAAAGCACTGTATCGAGGCGATTTAAAAGTGGCGTTGAGGGAAATCAACGAAGCCGCAGCTTATACCCTACAGACAGAAAGAGCCGGCGCGTGGCTGTATGATGAAAGTCGATCGAAACTGGAATGTCTTGACCAATTTCACCGCAGCACTGGCCGACATTCCGAAGGATTCGAAATCGCAGCAGCAGACTATCCAGCTTATTTTAGAGCTTTAGAAGAACACCGGACGATCGCAGCCGACGACGCTCTATCAGATATGAGAACTAAAGAACTTACCAAAACTTACTTTGCACAGAGTGGCACTACTTCTACCTTAGACGCGCCAATACGACTTGGCGGACAAACAGTGGGAGTCATCTGTATCGAACAGATAGCAGGTACGAGCAACTGGACATTAGAAGAACAAAATTTCGCTGCTTCCCTCGCAGATTTAGTCTCCTTAGCCATCGAAGCCAGCGAGCGCGAACGCACAGAAATAGCTCTACGTCAAGCAGAACAAAAATACCGCAGCATCTTTGAAAACGCAGTCGAAGGCATTTTTCAAACCACACCCGAAGGTCACTTTTTGAGCGTTAATCCAGCTTTAGCCCGCATCTACGGCTATTCCACCCCCGAAGAGTTAACATCCAATCTCACAAAGCTCCGACAGCAGGCTTACGTTAACCCCCAGCGCCAGGAGGAGTTTATGCGAGCGATCAATAAATCCGGCGAAGTCTCAGGGTTTGAATCCGAGGTTTACCGCGCTGACGGCTACGTCATTTGGATTTCCGAAAGCGCCCGTGCGGTGCGAGATGAGGACGGGAACACGCTGTACTATGAAGGCAGTATCGAGGATATTAGCGATCGAAAAGTCTTTGAATCAGCCTTAAAACTCGCCGTAGAAGCAGCCGAAGCCGCTTCCACAGCCAAAAGCATCTTTCTGGCAAACATGAGCCACGAACTGCGAACTCCCCTCAACGCCATCATCGGCTATAGCGAAATTCTCCAAGAAGAAAGCGAGGAATACGGTTACACAGAAATCATCCCGGATTTGGACAGAATTCGCACTTCGGGAAGACACTTGCTGTCACTAATCAATGACATTCTCGACATTTCTAAGATAGAAGCCGGCAGAATGGATCTTTATTTAGAAACCTTCGACATCGCAGCTTTGATAGAAGAAGTCGCCTCCACCGCCGCGCCACTAATTGAGAAAAACGGCAACACTCTAGACTTGCGTCAAATTAGCAATATCGGCACTATGCACGCCGACATTACTAAAGTGCGGCAGATTTTATTAAATTTGCTGAGCAATGCTGCCAAATTTACTAAGAATGGCACAATTACTCTCACCGCAAATCGAGAACAGATATCGGGCGACAGTCATGAAGGGAAACCAGAAAAAAGTTCTCAATCTGAAGTAAACTCTCATGCCTCAATTCCCAGTAAAGAATTTTTAGTTTTTCATTGTATTGATACAGGAATTGGGATGAATCCAGACCAATTGCAGCGGATTTTTCAACCGTTTATCCAAGCAGATGCTTCTACCACGCGCAAGTATGGCGGCACCGGTTTAGGACTGGCAATTAGTCAGCGTTTTTGCCAAATGATGGGCGGCAATATTTCATTACAAAGTCAGGAGGGTGTTGGTTCTACTTTTACGATCCGCTTACCTGTTAATTAATACGAACCGTTATTGCCAGTAGTAAGGTGCGGCGCACCCTACGCGGAGATTTTATGGCAGTAGTAAGGTGCGGCGCATCCTACGCAGAGATTTTATGCCAGTAGTAAGGTGCGGCGCACCCTACGCAGAGATTTTATGCCAGTAGTAAGGTGCGCAATGCGCACCCTACGCGGAGATTTTATGCCAGTAGTAAGGTGCGCAATGCGCACCCTACGCAGAGATTTTATGTTATTAGTAAGGTGCGCAATGCGCACCCTACGCAGAGATTTTATGTTATTAGTAAG
>Ga0316607_1000544_pt1 | contig 13145 bp, 13 predicted proteins | sample MIS2016062E_MG_FD_207674 | JGI IMG/M metagenome (GOLD analysis project Ga0316607, IMG submission 207674) | Microbial mat bacterial communities from Middle Island sinkhole, Lake Huron, Michigan, United States - MIS.2016.062E | ecosystem: Environmental > Aquatic > Freshwater > Lake > Sediment...
CAGGGTTTGATGTTGCGAGAACGGGGCTATGCGGAAATTATGCCGGTGGCGGGCCGTTTTGAGATGGATGATCAGGATGGATTGCTGCTGATTACGGAATACGAGACGATGAGTTCGATCGAGCGTTTCTGGTTTGCTAATCCGAATGTGCGGATGCGGACGAGTAGTGTAAAGCGCTTTGGGGGTTTCAGCACTTCGACTTTTTGTACGGAAGTTCGCGTGGAACCGGATGCGGATGCAGCATCAGAACCAGCAGCTACTGAGGCTGCTGCCACCGAGTTTTACTCGGCTCTAGGCTGGTAATTTGGCAGTTGACTGACAACTGACAACTGCCAACTGACAACAGTCAACTGCCAACAAATGTTACAGATTGTTGCAAAAATTCAGGAAAATCAGATTTAGATTGCGGGAATCCCCTAATCTGTATGTTGGTTAGTTGTATCATTACGCTGGCCGATCGCAGTGTCAACTATTTCTGAAATTTGAGATAACGGAGATTATAACGTGGCGCTTCCTTTGTTGAACTACGCTCCTAAGAGCCAGAACCAGCGCGTAGCTGGTTATGAAGTCGGAGGCGACGAGCAGCCGAGAATTTTCACAACTGAAAATGTGCTCTCGTCCGGGAACATGGAAAATTTGATTTGGGCTGCATATCGCCAGATTTACAGCGAACACCAAATCCTCAAGAGCAACCGCCAAAAGTCTTTGGAGTCGCAACTCAAGTTCGGCCAAATTACGGTGCGGGATTTTATTCGCGGTTTGGCTACTTCGTCTCCTTTCCTAGAGCGGAATTACCAAACTAACAGTAACTACCGGTTTGCGGAAATGTGCGTGCAGCGCATTTTGGGCCGGGATGTTTACAGCGATCGCGAAAAGATTGCTTGGTCGATCGTAATTGCCAATAAGGGGCCTCAAGGGTTTATTGACGAGTTGGTCAATAGCGATGAGTACCTGAACAAGTTCGGCTACGATACAGTGCCTTACCAGCAGCGCCGCATCTTGCCTCAACGAGTTGGAGGGGAAACACCTTTCAACTTGAAGACACCTCGCTACGGTGAGTACCACCGTTCGCAGCTTGGTTTCCCGCAAATCATTTGGCAGAGCACAGTTCGCCGTTTTGTTCCTCAAGAACTACAGCCGAAGGCTGGCGATCCGTCGAACTATTTGGCTATGGCCCGGAATATGCCAGTACCTGCTACTCCGCCGCAGCGGGTGCCACTGGCTAATATCAATATCGAGACGATGGTTCCCCGCCGCCGGTAATTGATAGTGCCTGGTGTACTTAATTGTGTCGGGCGATCGACTTTTAGTCTGAAAAAATTTTGAGTTTTGAGTTTTGAGGTTTGAGTTTTTTAGGAAACTTAGAATCCAAAACTCAGGACTCATATTTTTTTGTCAGTTGACTGTTAGCTGTTGACTGTTAACTGTTGACTGTTGACCGCTAACTGTTACCAATTACCCATTACCAATTCCCAATTCCCAATTCCCTTAGCCCAATTATCAAATATTAGCTCGCAGCCGCAGTATTTTTAATAGGGTGTTGAATTGAGCTGGCAAAGGTGCGATCGCCTCTATTAATTCTCCTGATATTGGATGCTGCAACGTCAGTTGCCATGCGTGGAGGGCTTGTCCGGTTAAATTGACACCGATGGAACGGTTGGAACTGTAGATCGGGTCGCCGATAATCGGATGTTTGATCTCGGCTGTGTGAACGCGAATTTGATGGGTGCGGCCGGTTTCTAATTGATAGTGAATCAGGCTGTAGTTGCCGAGTCTTTCTTTGATTGTCCAGTGAGTAATTGCGGGGCGGCCGCCTTTTTCTACTGGTACTACAGCCATTTTTTTGCGGTCTGTGGGATGCCGTCCGATTGGTAAGTCGATCGTGCCTGTTTCGGCGTTAGGAATGCCGTAAACTATGCCTAAATATTCGCGGCGGGCGGTTTTGGTTTTGAGTTGGGCTTGCAGGTGTTGGTGGGCAATGTCGGTTTTGGCGATCGCGATCGCTCCTGTTGTATCTTTGTCTAATCTGTGCACGATTCCCGGTCTTTGAACTCCGCCGATTGCTGCTAGGGGACAGTGGGCTAAGAGGGCGTTAACTAAGGTGCCGTCTGGATGTCCGGCGGCGGGGTGGACGACTAATCCGGCGGGTTTGTTGATAATAATTAGGCTGTCATCTTCGTAGAGTATGTCGAGGGGAATTGCTTCGGGCTGTAAGGTTGTGGGCTGGATTTCGGGTAAAGTGAGGTGAATGCGATCGCCCGTTTTTACTGATATTTTTTTCGAGGTGCAAGTTTCGTCATTGACTTTGACGTTACCTTGTGATATGAGGGTTTGAACGCGCGATCGGGATAAATCTGGGATCTGATTTGACAGCCAAATATCTAATCGTTGATTGACTTTAGTATGATTAAATTCCTCTGTATTTTCGACTGTGTACATTTGTTCAGTGTCTATTTCTATCATTTCACGCAAAATGCTATCGCTGTTATATCCCCGACTTCTTTAAGAATTCGGGGTTCTGGGTATTCTGTTTTTTGAGGTGAGCTTACTTACTTTTTTCAGATTAATCTTAACATTTTTGACTTGATTTGTCAAGTAAATTGTTTATTTTTGAGCCCGTTTATTTTAATTCGATCGACAATTATCGCAGTTACCGCACCGCATTGATGTAGCTTCCTGGGTAAAACCAAAAGCTTGCAGCAAAAATTGCCATCTACACTGCCGATGTTTCAGGTATTTTGCCATTTCTGCCACTGCGGTCAAGTTTTGTATTTCGCCTTTTTGCTGTGCGGATTTGTTGATCACATAATTAAAAGGATCAGGCCATTTTAATTGTCCGCTACTGTGCAAAATTGAAAGGGCGATCGCACTTTCGGGAAACTCCCGCGAAACTGCATCTACATTACCTTTAACTGGCAGATTTTTAGCTAATTGCTGTGCTTCTTGATATTGCGATCGCAATTTATCTTGAAAAAACTCCCTTCTTTGTTTATCTTCTGGGTATAGCAAGCCCGTCGGTTCGCTAATTAACGTCAGGGCGATCGCCGATTTGCCGTCGCGTCCGCCTCTACCAATTTCTTGAATGTATTCTGATAATAGCAAAGGTGCTTGATAGTGAACAACCCACCGGACATCCGGCTTATTAATTCCCATACCAAATGCTGAGCTACAAACAACAAATGTAAGGGTTCCATTCAGCCAAGCTTTTTCTATTTGTCGCCGTTCTTCTGGACTTAAACCTGCATGATATGCGGCGGTTTCATAGCCTGCTGCTTCCAGCAAATCTGCCAAATTTTCGCTATCTTTTCTAGTACGAACATACACTAAACCTGCTTGTTTTGGTCGAGTTTTAATAAAATTTAATAATTGCTGTTTTCGTCCCCTCGGTGTCCAGACTGTTTGCACTTGCAGATGCAAGTTAGAACGGTAGGGACTTAGTAGAAATGCTTCGGGCTTTTGTAGTTGCAAGACATTTTTGATGATTTTTTGTGTTTCGGGGTTGGCGGTAGCTGTGAAAGCGGCGATCGCAATTTTAGTCCCTGGTGGTTTAGTTTTCAACAAAGCCGATCGAACAGTACCCAAACGCCGATAAGCTGGTCGAAATGTATCGCCCCACTGCACTAAACAGTGAGCCTCATCTAAGATTAAACCATTGATTTGGATGTGCGGCTGACTGATGATTTCCCAGACTGGTTTGCTAAGCAAAGTTTCGGGAGATAGATACAGCAATCTCAACTTATTCTGTTGGAGAGATTGCATAGTTTGTCGGCGCTGCGGTGTTGACAATTGACTGTGAAGTAGGGCGGCGGGGAGATGGCGATCGCGCAATTCTTGCACTTGATTTTCCATGAGTGCTACTAAGGGCGAAACTACGAGAGTTAAGCCTGTTTGTAACAAAGCTGGCAGTTGAAAACAGATAGATTTGCCGCCACCTGTCGGCATAACGATCAGCGTGTCTTTTCCTGCTAATAAACTGCTGACTATTTCTCCTTGTGGAGGTCGAAAATCGTCGTATCCCCAAATTTCTTGGAAGGTGGCACGGGCTTGATTTAATGATGTTAATTCTGGTGGAAAGTTCATTGGATTTAGCTGATAAATTTGTGTTTAAAAACAAAAAGTGTTCATCTAATAGTAGTTAATAATTTTACCTTAATTTAAATTATGAACGGAAGTGGATTGAAAGAAAATTTCACCTAATCTCTTCTCTTCTGTTCTCTTTCTCTGTGTCCTCTGCGCCCTCTGCGGTTCCTTAAAAAAATATCTGTCACAAAGCCTTTAAAATTATAAACTGATATTTATTTAAGATTTTGAGTTTTGGATTTGAGATTATCCATTCTAGATCCCTGCAAATCTCCGAATCAGTTAAAAAATCCCAATCCAAAATCCAAAATCCCAAATCTAAAATCCCCTAAGACTGGCCGTCTCGGCGACCAAGTTCGTAAACTGCGCCACCAATACAGGCGATCGTACCCATAGATACGGCCCAACCTGTACCCAGAGACAATTCTACGCCCCAATTACAAAATCCCCCGACAATTAAAAAGGGGACAATACTCAATAGCGAAGCGTAAAAAGCATTTTGAGCTTCTCTAGCTTTGCGAGTTCTTTCAAACTCCGCTTCCGAGGTATAGAGGGAGCTTTCGGCAAAATTCATCCAGCGGTTGAGTTGCAGGATCACCCATGCTGTGAGGGGCGAGAGGCCCCAATACAGGGCCAAAGACCATAAAGACGCACCGGCGATCGCAGTTGCGTCTATGGCAAAACTAAAGGGAAAAATTTCAGTCAACATCAGCGGTGTCTATTTTAAATTTGAGATTTTAGGTGAAAAATCCAAAATCCCCGGACTACTACCTATAGTTTCAAACAAAGTCTCGATCGAATTCAACCTTAGTCAGAAATTATACAGCTTCATTCTGGTTCGCGCCGCCCCGGACACTCACCCGGAAGCATTGACACGGGTTGTGCATGGAGTAAGATACAGGTTGATCAACTGATGCGCTACATCGGGTAGAGTTCACACGCTATCTTGCCGCGAATTGGCGCAACAGACAACGAACAGACAACGCACAATCGCAAATACATTCTTACTTTGAGCCGTGAAAAAAATCTTACAAGACTCTACAGACCTTAGATCGGTAAAACGCTTTTTTCGTCTCAGACAGATGCTGCTGCTGGTACTTTCGATCGGCATTATTTTGATCAGCCCTTATTTGCATCAGCAGTTAGTCCAAGCTCAGTCAGCCTTACCAAGCAAAGTAGCCACGGGTAATTTGTGGCAAGAGGCTTCTTTCCCAGTCGAAAATTTTCAAGACTACACTTCCCCCTTCGGCCCCCGTGGCGGGGATTTTCATTACGGGTTGGATATGGCGGCCCCGGAAGGTAGCTACATCCGCAATTGGTGGGGCGGGCAAATTGCGGAAGTTTGGGAAGATGGTAGGTGCGGTACTGGTATGATCGTGCGATCGGGAGATTGGGAACACATCTACTGTCACCTCAGAGGCCGGGTGGAAACTGCTAACGGCGGGCGTTATTATACCGATCGCGAAGGTTTACAAATTTGGCAGGGTCAAACAGTGCCGGCTGGTGCGAGAATTGCCAGAGTTGGGATGACCGGCCGCACGTCTGGGCCTCACTTGCACTGGGGATTGAAGTACGGCGGCCGCTGGGTAGATCCGGCTTTGGTGCTCCGGGAAATGTACGCTCAACAATCTTAATTAGTCATTAGTCAGTGGTCATTAGTCATTAGTTGGTAGTCATTAGTGAGTTTTTAGTTGTCAGTAGGAAGAGGGAAGAAGTAGTAGGCAATGCCCACCGAACCATTACCAATTAGCCATTACCAATTACCAATTACCAATGACTACTGACTGCTGACTAATGACTTTTTACCTCGGTGCCAATTGTTTTTTCGGCGACTCGGTGTATCGATCGACTATTTGGCGGAATTCGTCACCGTCGATGGTTTCTTGATCTAGCAAAGCCTCTACAAGTCGATCGATCAAAGCGCGGTTTTCGCGGATAATCCGGCGAGCTTCTGCGTAACACCCAAAGGCGATTTCTCGGACTTGTCGATCGATCTTGATTGCCATTGCTTCAGAATACTCCGATCGCGAACTCCACTCCCCGCCCAAAAACACCTCATTATTCGGAGTTTCCAGAGCCACAGGCCCCAAATCGGACATTCCGTAAAGCGTTACCATCTCTCTAGCGAGACTGCTAACTCTTCTGATATCGCTGCCGGCACCGGTGTCGATTTCATCATCCCCGTAAATTTCTGCCTCCGCCGCCCTTCCCCCCAAAGCTACTGTAATTCGGTTTAACAGCAAAGCCCGACTCCTCAAACCTTCGCTGTCGATCATTTCGTCGTCTAGCGTAAAGCTAGTAAAGCCTTCGATGCCGCCGGAACGAGGAATAATCGTCACTTTTTCTACTGGGTCAGCATTTTTGAGGATTGTTGCTACTAGGGCGTGTCCGACTTCGTGGTATGCTGTCATCCACTTTTTCTTGCTGTCGAGTAGGGGGTTGAGGGTGAGTCCGATCGTAATCCGGTCGATCGCGTCGTTAACTTCTAAGTTACTAATAGTTTCTTTGCGCCGTCTGGCTGTGAGAATTGCTGCTTCGTTGAGCAAATTGGCCAAGTCAGCGCCAGAAAAGCCAGGAGTGCGACGGGCGATCATATCTAGAGCAACTTCTGGGTCGAGTTTTTTGTTGCGGGCGTGAACTTGCAAAATCCCCAAACGCCCTTTGTAGCTGGGTAAATCTACCATTACTTGGCGATCGAATCGGCCCGGCCGCAACAAGGCCGTATCGAGCACATCGGGGCGGTTAGTAGCTGCAATGATAATCACGCCACTGTTACCCTCAAAACCGTCCATTTCTGTCAGCAACTGATTGAGAGTTTGTTCCCGTTCGTCATTGCCGCCGCCGATCCCCGCCCCGCGTTGCCTTCCTACGGCATCTATTTCGTCGATGAAGACGATGCAGGGGCAATTTTCTTTAGCTTTGCGGAACAAGTCGCGAACGCGGGATGCGCCAACACCGACGAACATTTCGACAAATTCTGAACCGGAAATCGAGAAGAATGGAACGCCTGCTTCGCCTGCGATCGCTTTTGCCAACATCGTTTTACCGGTTCCGGGAGGCCCGATCAACAAAACTCCTCTGGGAATTTTGGCGCCGATGGCGGTGAAGCGTTCGGGTTTTTTGAGGAATGTTACGACTTCTTGAAGTTCTTCTTTAGCATCTTCGATCCCTGCTACGTCGTCGAACATCACGCCGGTTTTGGCTTCCATTTGAAAACGGGCTCTGGATTTGCCGAAGTTCATGGCATTTCCCTGGGATTGGGTCGATCGGCGCAGAATCGCCATCAGCACTGCCAGCACTGCGAAAATTACCAGCAAGTTTACTACTAAACTGACTGCTGCGCTGTTGTCGGCGGTTTGTTTGACTTCAAAGTCAATTTTTTTGGCGCGGATTTGCGAGTACAATTCTCGGTTGTTGTAGTCGAACAGGGTGACAACTTGCGTCGGATCGGTTGCTTTTTGACCTTCTAGCCTAACTCTGGCAGTTCCTTGGATTTCGTCTACTTCAATTTTGCTGACTTGTCCTTTTTCTATTTTGTCGATCAGCTGACTGTAACTCATGGTGTTTGGCGCGGTTTGGGCAAATACCGGTGTCGAGAGCAATATTCCTTGAGAAAGTACCAAACTGCCCAGGATGCGCCAAAGATGCCGTCCAGGCATTGATGTTTTAGGACTCTGCCTCGACTTGTCTTTTTTGGCAACTAGATGCCCCAGCCATGAGTGTTTCCAAGAATTTTTCATATTGCTTTGCCCAAAGTTGAAGACTGCTAAGATTGACCGCTCTTAATTTGCTACGTTGATCTATTTTAACAAGCTGCTTCCATAAACTTACCCAATTCTCACCAAAGTTAGTTTTAGCATTATTTTCCGGCTTCGACCAAGGGAGTCGGCTCCAACAGTCCCCGGGCGTAAATTCCGGTCAAGCCAACCGTACTTGCTCTGCGGGGGCGCGTTCTTGATTAATTGTGGCGTTTTCGTCCCGATCGAGATAGTGCCTACACTAACAGTCCTGGACGCACTATCAACCTAAAAAACCCGGTTTCTCGCGATCATCCTCAACCTAAAATGACGCAATTACTGCCATAAACCGGGTTTTTGTGTCCCGGATTAACTGAAACAAATTGCGATCGGACAAGCTGGGAAAGCTTTTAGTCCAGAGTGGGAATTGTTGGATGAAAAGCGATCTGAAAGGTTCGATCAATTTGCTCAAAGTTTGGGAGAAAATACGCTAAAATTGCGCGGAGTTTCGTAGCAGGAGTCAGGAGTCAGGAGTCAGGAGTCAGGAGTCAGGAGTGAGTTATTATTGGTTAGTTTTGAGTTGTTATTTGTTGATTCGTATAACTAATAACTAATGACTAATGACTAATAACTAATTACTTCAAAATGGCATATCGATCACGTCTCCGAAGGGATGAGGTTCATCCATCGGCATCCTTCCCGGTTTTGACTCGTATTTGTCAATCCATTTTTTGGCCAATTCCAAAGCTTCCTCTTCAGTCTTGGCATTTTGGACAGCGACGTGGCGGTTGCCGCGGCTATCCCAAACCTCGACGTAGAATACTTTCTGGGACTGAATAATCCAACCTTTATAGGTGTCTGCGGGTTCCATAGTTAAAATCCGAAAAGAATCGGGCGGGGAGTTCGACGGTTGAGCTAATTTTCAATATTGCCCTCTATAAAATGAATTTTAAGGGGGTTTCTATAGTATTTTTGGGAAAAAGTCTGTTTTACGGTCAACCTTATGAGAAGACTCGGCAATCAAGTATTTAGTTGGAGAAAATATCTCCTACCTTTGGTGACGACGATCGCGATCGCCCTAATCGCCTCCCAGATGGCTGTGTTTCCTGCATTCGCGACTGGTGTCTACGAAATGCCGGTGTTGTCGGCGGGCGATCGCACCTGGGTGTGGGACAAAGGTGATGTACTCAGCCGCAGCAGCGAAAGCACGATTAGCAGCGTGCTAGACAACCTGGAAAAGCAAACAGGGAAACAAGTCAGGTTTGTCACCATCCACCGCTTAGACTACGGCGAAACGACTGCCACTTTCACAGAACAACTGTTTGAACAGTGGTTTCCCGCAACAGAAGACCAGACCAATCAAATTTTACTCGTTCTCGACACTGTTACCAACAGTGCGGCAATTCGGACGGGGGAAGGGGTGAAATCTCTGCTCACCGATGAAATTGCCCAGAGTGTGGCTGGGGAAACCCTGCAAGTGCCGCTGCGGGAAGGTAACAAATACAATGAGGCATTTACTGCTGCTAGCGATCGCATTGTGACAGTTTTGTCGGGCCAACCCGATCCCGGTGCTCCCGAAGTTGTTGACAACACTCAAGTTGAAAGCACGTTTAAAAAAGCTGAAGAAACAGACCAAGGTAATGCCACAGTTATAGTGGTTGTGCTGTTGGTGTTGGCGACAGTGATTCCGATGGTGACTTATTTCTGGTATCAAGGTTTTTCGTGATCGAGTGCTGCTAGATGGGATGAGTTGCCATTTTGTCAAGCATTTTTGGCAGTTCTTTACTAATCTTGAACGTATACTCGATCGCTCAATAATGCAATTTCTGCCCGCAAAAATTCCCGTCCCAAATAAGCCGCGTGATCTAACAGTGTCACCGGATTGGGGCGGGTTTCTTCTAAGATTTTGACGCAAAGTTCTTTGGCGGTTCTGCCGGTAAAAAGTGTATACTGAGTGCGTTCTACCTTGCCGCGGGCGGGGATGGGTTCGCCGGTTTCTGGATCGATGGCGAGGCCTCGATCGTCGATGATGTTGGTGAAATGTTTGGCACAAATTAAGCTGGTTGTGCGATCGAGATAGATGATGAAGTAGCCGCCTGGATCTAGATCGATGTGGCGTTTGGATAGTTTGTCATCAATTGCGGTGAGGTTGTCCAAGGTTTGATTCATGGTTGGCGAAAGGAAGTAAACAATAGCTGTAATTTTTTCTGCTATTTCTAGTTTAGTCGGCTGTGGCACAAGTTTGGGAGTTTTTGGGCGATCGACATTCAACGCGATATCTGTAGGGATACGGCATTGCCGTGTCCGGCGCGGGTCAAAAACCCGGTTTCTATGTCAATATCTCTCACAGAGATGCACGATTTTTCTCAGAAACCGGGTTTTTTTGTCTTAGTCCTAATCTATAGGGACACGGTAATGCCGATCGGGGTTCTGCGACTTTTAAGGATTGGGATAATGAACCGCAGAGGGCGCAGAGAACGCAGAGTGAAATAAGAGAGAGAAACAAAATATGTTATTATTGGTTGAGTAACATTGAGTATTAAATTATAAATGAAATTTATAGATTTGTTTTCGGGAATAGGAGGTTTCAGACAAGGTTTTGAAAGAATTGGCTTTGAATGCGTTTTTTCCTGCGAAATTAATAGCAAATGCCGAGAAGTTTACACGGAAAATTTCGGCGAAATCCCTTTTGGAGATATCAGTAAAATTCAGCCAGCCGATTTAGAAGACTTTGATGTTTTAGTCGCCGGGTTTCCGTGCCAACCTTTTAGCATTTGCGGCAAAAAGCTAGGTTTTGAAGATACTAGAGGTACGCTATTTTTCGAGATTTGTAAAATTATCAAAGTCAAGCAACCTAAAGTTATCGTTCTCGAAAATGTCAAACACTTAATCCATCACGACAAGGGAAATACCTTGCAAGTAATTATTGCCAGTCTTGAAGATTTGGGATACAGCGTCAATTATCAAATTCTGAATGCTAAAGACTTTGGTATTGCTCAACACCGCGAAAGAATATTCATTATTGCAACTAAAGGTAAAGAATTCAATTTTTCTCGACTTAAAAGCAAGTTTACGCCGCAACTCAGGGAATTTCTAGACGAGACAGGAGATTTTGAAATATTGGATAAATCAGAGTATACTTTAATTGATTATCCGAGAAAGCAAGATTCGGGACTTGTATTTGTAGGTTACAGAAATAAAGGTACTTGGAAAACTGGCGTGAGGCCGAATACAGAACATTTATCTAGGGTTCACAGACAGCCAAATCGCATTTATTCGGTGGATGGCGTGCATCCGACAATTCCTTCGCAAGAAACATCGGGCAGGTTTTTTATCTATTTTCCCGATCGAGATTTGGTGAGAAAGTTGACGCTCAAAGAATGTTATCGACTTATGGGTTTTCCTGAAGATTTTAAAAGTTATCCGAGTGCGGGGGAAAGTTATAAGCAAATTGGGAATTCGGTTTGTGTGCCGGTGGTGGAGGCGATCGCGAAAGAAATATTAAGTCAAAACTTATTGTCAAATAAAACGAAGGAACTACAAAGACACCCAGAGTCCCGACTTCTTCAAGAAGTCAGGACTCTAAGTAACACTATTACTTAATCTGACAACTTGTTTCACTATTTTGACAAAGATTCCCATACAATTTGAGACTGTCTTGCCAACAAAAGTGCAAGCTCATTAGCCCTTGGACGGTTATCTTCACGATAGGGCAAGCCTATAATACTCCCATGAGATGAGGAGTCACGTACTACATTTAGACCTAATTCTCGAATTCCGCCTACATTAAGGCTAGCAACTCCTTCACAGTTTTTCAATGCACTCAAAGATTGCTCAATGGAAAAATTGACAGAAATGCTCTGTTCGTTTATACGTTTGCGTAAATAGTAGGCATCCGATTTGACGATCGATCTATCCCGATCTATCCATCCTTTTCGGAGAGCTCGGTAAACAACTGTATTATCAGGTAATTTCTCAAACTCTGACGCACTCTCTGAAGATTGTTCTATCATATTTTGTTAAACCACTGCAACCAGTAAACTAATGTTGATGATGAAAGGAGATCTTCGACCACATTTTCATTCTTTGTATGGTGATAGATATCAACTGGTTGCTCTGCACTGAAGGGACAAAATAGGCGGACTGTACGCTCTGGTTCTAAGCTTGTCCAATCTAGTGTAATACTACCTTGGTCATCAGTACCAGTAGAGCATTTAGGAAAACTGTTGCCCATGCGATCGTAGGCCTCAACCACCAATTTCATCGCTGTCCTGAAAGCATATTCAGTCGGCCTCAAAATCCCGTACTCATCCTCTTCTTCCAAATCTAAAAGCTCGATCAGACGTTCGACAGTGATGCGGAAATTTGATAAGCCACTATTGCTGGTGCTGTCAGTAATCTGTTCCTTTGCTACAGTCATAAGATTAAATCCCTTTTAGGCGATCGCCAATTTGATCCTAACACAGTCTAATCATATACAGATGTTAAATAATTTTAGGATTAACCGATCGCTAATTTTGAGCTATAATATAAGTTTACCCAAGATAGATCTACTCATCATGGAAGAACTACTCACCTTAAAAAGCTTACTGCTAAAAGGCGATATACCGGGGTCATTAGCTATAGTTGAAGAACTAGAAGAAATGAGCAAAAAAGACATCATTAAAACTATTCGCAGCTATGCAGTGATTTTACTATTACATCTGATTAAACAGCAAGCTGAAAATCGCACAACTCGCTCTTGGGATATCTCGATTCGGAACTCGGTTCTAGAAATTCAGGAGGAAAATAAACGACCTAAAGGTGCGGGGTTTTACTTGCCACTGGAAGAGTTATTCATGGTTTTAGAAACGGCGTATCGACAAGCTATTAACAAAGCTTCCCTAGAAGTGGAAGAAGGGCGTTATGAACCAAAAGAATTGTCACAGTTAGTGAATCAAGAGGCAATTATTAATCAAGCAATGACTTTAATTTCACTAGAAGCTGAAGATGAAGTAAATTCATAGTAGGGACAGGGCAGTGCCGTGTCCTCTCTCTCGATTTTTGTAAGGACAGGGTAGTGCCCTGTCCCTACCGAAAACCGCCATACAAGTATTAAGCTGGAATTTGGATTTTTTCGATGCCCGCAAGTTCAAAGGCTGTGTGAATTGCCTTCAAAGCTATTACGCCTTGTTCTTCATCCACAACGCAGCTAATTTTAATCTCGGAAGTTGCAATCATTTGAATGTTGATTTTGTGCAGTGAAAGTGCTTCAAACATTTTGGCGGCTACTCCCGGATGCGCTATCATCCCGGAACCGACGACGCTAACTTTGGCAATTTCTGTATC
>Ga0316607_1000545_pt1 | contig 13143 bp, 21 predicted proteins | sample MIS2016062E_MG_FD_207674 | JGI IMG/M metagenome (GOLD analysis project Ga0316607, IMG submission 207674) | Microbial mat bacterial communities from Middle Island sinkhole, Lake Huron, Michigan, United States - MIS.2016.062E | ecosystem: Environmental > Aquatic > Freshwater > Lake > Sediment...
CGAAACAATGGAACGCTTTGCAGAGTCTTACTGGGCTAAAGTAAATTCTGCTGAAGACAAAGTAGCTCGTATCCAAAAAGAAATTGAGGATGCAAATAAAGCTAACGAAGCAGCAGTCAAAGAAATCGAAACTCAGATTGCTAAATACGAAACTCGTATTGCTCGTATTAGCGCTGCGTAGTCTACCGGGTGATAAAATTTTTAGGGTTAAGAGGGTGGAATTCCCTCTTAACTCACTCTATCGGCTATTAAGTATGTTACTTCTAAAAAATTGGTATATTTTAATTACTACTTAAATTTCTGATAATATTATTCAAGCAAATGTTATTAATTAAAAAGGCTATAATGCATCCCAGTTACTTCTTATAATACATTAAAAAAGTATCGCAGAGATTGATAGCAGACTGGTAAAATTTCCTATAATAACAAATGCAAAATTAATGCGGTACGAACTAAACAAATAAAAAGTAGGGAGATAACTCCCTACTTAAAATTATCTGGTAGTGGCTCAAGCGGAGAGAGTAGTAGTTGAAAGACTACCTTTAACGATAAACTGTTTAAAACTATGGTGTACAAATAGTTAGGTTGAAAATAGAAGCGTCCATATGACGGGGTTATGGGTTAGAGTCCCATCTATCAGGCAAAAAATAATACAATGAAAAAACATAAATGTGCTAATTGTCAAACAATTTACGATGGAATTACATGTCCTACATGTGGTTCAGTAGTTACAACAGAAACTTAACATGGAAAGAATAACAGAAGCCGCTAGACGTTACAATGGTAATAGAATAGCAAAAGAAACTTATGATGATCATTATGATGCATTTATAGCTGGAGCAACAGCACTGGAAACTGAAGAATATTATAAGTCTAGATATTCTCATACTGCAGGAGAAGGTGATTATTCGAATGTTAATATTGATTCTTTAGAAAATACTCGTAAAGAAGTAATGAATCTAATATCTTCAAGAAGGCTTCTTACGGCAATTAAAACATGGAAAGAAGCTAATCCAGGAATGGGATTAAGAGAAGCTAAAGATTACATCGATACTTTAATAAAAAATAGTTAATTATTAATCTTATACAATTTAAACACATTAAACAAATGAAAATACAAAACGAAACTACAGTAGCTCTGACAAAAGAGCAAATGATCAACCAACTTTGGGAACAGTATGAAACTAAGAAAGTAGAAGTAGCGAAAGCTAATAAACCTTCTTATGTTACTTCAGGAGAGTTCCGATATAGTGAAGGATCTTTGGCTAACGCCATTAATATCACTACTGTACGTGATGAACGTAAATTGGTTGAAATTGGTTCTTTCTTGGAAGGACGGGCCGCACCTTATAAAGCAGTAGCAGAAAAATTAGGCTGTAAAGTCGAATTTACCTGGTTAGGATTTACCGAAGAAGAATGGTTTACGGACCTTCAAACTCGCGTTAATTCTTTACAAGTTGCAAAGAGACGGGCAGAACTCCAAGAATTTGAAGCTCGCTTGAACAAAGTGATGCCTCAAGAAATGAGAGATCGAAAGGAACTTGAAAGCCTTGCAAAAATGATGGAGTAATCTATCAAAAACTTAAATATCCCTAGGAAACTAGGGATATTTTGTAATTACAAAATATCAAAATTATATACTGGATTCTTTTATAAGGATTCAACAGAAATAAACTAGCCTTGAAGTAAAGAACAGTTCATACTAGCAATGTATTAAATAAGAAAACGTTTTCTTATATAATCGCTCGAGTAGTGATGTATCCGGTAAGCTTATGGTGAGTGGGTGAAACGTACTAGGTAACATAACTCAAAGAGAGTCTCGTTAAAAGAACGAGAGATGCAGATTCGGACCCTGCTGTTACCACTAAATTAAAATATAAAACTATGATTGAGAGTAAAGTACTTAATCCTCAAACCTCACTTCTTTTAGCTCAAGCTAAAGAAAGTGGATCGAACTCTTTTAAAATTATTGCAAAAGTTAGTGACTCAGGTTTATCAATAATGCAATGGTGTGATGATGCTTTTAATTTTGATGGTATGTGTGTAAAATCTACTAAAGAAGAATATAAAAAGAATATATATTCTTTAGAAGAATTACCAGAGGTACTAGAGAGAGCTTCTCTTTGGTTAACATCAGTTAATACTAAAATAAGAATGAAAAATGAAGATATTCTTCATTTAATGGTTTTATAAAATTAACTAACTAAATATGAAAGATTACTACAAAATCTTAGAACTTGAAAAGTCTGCCACTTTGTCAGATATTAAAAAATCGTATAGAAGACTCTCAAAAATTCTACATCCAGATAAAGAAACTGGAAGTAAAGAGAAGTTTCAAGAATTAAATGGAGCTTACCAAACTTTATCGGATCCTGCGAAAAAACAAGCTTATGATTCTGGAGTAACCTATCAAACTCCTTCTCGTCCTATTATTAATAATATCAACGTTAGAATTAATTGGACTTTAAGTGATATTAAAAAAGGAAAAACCGTATCAGTAAAATTAACTAGAGCTGTAGTATGTAAAACTTGTAATGGGGCAGGAAGTAAAAATGCTTCGTCTATTACAGTTTGTGTATCTTGTAACGGTAATGGTAAAATTCATAAAGCTGAGAAAACTCCTTTTGGATATATGCAGGTAGAATATATTTGTAATTCTTGTAAAGGAAAGGGTGAGATAAATACGGATCCTTGCCCTACTTGTAAAGGAGAGAAAGTGGTAACTGAAAATAAAACTGAAACTATAATAATTCCTCCTAATGTTATTTTTCCTTTTCTTATAAAAGATAAAGGACACAATACTATTTGGGGAAATTCAGATTTAATTATTCATTTTAATTTTCAATCTTCTGAGAATATAGCCTTTTTTAATGACTTCTTTTTAAAGGAAGTAAATGTAAACTTCTTTGATGCTTTACTTGGCAAGGAACAGCTTATTAAATTTGGAGATGCAACTTTAAAAGTAAATCTCCCAAAAGAAGCTAAAACTGACCAAAGATTTAGACTTCCTAAAGCTTATTGTGGTATAGATGTACTTATACTTATTAAAGTAGATTTTCCGAGTATATCTGAGACAAAAGAATACATTCTAAATATATTTAAAGAAGATGTTGAAATATTACCTTCTATAACAAAGCATATTAACGAACAATTAAAATAAAATAAAATGAAAGCAGTAAATTTATTAAAGGAAACCACTCCTGTAAAAGAGAGGGCCGAAAAGTATGCAGTAACTATTAAGAGAAATCTTAAGACTACTTGTATTGATCCAGTTATCTTACAAATTGAGAAATTGGAAGTTAAATTAGACACTCTTCTTGACTTTAGTCTTGATATAGATCTGAATAAAGGTATCAAACCTATCACCTGTGAAGAAGCAGAGGATCGTTTTAAAGAAGTTTTAAATATCGAGTACGAATTAGTTTTACTCCGTGCTGAATTAAAAGCTAAACAAGCTATCTATGATGAGTACTTCTCAGAATCAGAATAAACCTTTTTTAGTATATATCAGTTGTCCTGCATCTGTTTCCATAAATTATCTACTAAAAATTGCAGATTATATTAGATTATTGGGAGCAGAAGTTAAATTCTGGAATCGAATGCAAACATATAATTTAGAGGACACTATAAGAACGTGCGATGCTTTTCTATTAATTACCCATGATAATTCATGGAATACTTTTGGACGTGATTTATCTCCTGGATGTCAAAAAGAGTTACGTGTAGCCTTAGATTCTAAAAGAGAAATTTTTAAAGCTTATAAGAATACTTCTTTAGAAACTAATATGTATTCTACTTTAATAGATAGTAACTGTGATTTCATTGAAGCAGTATCTGGGACTAAAAACATACTACAAAAGTATATTAGTAATCATACTTTTTTAAATGCAGCATCTAAAAATCCTTGTTCGGAAGTTATAATAAATCAATTTATAACACCTAAAATAATCGAATCTCGATTATTATTACTTTAACACATAAAAAGATTATTAATAAAAAAATATATGGAAACAATTAAATTTAGTAAATCTTTTTTCTGGTTTAAGTACTGGAACTTTGTTGCTCTTTGTCCACCAACTTATAAGTATCCGGACAACACTTGTTCTTTAAGAAAAGAGTTAATTCTATACACTCTTTTAGGAATATTTCTTTTTCCTTTATCTATTATTTTTTATACTTTACGTATAATTTCTACTAAAGTAAAAAATATGACAGATAATACCTCTGAAATATACATAATATTAAGCTTTTTTCAAATAGCAAGTCTATTTATTGGAGCAACTACAACAAAAGAAGGTATATTTATTGCTAGTTATTTGTTTGCTTTACTTAGTTTAATATCCGGAATGTTGTTAATAATAGTGGTAGCATTATTAATATCACCTTTAGTTATTAAAATAAGTAATTATTATGATAATAAAAGATTTAATGCTCCTAAAAATCCATCAATTGTAAAGACTTTATATCTTAATCTAAAAGATAAGGTATGTAGTAAAATTGAATATACGGATTAGTAATTTACACTAATCAAAATTAATATTAAGATGGGAAAATTAACATTTACCTTTGCATTATTATTATTTTTGAGTTTAGTGACGTGTCCTCTTGTAATAAGCATTAAAAAAACTCCTATACGATTACCAGTACTAATATTAACACTAGAATTTTCAGAGGAAAATCTAATAAAAGTGATTAATAACAGTGAGATAAAATATAAGGACATATTTCTTGCTCAAATAATGAAAGAAACTGCAAACTATACTTCTGATCTTTTTATAAATGCTAATAACCTATGTGGAATGAGATTACCTGGATCCAGGGAAACTCTTGCTATAGGATCCTATAAAGGATATGCATTATATGAGACTTGGGATGAAAGTGTACAAGATTATTACTTATGGCAAAAACCTGTAGTAGCTAAACACAAGACTAAAGATGCTTTTTTAGCTTATATTAGTAGAGTTTACGCTAAAGATAGTGCTTATATCGTAAGTATAAAAAATATCTTACATAAGAAAAAAGAACTATTTAAAGATCTCTTTAAATAGTTATAAGGGCCTGTAGTTCAGTTGGTTAAAACGAATGACTCATAATCATTTATCCCCGGATCATACCCGGGTGGGCCCACTCTTTAAATATACAGATAGTACTTTATCTGTGGATAATTACCTCTCTTTTGGAATAAATACTGAAAGTGATATGCTGTCCGAACATAGAGATATCACAAACTTAAAGACTTCTTTAAGGAAGTACACTTTTAGAAGTCTTTATTTTTAATACTATTAATTATGAGAACTTTAGTAAATTACCTAAGATCGTTATTTTGTAAACATACTTTCGAGTACGAAGATACTCACGTCACTATTGTAGGAAAGAATGAAAGTGAAATCGTTCGTACAGGTAAGAAAAGATTTATCTTTTGTCCTAAATGCGGTTATCATAAATGTTTCTGGAAATGTTTTGATTAATGATAAAAATGAAACTACCTAACTGGAAAGTGGATCTTACTTTTGCTGCAGCAATTTTATTATTTGCTGCATGGGTAAAACTATGGATATACTTCTTTAACTTAATTTTTTATTAATTATGAGCAGAAAAATTATCTACATGGAGCAAACCATGATATTAAAAGCAAACGAAATGAAATTTCCAACCCAAGAATTATTAGATTCTTTTTTATCAGAAAATTTCGAAGAAAAAGAAACTTCTAAGGATGGACATATTTATTATGTAGAAAAGGAATTAAATCCAATTACAGAAACTGAAGTTAAACTTTAAAAAAATTCAACATGAAATTAAAATTAAACGTTCTTCTTGCAATCACTGACGCTTTACGCGTTAAATTCAAAAACATGGTAGCAGACCATACAAAGTTTTATAGTAAATCTCAAGGTTCATTTAAAGGAGCTAAAGCAACTTACGTTGCTCGAGAAGGTTGTCTTGATGATATGAGTAAACGAGGTTTTACTCGTGTAGTTACTACTGTGGATGAAAAGATCTCTTATTTTATTAAAGAATCAAGAGAATTCATTGATGCTTTGTTTTCTCAAGAAAAAACAAATGCGTCCGGTTTGGCTATTGCTGATTTAGTAGTAGATGGAAAATCTTGGGGTGTTTTTACATCGTTGGAATTACTTCGTCTAAAGTCACTTATTGAAAGTGCAGAGTTAGGAAGTATTGAATCGATGCTATCTTCAATCCCTGTAAGATCAGATGCTGAAATCTGGAATAAAACTACTAACGTTGAGTACGATGGTCGAGAAATTTGGGAATCTCCTCTACTATCAGGAGTATCTAAAACTTCTACTAAAGAGGAATATATCTTAGCGGATCCAAATCTCAGTAAAGTTACAGGAACTTATACTCCTAAAACTTCATTGAAAACTATTACACAGGAAGTAGGAGACTACACTGTTCAAGAATTTTCAGGAGAGTGGTCTCATCGTGAAAGAGCAGGTGCTCTAAAAAGAAGAAATGATCTTCTTATTGCTGTTACAAAAGCCTTAAAAGAATCAAACGAATGTGAAGTAGTTAAATCTGATTTAACTGCAGAGCGCATCTTCGAATACATCTTTAAAGGATAAAAATATATTTGGTTTAAGCCTTAATCTTAACTTTAACTTTAATTCAGCCCATAGCGCGTCTTAGATTTAGTGTTGTACCAAAAGATTTAGCTTAAACTTTATAGTCAAGAGTAGTCAGATATTCAACCAAATATACGAAAGTATATTAACCCTGTGGGTCGCGGGTTTGAATCCCGTCGCCGCCTCATATGCTCATAGAAATTAATAAGTAATAATAGTGTCGACAACTATTATTAACTTTAAGATTACTTTAAGGGAAAGTATTAAGAAGACTAGTTAATTCTTATATGATACCAAGAAGGTCTGGGTGAAACTCCCAGTGAGCACCCTCATTTAATATGGCGGCGTGGCGTAGAGATAGCGCAACAGGTTTAATAAATAGCTTAAGCTTAAGTATATCTGAACACGAAATTGAAAAGAGACTCCTCCCTTCTAAGGATACTGACTGGGAGGAGTACACGTGGGAATGGTGCAGTGGTAGACACGTGTAGCTATGGTACATTTACGTAGGTTCGATTCCTACTTCCCAAACTAAAACATAACTAAAAACAAAATTATGAATAGAATTTTACCTAAAAATAATTCATTAAGTAGTTCTTGTGCTATAGAAGTACTGACTAATTACTTTAATGAAGAAGGAAAAGTAATATCTCCTTCAAGTATTACTACTGCAAAATAATTTTGTAACCATTGAGTAGTTTATCGACAATAAAAATAAACTATTTTTTAGTCTGCAATCGACGACTTAAACTTCGACTTATTAGTTCCTGGAGAAGAGGAAACGCTTTACGGTAGCAGTGTAACCGTATATGGCGAGGGCATCATTGAGGATGCATATTTACTTGTAGTTAAGCGGTTAAAAGCGCGATATCACCGTATGATGTATAAATAAATCAGGATCGTAACCTGACTGAGCCACGATGTTTTGTTGACGTTTTTTGAAATGTATCGGAGACTTGGGTTTGGAAATGGACCCTTTGTATGGCAACATACATCGATAATTGGATGAATTCAGGGAAAGCTAAGTCATAAACGATATGCCAATCCTGAGCTAAGCCTAGAGTATACTCTAGGAAAGTGCAACGACTACTGGAGAGGTTTAACCCTCTTAATCACCAGCAAGAGCGTCCAACACCTCGGTTTGAGGTGATGATATAGTCTGATTCTTATCGAAAGATAAGTTGGAAGTTATTAATTGTAGAAAATCTAAAGTTTGTTGATGACTCATTGTACTTTTCATGTAATTAATAGAAGTTGAGATAAATTGAACATTTCCTTTTATATAGCCTTTGGAAGAATCCATTCTATCTAAAGAAGCTCTATGAGTAGGATCTGTTATTGAATTTGTATATTTAGGAAGTATTAATTTTATTTTAGTATATGGACAAATTCCTTTTTGTAATTCCCATAAATCTTCTAGATATTTTAAATCAAGATCAAATTCTTTAAATCTTTTTCTTACATTACGTAAAGTATATGAAAATAATGAACCTTTTTGATTATCTCGATATGATTGTAATCTATCTAGATTTTCTTGAGAATTTGCGCGAAGTTTAATAGCTTCTATATTTTTCTTAGAAGCAGCTTTCATAGTACAAGATCTTGAACAATAATTATTTCTTCCAAGTTTAATATTTCTATCATATTCACTTTTTGGTTTTGTTTCTTGTTTACCACAAGAATCACAAACAAATGTTATCAAAACTCTATTATTTTTATATTTTTTAATGTTTTCCATAAGATGATTTTAATTTATATAAAAATAGTAATAATTTTTGATATGTGGAACTGATGTGTTAAATATTTTTGCGAATCCCAAATACTCCACTTACGCAAGCCAATTGTGTTGCGCTAACCCGTCGCGTTAGTACGGTTTAAATCCAGAAAGTAACAAGTGTAGTTCGTCATTTAAACGTGGCACATCTGGTACACGGGGTATGTATTGGTTTTGATCCGGTAGAAGAGTAGGATTACCGAGAAACATCAAACAAATAACCGACAATTCTGTCAAAATGGTTAGGAAACAAGTTAGACTTGCAGCCTAATAAGATTTGTTCACGTTAAGAACAATTAAGGCTAACTCATTCTTGAGTTAGCCTTTCATTTATTTTATTTAAAATAATGTTTAGATATTCTTGTGAATTTTCTGGTTTAAAACGTTTCTGTTTAGAAACGTCTATAACACTTAAGTCTATATTTCTTTCTAGACATGTTTGTACTTTTATAGAATCATAACTTTGTGTTATTTGAAATCTGTTTATACCGTAAATAGGCATATATCTGTCTTTTATTTTTGCTAACTTAAACTCTAATTCTGTATATAAAATACTCATATTTTAATTTTAAAATATAAATATACTAAAAATATTTTATATAACCTAATTTATCACAGCGCTGATCCCCCTGCTTTATGGGATCATTTTTATACTAATAAGTGTAAAGACGCAAAAGATATTGTAGTCTTTCTATAGTTATAGTAAATTAGATATTAATTTAATACTAATAATTATGGAAAAAGAAATAAACGTTAATGATTGGTTAACAGAAGCCAAAGAAGTACCGAGTACTATTAATTTAATAGAATTTGATGACTTTAAAAATTATAACCAAATAAAAAGAGGTTTAAGTATCAGAGTACTAAAGTCATTACTTATGACTAATCCTACAGGATATCAAAATCTCTTTAATGATATACAAAAAGTAGCAAAGGAAGAAGGTATTATTATGTCTTTTATAGATGCTGGCGATGCATTTGTATTAACATTTAAGTAATATTAAGAAGCAAAAACCATTGACAGATTAAGTGATTATTTCGAACTTCATAGTATTATTAATCTTTAATACTATACAAAATGGACAAAGAAATTATCATGGCTCCATCATCCGATGGAGGTCTTCTTGGTGGAGGTGGAATCGGTGCGTTATTAATAGGTGCATTACTATTTGGTGGTGGACTAGGTGGATTAGGAATGGGTAGAAATGGTTATGGTACTCCAGCGGCAAGTGCTGTGGCAACAGATGTTGTGTTAAATCCCGCTTTTCAGTCTTTAGGACAACAAATGAACACTCTTTCTTCTCAAATAGCTAGTAATGCTTCAAATGGTTATTTGGCTCAAAATGCTATAGCTACTAACGCTGCTATAGATTCAAATAGTAGACAAATATTAGCTGAAATAGCCAATACTCAGACAGCTCAAGCAGCTGGTAATTTTACTACTTTAAGTTCTATTAATGGGCTGAGTAGAGATATTATAGCTGCTCAAAATCAAAATGCCTTGCAACAACTTAATTCTTTTAATAACTTAACTACTACAACTTTACAAGGTTTTAATGGTTTAGCTATGCAGAACCAAAATGCTACCAATCAGATTATAGTACAAGGTACTGCTAATGCCGCTACAGTGGCTGCTTGTTGCTGTGAAATTAAGGGCTTAATTCAATCTGATGGTAATTTAACTAGAGCTCTTATTACTGATCTTAATGTACAAAATTTAAGAGATCAACTAGCTGCTGCTAATGGAAAAGTATCTAACAATGAGCAAAATCAGTACTTGTTAACTACTATTCTGTCTCATTTATCACCAACTAGAGTAGTTGTTTAATTTATTAAGGAGAGGTTCTCCTCTCCTTAACTTTTTATAGGAGGAATAAATTATGGCAAGTCCAGTAACAGTTGGTACAGTAGCATCTGTAGTTGCATTAAAAAATGTAAACAGATCAATAATTAGATTTCAAAACGTAGGAACTACTACCATTAATTTAAAAAAGATTCCTTTATCAGGTCCTTTTTCTACAGTTTCTACTAGTGATTTTGAAATACAATTGTTTCCTTCATCTTCTAATAAAGAAGCAGGGGAAGCATTTGAAACAAATTCAATAGCCTCTTTTATGGCTATTAGTTCTTCTTCCGGAGGAGCCCTAGCAATTTTCGAAACACACAAAGTATTATAATCATGGATAAATACTTTGATAAATACGGAAAGCCTAAATATGCATTTAAAATGATTCATAGCGAATTAAAAGATGCTGCTTGGACTTTAAAAAAAGGAAAAATGCCTTCCGGTGATATTTCCAGTATTAAAAATGCCAATGATAGTGATTTCATTACTTTATATGAAGATCAAATTGACGTGACATTTCCCAATGAATTAGCTGAAGCTGTTATTAAAATAGTAGATTTAGCTGACAGTTATGGTTTTAATCTAGCAGACTATATTGATGTAGTTAATAGATATTGTATGTTGAAGAATTCTCAATCGAGTACTACTTCAACTTCCCCTTTAAATAAAGTAGTAGTCAGATATCTTTAGCTTAAAATGAAAAGATGTTCAGAATTAATAGAAAAAAGAAGGAAATTTATAAATGATTACATGTATAAGAATTATGATAAACCTGTTAAGGAAAATATCTTAACTCTAGCTAATGATATCTTGTATATATCTCCTTCCACAGTATGGAAAGATATTTATGAGGAAAAACATATAAAAGATCCATGGAAAAAGATATAATCTTTAAGGCTTGAATTGATTCAAGCCTTTTTCTTTTAAATGAATATTATGAATGAAACAGAACTTTTTTATAAGATCGTATATGCACGTAGTTACTTCTTATTTTGGAATCCTATTGTAAATAAATTTGTAGGAGTTAATGATGAGCAAGTATTTGGAGATATAAATAGAGCGAGATTATTACTAGTAATCTTGAATGAAATAAATAAATTTAATAAGTGAAAATTAAAGAACCTAAGAACGAAAATTATTGTGCCACAGTAATTCAAATAAAAAATATAACTCCATTAGTTAATTGTGATAACGTTGTTGCAACAACTATTATGGAGAATCAAGTTATTACTTCTAAAGATACTAAAATAGGAGATGTAGGATTATTTTTTCCTGTTGAAACACAATTATCCGAAGAATTTTTAAAAAATAACAATCTTTTTAAACATCCTGAAAAGAATTTAGATCAGACAAAAAAAGGTTATTTTGATGATAATGGACGAATTCGCTGTGTAAAATTTCGTAATCATCCTTCTGAAGGATTATTTATGCCTTTAGAGTCTATAGAATTTACTTTTAATAGTATTACTAGTCCTATGCCTAAAATAGGAGATAAATTTGATGAGTTAAATGGAATTTCTATCTGCAAAAAATATGTACCTAAACCTAAGACTCCTGGTCTTCCAGGCAGTAAAAAAGAAACTAAAGAAATTGAATCTAAAATAATTGATAATCAATTTAAGTTTCATAAGGATACATCACAGTTATACGCCAATCTACATAGAATCCAAGGAGATAGTCTTATTTCTATTTCCTATAAAATTCACGGTGTAAGTTTTATAGCAGCAAATATTATTTGTAAAAAGCCATTAAAATGGTTTGAAAAAGTTTTAAAGAAATTAAAGATAAATATAGTAGATACTATATACGATCTTGTATATTCTTCTAGAAATAAGATAAGAAATGAAGAATTGGGTTATATACCTCCTATTCATTCTGAAGATATTTGGAGAATAGCATCTGAAGAGTTAAAAGATTTTACTTCTAAAGGAATGACCTTCTATGGAGAAGCTGCCGGATTTCTTCCAGGTGGCGGGGCTCTTCAAAAAGATTTTGATTATGGTTGTGAACCTAATCAACATAAACTATTCATATATAGAATTAATTATACTAATCCTGATGGAAAAGTATTTGAATTCTCAATGAAACAAGTGCAAGATTTTTGTGCTAAAAATGGTCTATTAGCGGTACCTCAACTATATTATGGTTACGCTAAAGATTTTGTAGATCATAATGAATTATTAATGGCTACTTCAGATTTTGGAGGAAATAAATTAGATTGCACTGTTAAGAAAGACTTTGATGTAACAGATTTTATTCATAGAGTGAAACAACTTTATAATGAAAAGGATTGTTATCTATGTAAAACAAAAGTTCCTGAAGAAGGATGTGTAGTACGAATTGAAGGATTAGAAGCAGAAGCTTATAAATGTAAATCGGCGAGGTTTCTTCTCAGAGAAACCGTTTGTTTAGATAAAGGAGAAGAAGACATTGAATCTGATAGTTAATATGAATTATAGTATAATAAAAGATACAGAGGAACTAGAGAAATTTATTACTTGGTTACCCGATTTACTACCTTACGAGATATATTACGTGTCTCTTTTAGTGAGATCTAAATACTGTACTGGTATATCTCATATAAAATCAGATAAGCTGCAATTAAAACGTTTTACTACTAATAAAGAAAGATTATTCCAAAAGTTAAAACAATTAGAATGTCCTATTGGAAGTTATCGTCAAAAAGACACAATTGTTCCTCAAGAAGGATTAGCTGTTTATATAACACTAAATCCTAGAGATATGCAAACTGCTGCAAAAAATGGATTAATTAAACTTGCTTCTCTTATAACACAACCTTATAGTGGATATAATCCACATCAGGAAATAATGAGTGAAATTCAAAAAGCTACTAGTCGTAGAATATATGTTGATTTTGATTTTGATAATTCGTTAAAACAAGATAGAAGAGAATTCAATAAAGAAATTAAGAGTAATGT
>Ga0316607_1000546_pt1 | contig 13143 bp, 8 predicted proteins | sample MIS2016062E_MG_FD_207674 | JGI IMG/M metagenome (GOLD analysis project Ga0316607, IMG submission 207674) | Microbial mat bacterial communities from Middle Island sinkhole, Lake Huron, Michigan, United States - MIS.2016.062E | ecosystem: Environmental > Aquatic > Freshwater > Lake > Sediment...
TTCATGAAAAAGGTTCTGTCGCCAATCAAAAGACCGGCACTTCCAACGGGTAAATCCTGTTCGTAACCTTCGATTGTTTCGAACCAAACCGGATCGATTTTCCAATAAAACTTTGCAAGAATTTTGGTTAGCAGAGCCGATGTTCTTGACTGATAATCGAGGTATATGGCCTCTAAATCTCGCAATGGCACATCGCTAAATAGAATAACAGAGCGAACATTTCTGTTGGATCCTATACAGAAATCAGAGATAATTTCATAAGTTTCCAATTGTGGTATGATGGCAATGGGAACCAAGCCCAAATCGACCCGCTTCTTAAGTAATTTATCACCACACTCGGATGGAATATCTTTAAAAAGTTGAAATTTCTGTTTTATGTAACCAGAATGTTCTATTCCATAAATAAATGGTATAGAATTGATATAGGATACTGCTGAAATCTTTATCGCTTGCATTTCTAAATCAATAAGTTAATTAAACTCAGCAACCGGAGTTGCTTGGCTATTATTTTCTTCCTTTTCTATTTCAAGCATGGCAATAGTTGCTGCCGAAGTAGATATGATTGCGACAAATGCAGGTATGAATTTGTTGCAAAATGGAATAAATAATGATAGTGCGAAAACAAATCCATTGCCAATGGCAAGCCATTTGTTTTTCCTCACATATCGAACACTTGCGCGAATACCTCTTCGCTGGCGTTCGTTGGTAAAATCCATGAATGAAAATCCATAGAAGTAACAAGAAACAAAAAACAGGAAAATGGAAGTCATCCAACCAATCACCGGAATAAAACCTATTATTAAACATCCAGCAATGAATAATAGTTCTATAAATAAATTTCGAAAGCTAATTCCCAAACCCCGCAAAATATCTTTCAGAAATTCTTTGAAGGTGGTTTGGTATTTTCTTCCAGCAAGAATTGCCTCTGTTTTTTCAGAAACATAGGCCAAAATTGGCGACATCACAATTTGTAAAATAAACCCCGAAACGAAACCGAAAGCAAAAAAGAAGGCAATTTTCACAGTAATCCAAAGAATACCATTTACAATTCCAGGCAAATAAGATTTTACAAAGGTAGATCCAGATGATTCGAAGCTGATCCAGGCTGTGATTTTTTTCATGAGCATGTCTGAGATGCTTTCTGTGAAAATCATACCCAAAGCCAGGATGGCAATATCGATTAGTAAAACGACTAAAAAAGTCCAGGCCATTCCTTTATTTGCAATAAGATCAAAAGCTTTTCCATAGCTCTTTATTGCCAAAAAAAATTGATTCGATTTTTTCATCATCTTCTATTCTTTTTCGTTTTCTTTTTCGATTTCAAAGAGATCGTCAATTTCCACTATTTTCTTCTTTTCTGTGTCCTTCTTGGGAGGGGTATTTTCATCAATCAATTCCCATTCTTCTATTGGAGGAATAGATTCTTCTTTCAACTCCTTTTCGACAATTTCTTTGTTCAAATCTGTTGAATTGGTTTCAACGATTACTTCCTTTCCAAGTGAATTTTTATAATTTAAAAGTTCATAAACAGGAGCAAACTTTTCGATTCGCTTAATTGCCTCATTCTGCAGATTCTCTAAGGTTTGGACTTCATTTTTGAGCACGAGAATTTTGTTTTCGCGTTCCTCCAGATACTCTTTGTAATCTGCTTCAATTTCGTTCTTTTTTGCTTCCGTATCCCAATTTTTTCGCTCTATAACATGTTCTTGAACAAGACCTTCCGATTCACTTGCAAACATTAGCCACTGGCTTGCTTCTTTCCAGGTTCTCAGCCATATTCGCAAAAACATCATGACTTGTTGTAGAACAAAAAGCAGAATTACACCCAATGCACTATCCAACTTTAGCTTTAAATTCACAAAAAGCACGATAGCAAAAAGGAACATTGGAATAAGAGAAAGTAAGATATTCAACCCGATTATTTTCCAAAACTTTTTCCCACAAAAGAGAAGAGTTTGTGAAAGGGCAATCAACACCCGTTGGGTATTGGTCAATGTAATTTTGTATTTTGTATATGAAAATACCAAGTGAATAAAGTAGAACAAAACAGAATATAACAGTAATACCAAAAATATGATGCCATAAAGCACAAACTCATTGGGTGAAATTCGATAGAACCAAGGAAATGCTTTCAGAAAAGGAAAAAATATAAGCAGAAATATTACAGATTGAACAAGAATTCCATAAATCGACAATTTGAAAAAACGGTAAAAAAAGTTGACGCAATCGCCAAAGAATTTATTCCAACGAAATGAGTTTTCTTTGAATGCATTGAGCATTCCACCGGAAATAAAAACCTGCACCAGCAAATACAAAACCCCTACCCACCAAATCTGTCTAAATACTTGAAATAGAGATTTTTGAGCCTGTGTATAAAAGTCCATTCCGGCTACATAATCAAACTCTCTGATAAGTTTTCTTAAGACCATGCTATCCCCGAATTCCTCTCTCAAAACACTTAGAACCGGCAGTGAAAGGAGAAAACCCATCAACAAATTCGTGATATAAATGAAAATGATCATGCCAGGAAAATTATCTGCCAATGAAAAACCGCGTCCAAATGCTTTTGTTACTTTCATGTTTTGATAGAATTTTATTTTGCTAATATGCAATTTACTAATGTACTAATTAAAATGTGATGAATTTCTGTCAATTCGAAATTAGTTCTATTTCGCAAGTTTCAATGTGAAAAACATATTGTAAAGTTTCCGTGAGCGTTTCGGGTGAAATCCCCATTTGAAAACGCTCATCCAGACGAATGTTGCTAGAGAAATAAAAGTTTAGACCTTCCCATTTTTCGAATTTGCACCAGGCAGAAAACAGTTGAAATTCATGCAACACAATATACTGATCGAAAAGTATTAAGCTTTGAAGATCAATGATTTGAACAAATTTCATTTCTTCGTTTATGCATAGAACAGCGCCAAATTTTGCATCAGGGCTTGTAATCAAATCTTCGGTATTTTCGGGCAAATCACTTTGTGTTTTTATTCTATCATTCAAGAGTTTGTTTTTCCCATGAAAATCAAAGTAAACCCAAAGATCCTTGGGCGTTTCACGATCTTGGGCCTCAGTTTTGATTACACATAATCTACCCTCATATACTTTATCCAACCATTTGAATTTCAATTCATTGCAAAATGAATTTGGCAAAATATTTTTTTTTTGCGTTTGTCCTGAAGCGCATACAAAAGCAACAAAAACTAATATTATTGAAAAGAATATTTTCACCTTCATAAATGCTTAAATGTATTAAGTTCTTAATGAATGACTATGCAAAAATGGCAAAGCATTCCAATATATTTTGCATTGCAAATAAAAATCCTGAGAAAATTTTACGAATACCAAATTTCTCGGGACGAATTTCTTTGCTATTGTTATTGGGATTAATATCCAGAAAAATCTTGTCCTGTGGATCAATTTTTGCAAATTTCACTTTTTTGTCTTTAAAATCCAAGATCTTTTGTCTTTCTTTTCCGTCCCAAAGTTCTAAGGTATCCTTGCCGTTTTCGAATTTGATGTAGATTTCGACAGGAAGCATCATTTCACCTTTGCGTTCTACAATGATTCTATCTTTTTCGATCTTTTGTATGCTATAATCGCAAACCACAGCCGAATAAACCACCTGATTGAAAAACCAATTGAATGAGCTTGCTTCTGCCAAACTGCTTTTGGTTCCTGCAATATCATTAAAAAGTGTAATGAATTCTATTCCTGTAGGATGACCAAACTTAAAATGTTCGTAATATACTTTGAAAACAGAATCGATCAAGGCTATGCCTAACCATTTTTCAAGAGTTTTCAACCAACAAACTGTTTTGTCGTAGCTAATCGGGAAATAGGATTCCAAAGGCATTTCCCAACTTGTGAATGAGTTATTGGCCAATTGTATAGATTCATTCTCTGTATAACCTACTCGATAAGCATCTGTAGATGAATAATGAAAAAATGGAAAATCAACAAAAGACTTGTTTTGCCCATAAAGTGCATCCATGATGCGTGTTTCGTAGTAGGATGTAAAACCTTCATCGAGCCAGGGTTCTTCGGCTTCGTTGCTGGCTAAAATACCCATAAAATATTGGTGTACAAATTCATGAGCAATAACCGATTCGGGAAACCTGTATCCTGAAGGAGCTAAGGCTATTGTTTGATTCGTGAAAAGCATCGGATATTCCATAGCACCTGCTGCCATTCCTTTGAAGGGAACATCAATGACTGTTATTTTCTTGTACGGATAGCGCCCCAGTGCTGAATTCATGTAAGCAATTGCAAATTCAAGTGTACGTAAATATCTGTCTGTTTGAAATTTATGACTTAATGGATACAAAAGTTCAATTTGAATGCCGTTGAAATCTTTGACAATCTTTTTAAAATCGGGCGAAGCACCAAAAGCAAAATCAATCACAGAAGGAGCAACATAAGATAAAGTTTTCTTTTTGCCCTGAATTTTTTCTGATTGCAAATAGCCACTTGCTCCTACAACAAAATTTTGGGGTAGTGTGATTTCTACCTGATAATCGGCAAAGTCGGCAAAAAACTCCGAGTTTGTATGATATTGATGACAATTCCACATGCCTGTTTTTGTAGGATTCTTTTTCTGATATACGCCAATTTTGGGAAACCATTGCCCCACCATGAAGAAGTCGCCAGCGTATCCTGCACGAGAAACTATTTTGGGCAGGTAGGTATCAAATAGAATATACACCTGAATTTTTTTTCCCGGCAATAAGGGGGCATCCAAAGGCAGACGAATAACGGTTTCATCATCTTTGTTTTTGTCATCGGGTTGTATGTAGGCGGTGTTCCATGACTTTTCTTTCTGATTGTCAATGATTATTTTCTTTAACACAATGCGTCCATCGCCCTTTTTTCTTAAAAAATAATCTGAGTTTTTGAAAAAGGAAGAGTTTTCGTTTTTAAAAGCGTTCATATATAAATGGAATTGCAACTCATTCAAAGTGTCGGCGCTTTGATTTGTCCACTCGAGCCACATTTCTCCTTTCAGCATTTTTTGGGCAGGCATTAGTTCAACCTTCATTTTGTACTGAATGGATCTGACAGGAAAATCATCAACAGCTTTTACCCCAATTTGAAACAAAAAAAATAAACCGAAAATGAGAATGGAAAACTTCATGGCCTTATAATTTCTTTCTATAAAATTTGGGTTGTGATTTGCAACTTCTTCGTTCATATTCAAAATTATTTGATTATAAACAAATGATACAAAAGATCATCCCGTCTTTTTAAAAATCAGGGATTCATATAAACCTTACATTGCCCCTAACTTAGAACAAAAGTAATGAATTATATGGAATATTTTATACTTGAAGACAAAAAGTTTGAGGAAGGCATTAAAGTTTATGAGGTATAGTTTACCAGCCACCCATGAACGAGTACAAAGGTAATGTTGGATTCTGCGTTTTCATTAATTTATCAATCAATTATTTAGTGTTAATGAACAGCAGTTTTAGAAATTCATTATCCAAATGATTAAAATCTTTATCAGTGGTTAATAGGGGCGCTTTCAAAATTGAAGCAGTGACATGATTTACCCCCTTAGCCAGACGGCTGCGGCTATTAAAGAAATTTTCAAAATCATTGTATATTGTAATCTACCAAAGTAAAATTAACCTTATTTTTATAACAAATAAGTTTGCGATACATCAAGAGTTCTTAAAATCGTGATTTTTTTTCTCTAAAAAAATTGCAAGAATAAGAAAAAAAATTTCAAAAAAATCCATACATTTGCATCGAATGAATCCATATTATACGCAAGCCAAATCCCGAAGGGATATCATGATTATATAAACTAAAAACTAAAAACTAAAAACTAAAAACTAATAACTTATAACTAATAACCAAAAAATGAAACCTTTAATACCCCTAACCCTAATTTTATTCATATCCTTATCCATTGCCTACAGCCAAACGATTACGAACGTGATTGCAAAGCAAAACGGAAACAATATCGATATTACCTACGACCTGCAAAGCAATGATAATGTAGGGATAAACCTATATGTAAGCGAAAAAGGCAACAACACATTTACCGGACCACTTCGTGGCGTGAGTGGTGATGTAGGCTATAGTATTGCACCCGGCAATAATAAAACGATTACCTGGAAAGTGCTGCAAGACCAAGAAATGCTTACAGGAGATAATATTGTAGTTAGAGTAGCAGCGAATAAAAAATCAGGCAGTTTTACAGACAGCCGCAACGGAAAAAGCTACAAAACCATTAGAATCAGCAAGCAAACCATGATGGCCGAAAACCTTGCTTACAAACCAGACAGAGGTAATTATTGGACGTACAACGACGACATGAGGCATGTTGCAACCTATGGTTACCTATATGATTGGGAAACCGCAAAAACCGTATGCCCCTCCGGCTGGCACTTGCCATCTAACGAAGAATTCGAAACTTTACTGCAAAATGTGGGTAGCAGCGGTGAAAATGCCGCAAAAGCTCTTGTACCCAGCGGAAACAGTGGTTTCGCTGCTCTGTTTGGGGGTTGTCGCAACTATGGTGGTAATTATAACAATTTGGACGCGTATGCTTACTTCTGGAGCAGTTCACCACTCAGTGATGACGACGCATGTAACCTGAGCATGTATAGCAGTAGTGCATACGTGGGCAACAACTACAGGGTTTGCGGTTTTTCAGTTCGGTGTTTTCGGGACTGACTATTGGTCTATTTGACTATTTGACTATTTTTTTTTATTTGGAGATCGGGGCAAGCCCCGAAATTTTTTTTGGAACTATGGCTTTACATTACGAATTACCGGTTTACAAAGCAAGTTACGACTTGATGCTTGAAATTTTCAGGTTTACTAAAAATTTCAGCAAAGAGTATAAATATACAGTAGGTGAAAGGGGTAAATAATTGGTTGTCAAAGACCCACCCCTTGATCCCTCCCAAGAGGGGAAAGTAGCTTAAATCAGACTTACTGGAAAATAATAATACATGGTTTCATGAAGAAATGCTTTTTATAAAGAATAAAACGCTGATTAGCAATATCCCCCTCTTGGGAGGGAGTTGGGGGTGGGTCTAATATAATTAATTCTAAAACATAAATACAATGAAAAAATTCTTTTTAATTATGATGGGTTTTTGCTTAACAGCCAAGCTGTATTCACAAACCGAGGTTTTTGGCGACAGCCGCCCTATTTCCGTTGCAATTATAGGCAATAACTTACCGGTAAATGCTTATGTAAAAAAATATGTAGAAGCAAAAATAGTTGAGTGGCAGGGAAAAGGCGAGTTTGAAAAAACTGTGGACTACCAAAAGCGTATAAACGAACAAACAAGGAATGAGCAAGTTCAAAAATATACTGATGATGCCATTGCCGAAATGAAAAAGCTATATGCTGCAAGCATTTCGTGGAACAATTTACCATTGAGCAAATACGATGCCGATAATGAAACCTATTTGATACAATCTGCCGAATTAGGCAATTTTGCTATTCCTGTTCCTCTTGCCGACGCACAAAGTTTTAAGCAAGATTTCAGCAGTATGCAGTTTAAGAATTGTGATTTTTATATCAACAACAATAAACTTGTACTTGCAAAAGTGGATGTTATTGCCACTTCCGGTAAAATTTATCAATACAACAGCAATCAGGCAACTACCTATTCTTCTAACAATATAACTTACAATTTTAAGCCTATCGTAGTGGATGTAGCACAAGATAATATAGTGCAAAACAATACAAAAATAGAAAACAAAAACACCACGGTAGGTAATTCCGATGTGGATGTAAATATTCCGCTTGCCACTATTCAAAAAACAAACGCGTATGCGCTGATCATTGGCAATGAAGATTACAGCAGTTTTCAAACCGGATTAAGTAAGGAAGTAAATGTGGACTATGCCAAAAATGACGCACAAATATTTTCAGAATATTGCACTAAAACACTTGGCATACCACAGAAACAGATTAAACTATTGACCAACGCTACCTGCAGCCAAATGCAACAAGGCTTGGCATGGATTGATCATCTTGCCAAAATCGAAAATGGAAATGCAGAATTGATTTTTTATTTTTCTGGTCATGGTTTGCCGGATGAAACAACCAAAGAACCCTATATAATGCCGGTTGACGTGAATGGTACACAGATAGAATTTGCCATAAAACTTGAAGATGTTTACAAAACATTAGTAGAAAATCCTTCTAAGCAAGTTACAGTATTTCTTGATGCTTGTTTTAGTGGGGGTGGTCGCAACGAGGGTTTGCTTGCCATGAAAGGCGTAGTGATAAAACCCAAGTCAGTTTTAGCTACAAAAAATCTGGTAGTTTTCACATCAAGCTCAGGATCTGAAAGTTCTGCAGTTTACAGAGAGAAACAACATGGATATTTTACCTATTTCCTGCTTAAAAAATTGCAAGAAACTAAAGGTGATGTAGATTTTGATTTTCTGTCGGATTATATATCACAAAGTGTTTCAAAAGAAACCGGATTGATAAGTAAAATGCAGACACCACAAGTAATAATCAGCGCATCAATATTGGATACATGGCAAAAGATGCGACTAAAATAAAGGCGCACAATAGAACAAACTTTTCAGAGGTTAATAAGGTTTAGGTTTATTTATTTTCATTACGAAGAATTGAATAACCCAAACCTTTTTAATCTTATTTTTACAACAACTAAGTTTGCGATGTACCAAGAGTTCTTAAAATTACGACTATTATCTATTTCTAAAAAAAATTGAAAATAATCCATACATTTGCAACGAATGAGTCTTAGTAAATCATTATTTATACTTTCGCCATTCAACAAAAATTTTAAATTAAACTAAAAACTAAAAACTAAAAACTAAAAACTAAAAACTCATAACTCATAACTCATAACTTTTATCTCATATCTCATTTTCCCTCCCCAAATATTACGAAAACCAATAAATTTTAAAAAAACCAGACAATTCATATACATCTGATAATTATATCTTTTGTAATTTCAAAAATGATTTATTCTTGCTCCGTGATCCAAAAAGTTTTGCTCGATGCACTGATGCCCAATCATAAGCTATTTGTATAAGCCGCTAAATCATCAACATAAAACAAATACTTTATTTTTGATGTTCACAAATTATCAATATCTTTGTGAATAAAAGAAAGAGTAAGCGGCAATGAAAAAGATACCTTATGGAATAAGTAATTACCACAAAATAAAATCGGAGAATTATTATTTTGTGGACAAAACTAAATTTATAGAATTACTAGAAAATTTGGGTGCCCCTTATTTATTCTTTCTCCGTCCCCGCCGCTTTGGCAAAAGCCTATTTATTTCTGTATTAGAACATTACTACGATATTCTTGCCAAAGACAAGTTTGATACACTTTTTGGCGATACCTATATTGGTCAGAATCCTACTCCATTGAGAAACAGCTATCCAGTATTGAAATTTAATTTTTCGATGGTCAGGGTGCAAGGAACTATAGAAAATATAAGACATTCATTTAATTTACATGTACTTACTGAAATAGAACTCTTTCTTCTTAAATATGCTGAAAAATATACGCTGGATCTAAAAATCATTGAAGAATTAAAACAAGAGGATGATGCCGGAGATATTTTGCAACGCTTTACCAAAGAACTAAGAAGCAAAAACATTTATATTTATCTGATTATTGATGAGTACGACAATTTTGCTAACAATGTACTGATAGAATATAAATCAGATGCATATCAGGAAATTACACATTCAGGCGGTTTCCTACGCAATTTCTTTACTATCATTAAAGGACTTACAGATAGTAGAGAAATAGACAGACTTTTTATTTCTGGCGTTTCGCCATTGGTAATGGCTGATGTAACAAGTGGGTTTAATATTGGGGATAATATTTCATTAGATTTGAGTGTGGCATCAATGGTAGGTCTAACTCAAGCGGAAGTATTACAAATGCTTGATTATTACAATTCCTATGGAATTTTTAATGAGCCTACAATCAACATGTTGAATGATTTTGATGAATGGTACAAAGGTTATTCCTTCAGTAAAAGTGCTGATAACATATACAATACAGTTTCAATACTTTATTATATTAATCAATATATCAAAGAAAAAACAAAACCCTACAATTTGATTGACGAAAACCTTCGAACCGATTACGGTAAACTACGTTTTTTAATTGTTGAAAGCAAAAAATTAAACGGCAATTTTAATATTCTTAAGCAAGTTGCTGAGCAAGATGAAATTATAGGTTCTTTAATTAGAAGCTTTCCGCAGAATCGACTTATTGATTCAGAGAATTTTATTTCCTTGCTGTTTTATCTGGGTTTTATTTCGATCAAAAAAGTATCAATAACCAATGAATTTACGTTTTGTATTCCGAATAAATTAATCCGCATTTTACTTTGGGAATATATTCAAAAAGCGTTTAATGAAGTTTTGGATTTAAAAATTGATAGCCATTTTCTGAAACGATCTTTCGATAACATGGCTAAAATCGGAGACTGGAAACCCACTTTGCAATATATTCTCGACAAATTTTATGAAGCCGTTTCTATTCGTGATTTTGTTTTCCACGAAGAAGGATTAAAAACCTTTCTTCTCGCCTGGCTCAACCTTACCAATCTTTACGAGGTAATCAGCGAAAAAGAAATGAATAAAGGCTACGCAGATATCAGCCTCAAATCTGACCGCCGATTCACAGAATACATTAATTATGAATACATTATTGAATTAAAATACATAAAAGCTCAAGACGCTGAAACTCCAGAAAAGGAAAAAAAAGCAGTAGCAAAGGCACTCAAGGAAGCAGAAATACAATTGGCACAATACACAGCAAATGAAAAGTTTAAAACTATGAAAATTGTGATGGTCGTTTCACCCAAAAAATTGCTGTATCTTGAGCAGATATAAAATAATAAATTACAATGCTATGAAAAAGATACCTTACGGAATAAGTAATTACCACAAAATAAAATCGGAGAATTATTATTTTGTGGACAAAACTAAATTTATAGAATTACTGGAAAATTTGGGTGCCCCTTATTTATTCCTTCTCCGTCCCCGCCGCTTTGGCAAAAGCCTATTTATTTCTGTATTAGAACATTACTACGATATTCTTGCCAAAGACAAGTTTGATACACTTTTTGGCGATACCTATATTGGTCAGAATCCTACTCCATTGAGAAACAGCTATCCAGTATTGAAATTTAATTTTTCGATGGTCAGGGTGCAAGGAACTATAGAAAATATAAGACATTCATTTAATTTACATGTACTTACTGAAATAGAACTCTTTCTTCTTAAATATGCTGAAAAATATACGCTGGATCTAAAAATCATTGAAGAATTAAAACAAGAGGATGATGCCGGAGATATTTTGCAACGCTTTACCAAAGAACTAAGAAGCAAAAACATTTATATTTATCTGATTATTGATGAGTACGACAATTTTGCTAACAATGTACTGATAGAATATAAATCAGATGCATATCAGGAAATTACACATTCAGGCGGTTTCCTACGCAATTTCTTTACTATCATTAAAGGACTTACAGATAGCAGAGAAATTGACAGACTTTTTATTTCGGGCGTGTCGCCATTGGTAATGGCTGATGTAACAAGTGGGTTTAATATTGGGAATAATATTTCACTTAAACCCGATTTTGCTTCAATGGTTGGACTGACCAATCCAGAACTAAAGGAATTAATTGAACACTATTTGTCTGGTCAATTTGTATCATTGCAACCTTTGCTAAGTGAATGGTATGGCAAATATTGCTTTGATATGAATCTAAGCGAAAAGCATATATACAATACCACTTCAATTTTGTTTTTCTTACAAGAGTATTTGGCATTTAAGCGATTACCTTCAAATCTAATTGATAAGAACCTTCGCACAGATTATGGAAAACTTCGGTATTTAATTTTAGAAGGAAATAAGCTTAATGGAAACTTTAACATTCTTAAACAAATTTTAGAAAACGGTGAAACTCAGGGAGAATTGGTTGATAATTTTGCGGTAGGTGAATTGGTTAATCATGAAAAATTCCGATCACTATTGTATTACCTTGGCTTAATTACCATTAAAGAAGAACTTCCCATTAATCAGGTCATTTTTAAAGCACCCAACAAACTAATAAAAATATTACTGTGGGAGTATATGCAAAATGCCTTAGAAGATGCGTATGGTTTGCGGATTAATATAGATTTTATCAAAAAAGCTTTCGATAACATGGCAAAAATAGGAGAATGGAAACCCACTTTGCAATACATTCTCGACAAATTTTACGAAGCTGTTTCTATTCGTGATTTTGTTTTCCACGAAGAAGGATTAAAAACCTTTCTTCTCGCCTGGCTTAACCTCACCAATCTATACGAGGTAATCAGCGAAAAAGAAATGAACAAAGGTTATGCAGACATAAGCCTCACATCTGACCGCCGATTCACAGAATACATTAATTATGAATATATTATTGAATTAAAATACATAAAAGCTCAAGATGCTGAAACTCCCGAAAAAGAAGAAAAGGCAGTAGCGAAAGTGCTCAAGGAAGCAGAAATACAATTGGCACAATACACAGCAAATGAAAAGTTTAAAACTATAAAAATTGTGATGGTCGTTTCACCCAAAAAAATGCTGTATCTTGAGCAGATATAAAATAATAAATTACAATGCTATGAAAAAGATACCTTACGGAATAAGTAATTACGAAACAATTAAAACAGACAATTATTATTTTGTTGACAAAACTCAATACATCGAACTATTGGAAATGCTTGGTGGCAGGTATTTATTCTTCCTCCGTCCCCGCCGCTTTGGCAAAAGCCTATTTATTTCTGTATTAGAACATTACTACGATATTCTTGCCAAAGACAAGTTTGATACACTTTTTGGCGATACCTATATTGGTCAGAATCCAACTCCCTTGAGAAATTCCTACCCGGTGTTGAAATTTAATTTTTCGATGGTCAGGGTGCAGGGAACTATGGAAAATATAAGACATTCATTTAATTTACATGTACTAACTGAAATAGAACTCTTTCTTCTTAAATATGCTGAAAAATATACGCTGGATCTAAAAATCATTGAAGAATTAAAACAAGAGGATGATGCCGGAGATATTCTGCAACGCTTTACCAAAGAACTAAGAAGCAAAAACATTTATATTTATCTGATTATTGATG
>Ga0316607_1000548_pt1 | contig 13125 bp, 10 predicted proteins | sample MIS2016062E_MG_FD_207674 | JGI IMG/M metagenome (GOLD analysis project Ga0316607, IMG submission 207674) | Microbial mat bacterial communities from Middle Island sinkhole, Lake Huron, Michigan, United States - MIS.2016.062E | ecosystem: Environmental > Aquatic > Freshwater > Lake > Sediment...
TATAATTGGCTGCATCTTCCCCAATCGTTTAAGCAAAAAAATGGACTGGCGACAGCATATTAATTTTGGGACAAAAAAAATAGCAAGCAAACCCGCTGTTCCAGAAACTCGGTTATCTGTAGAATTTTTGCTAGGGCTGTTTGCTGCGGGATGGACTGAAAAACAGGTGTTAGAGAAATATCCTGAACTCACTTCGTCCAAGTTGTGTGCAGTTTTAGCTACTGCGGATTCAGGGTTAGTTTCATCTATAGCAAATCCTGAGTTACTAGAAATGATCGATAGAACGAGAGAAGAAGTTAAAATAGGGAAAAAGTTGTCATTTGAGGATGTTAAGGGAGATGTTTGGGAGTAATATCATGTCCGGTTGATTAGCTGTCCCGCGTGAACTTCGTGAAGAATCTCCGAGATGCTTCGCTTCACTACGTTCCACTCAGCATGACAAGCAAGCTTTTATAGTAAGCGATCGCCCGGACATGATATAAAGTGAATCTAATAGGAAACTCGACTACTTAAATCTCAACTTCCAGTTAAACTTTCTCTAACTTTTTCCCGAAACTCCAACACCGCATCAAGCGGATCTGGTTGCTCCACATAATATGCTAGAAGTGCTAAATCTAAATTAGGTAACAACTCGCTTTGCTGGATTTTTTCGTATTCGTCTCCTCGAAGATGATCAACCTCAAAGCGACGATTTTTCCAGAACCAAACCTCTCTAATTCCGAGCTTTTTGTAAACTGCTAACTTGTCTACGCCACCGCTGCTCAATACAACCTCGATCGCCAAATCAGGAAACTCTTTCTCTGTACCGATACAATAGCACTCATCCGGTTCTGTACCGCCCTTTTTTGCTTGAATGCGAAATGTAGTTGAACCTAATCCCCAAAACCGAGTGCGTGTTTCTTGAAAATATGCTTCTAGCAGCATACCAATATTAGTTTTATTTTGGTCGTGGCGGCGACTGGGAGACATAATTTCTAGGACTTCTTCTAAATAAGTAACTCGATACCAAGGACTATCTCCCAGTTGAGTCAGTAGTTGTTCATACTGTTGCCAACTTACCCCACTGGTAATAAATCTTTCCACTGGATCTTCGGTAAAAAGCTCTAGTTCGTTTGCCAAATCTTTGATTAATATTGAAGTCACCAACTGCTCCTCCCAAGTTTAGAGTATAGTTGAAGATTTTGTGAGCATTGCTCGCCAGCTTAACTGACGAGCCCTAGCTAATTATATCCTTGATCATCCCTCACCGCCAGGGATTTCAATCCCTGGCGGACTGTTTCGGAGTCGATCGCTCTCAAATCAGGTTCAACCCAGTTAATTCTGGCTTCCCAAGACATCAGCCGATCGCGCGTGTAGTAGCGAAAAGGTAAAGTGCGTGAAGCGGAGCTATCCCGTAGGGAATCGGCATATTTTGCAATCAAACCGTTAGCCAGACTTACCATCGATCGATTCCGGCTTTCCTGGGCCAGATATCGGCGGATGATTCGCACCCAAAACAGCGTTAGAGTTTCGTGATATCCGCCATCTTTTGTAGTCTCAATTCCCTGAGCCGAGTTGTAACGTTTAATGCCATTCCGAAGTGCATTTATTGCTGCTTGTTCCTTGTCATAAAACAGATACCACAGAGCAACGGTTAAGTGTGCTTCGTGAGTCCATTGACTTCGCGGGAGGCTGCATTCTTGGAAAGCATGAATCAGGCTGTCTATCTCGCTGGGCGATCGGTAAATTATAGTTGTATTGTTCATAATTGAATTCTACTTCCTCACTACTTTCGGATCTAAAATTTAGGAAAAAATCTCTGCGCGCCCCTTGACAAATATGAAGTTTTACGATGAAAAAATTAGGTTTTTTTGGATGTTTTTTTAAACCGCAGATGTCAGCAGATAAACACAGATTAACGCTGATGGATTTCTATCTTTGTTCATCGGCGTTGCTCGGCGGTTAAAAACTCTCAATCTAACTAATTTCCTTTAATTAGGTGTTCCGCGCAAGTTAGTAAAGCGTTTTGACAGTGCGATCGCTCTACCAGTTGAGCTACAGCCCCTTAAACGGGACTGGCAGGATTTGAACCTGCAACCAATCGGTTGAAATTGTGTGTGCTTCATTTGTTAGGGCGCGGAACAGAATTTTTACTAGCGGAGTTAATGTTTTTCAAATCTCAAAAATTTAGGTATAAGAGGTAGCGCACAAGTCAGAGAAGCTGGGTTTTTTTGAGCCGGCAATTCGATTATAGTCGAACTTTTCTAGTTTGTAAGCTTCTTTTGTTAGGATGCGCCACCTCATACCTGCTTTCAGTTAATTTCTAGCCGTAAACGGCTTCTGGACAATTAAGCGATCGCCCTTAACATCAAAATGCTTGGCCAGATGTTCGTTAATGGCTTTTTCGCTCATTCCTGCTGCGATACCCAGTTAGTTTTCTACCACATCCTAGGAACGTCCTTCAAAACGAATGTGAACCATTACTGATACCAGAGCGATTTGGGATTTGGGATTGGTAGCTTGTCTGCTCTTTAGCCTTGCGTTTATGGTATAAAGATTGCCAGCAATTTTCGCAAATACCGCTGTCTTTTACATAAATAAACGCCGTTCTAAGTAATAAGCTTGTTTGACATTGCGGATTGACTCAGCCATTTTTTTTGCTGCGACTTTGGCAGAACTTTCCTGTTCTGAATCCGCAACATATTCGTTTAAATTAGACTTATTCGGTGCAATCTCTGGCTCAGAGGGAGTCGGTTTGTAATCGAACAGTCTGGTGTAAAGTGACAACATGACTATCCAGTCTCTATTACAAGACTTTCAAATTGATGTTCCTGGAAATTTCTATCTTTTTTTCAGTTTTCCAGGTTGAGAATTGTACGGAAAATACAGGTTTTTGCTTGTCCTGCGCTTTCCCTATTTACATACTACATTTGGACTAGATGGATGTCGGGAGGTTGGGAAAAGTTTTTTAGTTTTTGCCTCAAACCCTCTCGATCCCCCCGCATTCTTGCCCCCCCTACTCACCCCCTACTCACACCCGACTCCCTGAATAAGGGGGGACAAGAGCACTCTTTTAAAGCTCTTTGACATAAGCAATGCTATCGCGAATCTTGTGGAAGCCAGCGGACTCGTAAAGCCGCAATGCACCGGAGGAATTTTCAGCATCGACGCCGATAATCGCAGTATCGACACCGGCTGCTTTGAGTCGATGCAAACCAGCGAGCAACATTGCTCGTCCTAATCCGATTTTGCGGAAGCCGCGCCGCGTGCCGAGAGACATAATCCAGCCTTCATTGCGCCCGGTACGATCGCACTCATCGACGCTAATTTCGCAGTGACAAAATGCTGCAAATCTGCCGTCAACCGCAACCGCAATTAAGTCTAAATCCTTTCTGTAATCGGGTTTGGCTAAATTGTATTGAAATTGTTCTACTGTTAAATCGTGATGATTCCAGTGATCGATAAATGACTGGTTGAACATTTCTACCCAAGCTGTCGCATCCTGTTCGCCGCGAAACTGACTGAGGGCGAAACCTTTTGGGAATTGCGGTTCAGGGATTGGTTCAGAGATCGATCGCGCCATTCGGAAAAAATAGCGATCGACTCTGAAACCGCAATTTGCTAGCACAGAAATGCGATCGCCATTCTCCGCGCGCACCCACGATCGCAGTTTCACCGGCGCACCTCGCTCTTTTTCCACGAACCGCATCCGCGTTTCGCCCCAAGTCACTGCTAGCGCTGACCGATCGCCCGATCGCGCGATCGGGTGAACGCAAAACCACAGCCAACCGTCAATCATCTCCCCAGATGCAGAAATCGACAACTGAGCAAAGCCGATTAATTTGCCGTTCGCATCTTCCCAAAGGCAGATATCGCGGCTTTTGTCTAGGGAAGGTTCGTTAAATTTTTGTTGCAATTCTGAGATGGAAGTGCCTTCTTCGAGGCGATCGACCTTTTCGCAAGTATCGATCAAATGGGCGATCGCTTCTAAATCGCGATCGCCCGCATAGGAGCGTGCCGAGAGATTTGCCGTCATAGCTCATCACCATTTCCGGTTTTGATCAGTTGAAAAATAGCTTGGGCGATCGCACTTTGGCCGATCGACTCGCCCGATCGAGACTAAAAATCCCACCACACAAACTCCCAAAACAAGAGTAATTGAGTGAAAGCGGAGATAAAAATAGTATAAATCTGGTAGATTCGGTGGCTGAAATCTGCCGTGACGACTCAAAATCAGTCAGAGACTGAATCTTAAGGTTGAGGATTTGGGATGGGAGTAGAAGGACTTGAACCTTCGACCTTGAGATTAAGAGTCACCTGCTCTAACCAACTGAGCTATACTCCCGCATCTAAGCTACTATAACATAGCTGATTGATTTTGGCAATACTTTTTCAAATTTAGTGCGATCGCCCTGACTCACCCCAAAAGTCTCTCAACGGAAACGCGAATGTCGGGAAATACCAGTGGTATCACCCTTCCGGCGTCGATCATGAGCTCTGTCTCAAGCAATCACAACCATTTGAAGGCAGAGAGAAAAATACTTATTCAGAAAAATCGGATGCGGGAGTGTAGGGAAAACTGATACATTGATAGATGTAACTTTAAATAAAAAAGCGGTGGCTGGATATGGTTTTAAACTTTGGTCATAGATTTCCAACAGCTATCAAGCAGATTAAAAGATGTAACGTTTTGGTGATTGGCAGTACCGGGGCTGGGAAGAGTACACTAATTAGTTCAATGTTGAATTTGCCCATTAGCGACTCTGTTACAAAAAGCATTTCAAACCCACCAGATCAAAAGCCAGGACTACCAATAGCAATCTATGATACACCGGGACTTGAAAATAATAAAAAACAGCAGGATAGGGTCAAGGAGGAAATTGCTAAGTTCATCAAGGAACGGAAATACAAAGAACCAGAAGACCAAATCCATGCAATTTGGTACTGTGTAAACTCTCAAGTTGCAAGAGAAAAACTAATCGATCGGGGTTGGATTTCGTCAATTGCGAAAGAACTTCCAGTTATTGCTGTAATTACTCGCGCTTCAGGAGTGGAAAAAAGCTGGTTAGAACCTTTTCTCAGGGGCATTTCGGAAATTAAGCAAGTTATCCCAGTCATGGCACTGCGAGAAAAAACACCTCATTACGACATTAAACCTTACGGTTTAGACTCTTTACTATTTGGCACTGAACATTTACTAGAAGAGATTGCTAAAACAGCAATTTTGAATGCGATTAAATCCAAGGCAGATCAATCTTTGGGTTGGTGTAGAGATGGATGCACTAAGGTACTTGCCGCTCGAGTGTTGCCAGTTCCAATGATGCCAATACCGCTAGTAGTAGCTACTCTACAAACTTTGATGCTTGCAGATATTTCCAAAACCTTTGGTTACAATTTGGATTGGAAATTTCTTTCAGAATTGTGTGCAATAGGAATAGGAATTGATACAGGTATTGAGGTTGAACTGGCTCAAATTCTCAAAAAGTTGCCAGGAGTTCATTCTGACAATATCCAAACTGTTCATGACGTTTTATCTCAATTTGGTGTTATGCTTAACGGAATGACAGCTACACTACCCTTCAAAGATCAACTAATCGATTTGTTACAAGGGTTGGACAACTTCAATCCAGTAAGTGGATTCCCCATTTTCGGATGTATTGCTGCTGTTACTACTGTTCTCTGCACAGGTTTTCTAGCTGTTGCCTATATCGAGACGATGAAAATATATAAGCAAGCTGAGTATGAAGGAAAACCACTGCCAGACATCAAAGAAATCTTGAAAGATCAGATGCAACAGTTGATGGAATTTATCAAAATTTGGCTTGGGATAGGCTCAATTCCCGGTTTTGCAAACTAAGCCATCGTCATCACGAGGCAATTACCTCAACAACTAAAGCGATAACAACTAAAGCGATCGCCCTGGAAAGGTTAATAATATAGGCGATCGCTATTTTTTGTTTTAGAAAGGGGGTAATACAATTTTTTTTTTGAGCTGCTGCGAAGCGGGAAAACTGAGGCGCTGGTTTTCGCTAAAGCCCTGATCAATCAAGATGTTTGGGAGCTAAACTGGTAGTGTCGCGGGTGGTGAATCCGATGCTGAAGTTGTACTACACTCCAATTTCTCTGAATGATCGCCGCTTGTGGGTGGCGCTGGAAAAGCAGATTGCTTTTGAGCCGATCGCCCTTAACCTAGATGGCGACCAATTTGGGCCGGAATTCTCCGCAATCAACCCTTTCCATCGCATTCCTGTATGAATAGATGAAGATTTGACTTTGGTTGAGTCGCTGGCAATTCTGGTTGATCTGGAGGCGAAATACCCCACACCTGCACTGCTACCAACTGAGGCGAAAGCGTTGGGAATTGTGCGGATGGTGGAAATGGTGGCGTTGATTGAACTGTTGCCGGCGATGTTTCCCTTAACAGGTCAAATTCTGGGTGTAGCCGGAGATACAGCGGAAAAATTTGAGGAGTTACTGGCGGATGATTCCCTTCGGGATAGCTCCGCTTCACGCACTTATTTTGCAGGGGAACACAATGCAAAATCCCGGAGCTTTGGTGACTGTAAAAGCAGCCATCAAACCCCCAGGATTTCAAGTTTTCCTCTTTAACCGAGGTTCAAATAATCGCAAGCAAGCCTTAACTTAATCAGCCGTAGCCAATTCCGTACTGCCACCACCACGCTTCCGCGTCAGGGTATTGAAAAGCATTTGACCAACAGCTTTAATCAAATTGCCTTCTAACTCCATGAACATCTTCATATTCATGCCAAAAGCTTCATTAGCTTCGTCAACAATTCGCTCTGCTGTGGCTTCGTCAATTGGCAGTTCATTCATTGCCTGACGGTAGTTATTTTTGAATTCTTTTTCATCAGGAATATCCTGGAATTCATAGAAAGCAGTGCCTTCTCCATCCGTAAGATTCATCCCCCGTTGAGCAATCCCCTTGAGGATTTGTCCACCGGATAAATCACCGAGATAGCGAGTGTAAGAATGAGCAACTAATAGTTCCGGTGCTGATGCGGAGATTTCATGAATGCGCTGCACGTAGGCTTTGGCTGCGGCTGACGGAGCTACTTGTTCGCGCCAATTTGCCCCGTGATAGTACAGCAAATCTTGCTCTAAGTTTTGCTTCCGATTCAACTGGGAAAAGTAAATTTTTGAAACAACTGGATGCTGTTTTTGGCGTTCCATTTCCTCTTCGATTGCCGAGTAGACAAAGTAGAGGTTTGCTACTAATTTCCGGTAAGATGTCTTTTCTACAACGCCTTTTAAAAAGCACTTGATAAAACCGACATTTTCTGCCATTGTGTGAGATTTTTTCGTTCCCTCACGCAATTTGGTCGCTAAGTTGATGCTCATGCTATATTTTCCAACCTTCTATTTTCGTGGTAGTTGATGGATGCGCCAACAATCTAAAAAATACCTAAGTTATTACATTAGACTGATTTGATGAGAGATTGTATTAATTTTTATAACAAAACCTCGACTCGGCAGAAGGCATCCGAAGGTAGAAGGCACAAACAGTTTAGTCAGTAGTCCTCAGTCATTAGTTGTTAGCTAATGACTACTGACTACTGACTACTAACTTCTGACTAACTTAGATGTCTAAGTCAAGCATATTGAGTCTGGGGCCATAGGTTTCGATGAATTCGCGCCGGGGTGCAACACGATCGCCCATTAAGATGGTAAAGATGCGATCGGCCTCCGCAGCGTCGTCAATTTCCACCCGTTTCAGCGTCCGAGTTTCCGGGTTCATCGTGGTATCCCACAACTGTGTCGGCATCATTTCGCCCAAACCTTTGAACCGCTGAATCGTATAGTTCGCATTCGCCGGGAATTCATTGCGAATCAAATTGTTCATTTCGCGATCGCTGTAACAGTAGTAATGATTCCGTCCCCGTTCTACTTTATAGAGAGGAGGACAAGCAATGTAGATATAACCCTGTTCTACAAGTGCGCGCTGATAGCGATAGAAGAAAGTGAGCAACAGCGTGCGGATGTGGGCACCATCTACATCGGCGTCAGTCATAATCACGATATAGTGATACCGCAATTGAGTCGAATCAAATTCTTCGCCTTTAATGCCCAAACCCAGCGCTGTAATTAACGATTGAATTTCGTTATTTTTGTAGATTTTGGCATCGTCGGTTTTCTCAATATTGAGGATTTTACCGCGCAGGGGTAGGATGGCTTGGAATTGGCGATCGCGCCCTTGTTTAGCACTGTTGTGAACAAAAATCCCAGCACCTAATGCAAAGTTATGGCTGTTAGGAACTTCGATGTCATAAACATCGTAGCGCTCCTCTACAGGTTCGATCTTGACAACGCGGTGATTGTAGTTACGAATCGCTTCACGAGCATATACTGCATCACCATCAAAGTAGCGATCGCAAAAAGTTTCAAACTTCAACAAAGACTTATCTTTTTCGCGACGACGATAATCGTTGTAAAGATCCAAATCCATCCACCCCGCATGAAGATGAATCTTCTTCAAAGCTTCGAGAGTTTTGCGGTAATAAGTTTCGTTCAAAGCTGCTTTGCGTTTTTCGCGAAACTCCGGCGTCCACTGTTCCTTAGTTTTTTCGCGTCGCCAATCCAGCAACTCCTCATCTTGCCATTGTTCTTTAGCAAGTTGCGAATGAGTTTCCCGCGCTTCAGGATTGTTAGCAAAATGATTGCTCACCCGTTCCGACTGAGCTAAACGATTTTCTTCACTACTCCAATATTCCTGCTGCGCTTTATTCAACAGTTCCTTATTTTTCTGGCGATAAGTTTCATCAGTCTCATAAAAATCGCGCCACTTGCTCGTCATGTAAGCCTTATAGTCTTGATCTTCCCACTGAGCTTTCGCTTGTTCCGAGAGAATTTGGCGTGTTTCAGGCTGCTGCATCCGCTGGCTCATCATCGCCCGATAATCTTCAGCCATGTGAGCTTGACGGCTCTTTTCAATTACATCCGGGCGGTGCAATGTTTGATCAAGGTTCGCCCGGTGTAAAGCCAAGTGTGCCGCAGCGGGTAGTCGCTGAATATTTGTCGGATTGTTGTTGAGTTTCTTGAAATCAACATGATGGCGATGATTCCCGTCTGATGCTTGATAGACACCGTGTTTTAGGTTGTAGAAATCCGCTAAAAGATGAGTGTAAATCCACTTATCATTACTGGGATTCCAAACCATTTCGTAACCGTTAAGTCCCTGCCCCTGTGGAGTTTTTTTAGACAACTTGCGGTTGAGAGGCATTAATGAATCTTCAGGTGTCAGCATTGCTGCTGGTCTGTAGCTACCATCCCGCAACATAAATGGATGGTCAGGAGTACAAATCAGAATTTCTCCGTTGTCCAATGTCAACTTAATAACTTCAGCATTGGCCTTGGTCATCCGAGCGTTAGTAATCCGCTCTATGCCGATGTTTCCACTCTCTCTGACGGTGTAGCAAAAGTGTTCTTTGCCTTCTGCTTGTTCGTCAACTATCTCTTTGATAGTTTTTACTGAACCATCAGCTAGCGATATATAAGTATTACTTATCCAACAGCCCCCGGCTGAGTCGCCTTCGACCAGGTATATCTCTGATTTAGAAGGGTCTCTGGAGCTGCAATCTGCCAGTTTTCCGGGCAATGGAGACGATTCTAAGACCGATTTGCGGCGGACTAAATCGCGGGCACGACGGGCAGCTTCAGCAGCCTTAAATGCCTGAATTGCCTTGTCCAAAATAGCGTCAGCTACCTGGGGGCGAAACTCCAAATATTCTGTCAATACTTCGCCAACCAAGGAATCTACTATTCCTCGAACTTCAGTATTTCCCAGTTTAGTTTTAGTTTGCCCTTCAAATTCCGGGTCTTGTACTTTAACAGAAATCACCGCCGTCAAACCTTCCCGAACGTTTTCGCCGGCGAGGTTAGATTCGTTTTCTTTGATTTTGTTGCGCTTGCGGGCGATCGAATTCATCGTCCGCGTCAAAACGGCTTTCAAACCTTCTAAGTGTGTGCCACCGTCGATGGTCCGAATATTGTTAGCAAAACCGAGAACATTATCGCTAAAAGCATCAACGCACCACTGCAAAGCCACTTCTATTTGCACGTTGTTGCGTTCTCCTTGCACGTAAATCACTTCTTCGTGCAGAGGCTGTTTTTCGCGGTTCATGTAGGCGATGTATTCCTTGATTCCGCCCTGGTAACAGTAAGTTTCGACGCGCGGTTCGCTACTTTTAAGCAATTCCAAGCGCTTGTCGCTAAACGTAATTCTAACGCCCGCATTCAAGTAACCCAATTCTCGCAAACGTCCGGCAACTGTAGCGTAATCAAACTCAATGCCAGTGCTAAATATTTGAGTATCTGGCAGAAAAGAAACTGAAGTGCCTGTGCGATTGCTTTTGCTGGGTTTTGCATTAAGTTCAGTAACTGGAGTGCCTCTTTCGTAGCGCTGTAAATATTCTTTTTGGTCGAGCCAAACTGTCACTTCTACCCACTCGGAAAGGGCGTTAACAACAGAAATACCTACACCGTGCAATCCTCCAGAAACTTTATAGCCGCCACCGCCAAATTTACCTCCGGCGTGGAGTACAGTCATTACTGTTTCTACTCCCGATTTGCCAGTCTTGGAAACGATGCCGGTCGGAATGCCCCGTCCGTCGTCTGTCACGGTAACGGAACCGTCGGCGTTGAAGTCAACCTCGATGTGGGTACAGTGGCCAGCCAGCGCCTCATCGATCGAGTTGTCAACAACCTCGTAAACTAGATGGTGGAGTCCTCGCGGGCCGGTGGTACCGATGTACATCCCCGGTCGTTTGCGGACTGCTTCGAGACCTTCGAGAACTTGAATTTGGTCGGCACCGTAGCTGCTGGTCATAAAAAAATAGCTCCAATAATCAGGCTAAAGCCCCAAAAGCTTCTAAAATGGGAAAACTTCTAAAATCATAGCACAAAACCGTCAAGGGCGATGCTAGGGCATTCTGAAGGGAAATTTATCGGGGGGATGGATGGCTTGGATCGGGAAGTTGGGTGCGATCGCCCGCAAGGAAGTAAACTATGTCTAAATTAATTACAATTTGTGGTGCGACGGCGACGGGGAAGTCGGGAGTGGCTGTGGCTGTGGCTTCGCGGTTGCGATCGCCCATTTTGAGTGCCGACTCCCGTCAAGTATACCGCGAGTTTGACATCGGGACGGCAAAACCCACAAAGGTCGATCGCACTTCGGTACCGCATCACTTAATTGACATCTGCGAGCCCACCCAAACGCTGACAGTAGCAGATTACCAACAGCAAGCTCAAAATTTAATTGCTGCTGTTGATTCTCCTCTGTCTCCTCCTCTGTTGTTGGTTGGAGGGACTGGTTTGTATATTAAGTCGATCGTGCGCGGTTTGAAAATTCCGAGGGTAGCATCAATGCCAGAATTGCGATCGCAACTTACCGAACTCGGTCAACATCAATGTTACCAGATATTGCAGCAAGTCGATCCATCTGCCGCTCAGAAAATTCACCTCAACGATTCAGTTAGAACTTTAAGAGCACTGGAAGTATTTTATGTGACTGGGCGCTCTATTTCCGAACAGCAGGGCGAAAATCCTCCAAGTTATCCTATTTTACAAATTGGCTTGGATTGTGATATAGAAGTTTTAGTCGATCGCATCAAACAGCGCACGGAACAAATGTTAGAATCCGGTTGGATTGCTGAAGTTGAATATTTGTGTCAAAAATATGGCTGCGATTTGCCATTGCTAAATACTCTGGGCTATCAAGAAATCAAACAATATTTGGCGGGCGACATTACCCTAAGCGAAGCCAAAGAATTAACTATTTTGCACACGCGGCAATTTGCGAAGAGACAGCGAACTTGGTTTCGAGCTTATCCTGAAATTGAATGGTTTGATGTTAATTTTCCCGATTTGTTGGAGCGAGTTTGGTCGAGAGTTGCAGAGTTTTGCGAACAATAAGGATTTTTTTTACCGCAGAGGGCGCAGAGGGCGCAGAGAAGGAGCAAGGAGAGATGTGAAGGTTTTTTGATAATTACAATGTAACTGTTAACTTTGACTTAGCAAAATCTCTCTAATTCTTTGTCGAAACAACCGCACAGCCGAACGCTGTCCGATAGTTCTGCTTTGTTCGATGAAACCGGGAATTTCGGCAACGGGTAACAAGGGGAAAGCTAAACTGCGATCGCACTTTTGATATTTCCCCTCTACAAGTTGATAAACTTGCAGAGATTGCCGCTGATATCTCCAGATTTCCGGCACGCCAAGTGAGGCATAAATTGTCAACTTATTCACAGAAGAATTCGTGTAATCCGACTCTATTACTAAATCAGGCGGCAAATCTTCTGGGAGGTTGATATCTCTTTTACCTCTGACGCTGGCTTCATTTTGAATGTAGAAACAAGAATCAGGTTCGACAGCACGAGTTAAATCTTCCCGTTCGAGAGTCAGAGAACCAGCTTTCATCACTTCGATTTCTAGCTCGTCTGCTGTAGCTTCAATAAAGCTTTCTATCAGTCCTTTCGGAACTTCATGTTCTAGATACGGCATTCTGATTTCTAATACTCCTCTATCGTAAGCAATTCTCCAAGCTCTATCGTCCCCAACATCCGCCAGCAATGCTTTAAAAGTTGACCAACTGACACCTTTTAAAATAACTCGGTTTTCTGGGGTAACTTGCTGCTCGACGGGAGTTGATGTTGTTGTTACCATTTAACAATTCCTTGGTAGCTGGGCATCAATTTTTATTATAACACATATCCCCGACTTGTTTAAGAAGTCAGGGAACAGCGAGCGATCAACTGTACAAACTCGCGACATATTCCCCGTAACCATTATAGGGCAAAGTCTCGCGAGTTTCCCACGACCAACTGTTACCTGGCCCCACTATTCTTTCGCTGGCTTGCGACCATCGAGGGTGCGGTTTGTCGGGATTGACATTTGCCTCAAAACCGTATTCGTTCGGGCCGATTTTATTCCAAAAAGTCGCGGGCTGTTTCTCGACAAATTCAATTTTGACAATGGATTTTGCACCCTTAAAACCGTACTTCCAAGGAATTACTTGCCGCAGCGGCGCGCCATTTTGTTTGGGTAGTTTTCTGCCGTACAAACCTGTTGCAAAAAAGGCTAAATCGTTCGCCATTTCTTCAATTCGCATACCTTCCGTATATGGCCAAGGAT
>Ga0316607_1000550_pt1 | contig 13090 bp, 6 predicted proteins | sample MIS2016062E_MG_FD_207674 | JGI IMG/M metagenome (GOLD analysis project Ga0316607, IMG submission 207674) | Microbial mat bacterial communities from Middle Island sinkhole, Lake Huron, Michigan, United States - MIS.2016.062E | ecosystem: Environmental > Aquatic > Freshwater > Lake > Sediment...
CCAGCGCCCGCGACGGACAGGTGCAGACTTCGCCTTGATTCAAGGCAAACATGGTGAAGCCTTCCAACGACTTGTCGAAAAAGTCGTCGTCCTGGGCCATGACATCGGCGAAGAAGATGTTGGGCGACTTGCCGCCCAGTTCCAGCGTGACCGGGATCAGGTTTTGCGCGGCGTACTGCATGATCAGCCGCCCGGTGGTGGTTTCGCCGGTGAAGGCGATCTTGGCGATGCGCGAACTGGAGGCCAGCGGTTTACCCGCTTCTAGGCCGAAGCCATTGACCACGTTCAGCACGCCGGGCGGCAGCAAATCCTGAATCAGTTCCATTAGCACCAGAATGGACACCGGGGTTTGCTCGGCGGGTTTCAGCACGATGCAATTGCCCGCAGCCAGCGCCGGAGCCAGTTTCCACACCGCCATCAGAATCGGGAAATTCCACGGGATGATCTGGCCGACCACGCCCAGCGGTTCGTGGAAGTGATAGGCGACGGTGTCGTCGTCAATTTCCGACAATGCGCCTTCCTGAGCGCGGATGCAGCCAGCGAAATAGCGGAAGTGGTCAATCGCCAGCGGCATATCAGCGGCCAGGGTTTCCCGCACCGGTTTGCCGTTGTCCCAAGTTTCGGCGACCGCCAGCAGTTCCAGATTGGCTTCCATCCGGTCGGCAATTTGATTAAGCCGGTTGGCGCGTTCCGCGACCGAGGTGCGGCCCCAGGCATCGGCGGCGGCGTGTGCGGCATCGAGCGCCAGTTCAATGTCTTCGGCGCTGGAGCGCGGAATCTCGCAGAAGCCCTTGCCGGTGACGGGGCTGACATTCTCGAAATACTCGCCTTTGATCGGCGCGATCCATTGGCCGCCAATGAAGTTGTGATAGCGGGCTTTGAAGCTGACTTTGGAACCGGCTTGGCCGGGAGCTGCGTATAACATGGGGAGTTTCTCCGGTGGTGGGGTGGTTCTTGGCGAATCGCAGGGGCGTCGCCGGTTTTTTCAGGTGGGGCGGTGAGGCCGGTCGATGACCAGCCAGCCGCCGTGGTACTCGAAATACTCAAAATGACCGCCGAGGGTTTGCCCAATGCTCAACAGCCGGTCGCGGTCGAATACTTGCTGATGGCCGTAGTGGGGATCGGGCACCGTTTCGAGCGGTACCGCGATAATCAGTCGCTTGGCGGTCAGTCGCCACAAGTTGGCTACCGCGGTTTCGGTTTGCGCCGGTTCGAGGTGTTCCAGCAGATGCAGCGCGGTCACGACATCAAAGCGGGCCGGTAGCGGAGCCAGTTCGCGCTCCAGATCGGCAGCCAGAATATCGGCGATGCCAAACTGAACTTCGGCCAAACCGGCATGGCGGGCATAAGCGTTGGCAAAGTCGATCAAGGCCGGATTCAGATCGCAACCGGCAATCTCGCCGAGCGTTCCCGTCGTCGCCCGCACTCGTTCCAGCAGCAGCGGAAAGAAGCCGAAACAAGTGGCGACATCCAGCACCGTCGGCGGCGCGTGGGCGGTGGGTAAGGCTTCGATCAAGTCCAGCGCGTAACGGTAAATGGCGCCAAACAGGCCGATGAAGTCGCCAGTCCCCCCCTTTTTCAAAGGGGGGTCAGGGGGGATTTGGGTTCCGCCGTCCATGCGAAATCCCCCCCGATCCCCCTTTTGCAAAGGGAGGAGGTCCGCGCTGATCTGAGTGGCGTTCAGGGTGTTGGCGTAAAACAGCAACCAGGCGCGGCGTTCGTTGCCGGCCATTGAACGCACGATGTCGCCGACCGACCGCTCGAACTCATCCTGGGCGCTGTAGCCGCTGTCCAGCCGATGACGCTGCGTGGCCAGCAACGGCAATAACTCGCTGACGACGAAGTAGCCGAGATTGTTGTCAATCTGCGCCGCGCTGAAATCGTGGACGATGATTAATTCATCGGTCGGCACGGTTGCGGTCAGGGCGTAAAGCTGAAAATGGGCGCTGGCGGTCAGCGGCGCGGTGCGTTGTTCCAGACCGTTGACCAGCAGAGCGTGGCGGTGGCGGGACAGCATCATCAGATTGTTAGCTCCATTGTCAGGGCCGGGCGACCGACCGGCGCAACAGGTCTTCAGTCACGCGACCGAGTTGCTGCAAATTGCGGACAACTTCGGTGCGGTGGCAAACCGGCTCATACAGCGGCATATCGCAACTGCCCAGCGTCCAACTGCTGCGTGACTCCGGCGACAGCCAGATCAATTGTTTGGCGCGGTGGCGAATCCCTTCCAGCGCCCACACCTGCGGCGGATTGCGGTTGCCGCGCCCATCGCCCAGGAGGATGACGGTCGTTTGCTGCGTCACCGCACCTAAATAGCGTTGGTGAAACTGGCTCAGGGCATGGCCGTAATTACTGTCCGCGTCGGTATCGAGCAGGCCGCCGTTGAATACCGCCCCGATGGCTTCATCAATGCCCTGTTGCTCGAACTGGGCGCTGATCTCGACCAGATCGCTGACAAAGGCAAAGCTCCGCACCTGGCCGAACCGGCTTTGCAGGTTGTAAACCAGATGCAGCATGAAGCGGGCGGTATTGCGTACTGACAGGCTGACATCGCAGATCACCAGCAGCCGGGGTTTTTCATCGCGGTAATAGGTCATCACCGGCTGAAACGGGATGCCTTCGTATTTCATATTGCGGCGCAGGGTGAGCGGCACGCTGATCCGGCCATGCGGACTGATATGGCGACGATAGGAACGCGCCCCGCGCATCCGCCGACAGAGCCGCTGCACGATCTCGGTCATTTCCCGGCGTTCCGGTTCGGAAAAATGGAGGGTGGGCAGGGCGCGGCGGTTTGGATCGGGAAGTTTCGGCAGCGGTTTTAGCGCCAGTTCTCGTTCCAGGGTGCGTTTCAGCAGTTCCGGCAGGTTGGCGATGCCGCCGTTCAACCGGCTGGATAACTGCTTGATCAGGTTCTCGTCAACGCCCAAGTCGCCGAGTTCATCCAGCAGTTCCATCACCGCGTCGGTAATCACTTCGGCGTCCAGCGCGGCAATGGCTTCGCTCAAATTCAATTCGCCGGCCCGCCCGCCGTGCTTCATCCGCCGCGCCTTTAACACTTGCATCGCCTTCTGCATCACCTGATCCAGCAAGTCCCGCTTGCGGCTCAACACCAGGTTTTGGCCGAACTCGGCCAAGCTGAGATCGTTGGCATCCTGATTCGAGTTGAAATGAGTCGCCATTGAGCCGTCATCAAAATAGTCGCGGATGTCGAGCGCGTCTTCGTGGGCGTTATCGCCGTCCGGTTGACCGCTGACTGACGCTGACTCCGCGACCATTTCTGGCGGTTCCGGCGCGGTTTCATGCGGTGGCGGCAATGCTTCCGCTGCTGATTCAATCGCTGGCGCTGCTTTAGGCCGGCTGAAAAATTGATTGAACAACTCGTCGAACAGCGGCAGATCGCGCACCGCCTTGATCAAGGTGCTGCGTAACACGATACGCAGCGTATCCCGCTCATCCAGCCCCACCCACGCCAGCGCCTGCATCGCGTCCAGCGATTCAGCGGGCGAAATCCGCACGCCCCGGCTTTTCAGCAGGAACACGAAGCGGTTGATCACGGCGTCCATCGGCATTAACCGGTGCGGCCGTCAGTGCGGCCCGGATAACTAGTGAAATAGCCGGCGGCGGTGGGTTCTGGGCGGGTTCTCGATTCGGCGGGACGTAACGGCGGGCGTAACGGAATCGCAGCGGGCACCGTCGTGGTTTCGGAACCCGGCGCTTGCAATGCTTCGCTGATCCACGGCCACTGCTCATTGACCTGCTGGGCGTCGCGCTCGTACTTGATCAGCAGATGCAGGGTTTCTTCCAGCAGCGTCGGGGTCAGCGTATCGGCGTTGAGCAGCACCAATGCCTGCGCCCAATCCAGCGTTTCACTGATGCTGGGCGCTTTACGCAAATCCAGCGCACGCAAGCGGCGGATCACCGCGACCACTTGCGCGGCCAGAGCTTCCTGAAGCGCGGGCACTTTCATCCGCACGATCTCCAGTTCGCGCTGCTCGTCGGGATAGCCGATGAACAAATGCAGACAGCGGCGCTTGAGTGCGTCGCTCAAATCGCGGGTGTTGTTGCTGGTGATGATGACGTAAGGAATGGTGGTGGCTTTCACCGTGCCCAGTTCCGGCACCGTGACCTGAAAATCGCTCAACACTTCCAGCAGGAAGGCTTCAAATTGCTCCTCGGCGCGATCCAGCTCATCAATCAGCAACACCACCGGGTCGGGCGAGCTGATCGCCTGAAGAATGGGGCGGTGAATAATGAAATGTTCCGAGAAAAATACATCTTCATGCAGGTGCAACTGCTCAACCGCTTCATGCAAATCGCTGACACCTTCAAACAGACGGCTGATCTTGTCGCGCAAAATCTGGGTGTACAGCAGTTGCTTGCCGTATTCCCACTCGTACAGCGCGTGCGCCTCGTCCAGCCCGCCGTAACATTGCAGCCGGATCAGCGAGCGTCCTAGCGCCTTTGCGACCACTTTCGCCAGTTCGGTCTTGCCAACGCCGGCGGGGCCTTCGATCAGGATCGGCTTGCGCATCTGCAGCGCAAGGAAAGCGACGGTTGCCAATTTCCGGTCGCAGAGATAGTGCTGATCGCGCAACTGCGCGATGGTTTGTTCAATCGATGCGAACATGCGCCCACTCCAAGCCCGGACTCGCCAGCGCAGAGCCGCGAGTCCGGGTCACTCAGGGAAATGCTCAGTTACAGAGCGGATTAGCCCAAAGGGAGCCGGTGCTAGTAGTGATTGACCAAAGTATGACGAACGACCGGCGCGACCGACTCGTAGGTGCATTCGCGGCCATTGCCCGGCGTCGAGGCATCATTCAGGACATGCTTGGTGATACGGTCGACGTCGCGCTCGACGTTTTCGGCAGAGATTTTGGTACTGCCCACTTCGGCATAGCGCCCGGTACCCATTCGTGACTTGGTGTACGGGCCGATGCTGGTGAAATTGGCCGGGATGTTGAGGTCTTTGCTCAAGCGAATGGCGGCTTCCACGGCCCGTTCGGCGGCGGAAATATCGGACAGGCCGTCTACTTCTTCGCCCATCGCCTTGGCAATGGCGCGGAACCGCTTGTAGTTGGCCTGCATGTTGAATTCCCAGACCCGGGGCAGGCCAATCGCGTTGTTCAGGCCGTGATGCGAGTCGTAGAAGGCGCTGACTGCGTGAGAAATGGAGTGGATGATCCCAAGACCGCCGCTGTTGAACGCCTGCGCCGAGATGTAGGAGGCATACATCATGTTGGTGCGAGCTTCGTAGTTCAGCGGCTCGAACACGGCGCGACGCAGATTTTGCGCGACCAGTTCGATACATTGCAGGGCGCTGCCCATACTGGGCATGAAGTCAATCCGCGAAACATACGGCTCGGACGCATGGGCCAGCACGTCGAAACCGCAATAGGCGGTCAAATCCTGTGGCATGGAGAAATGCAGCACCGGATCGTTGATGCTCAGGCTGACCGGAACGTTTTCATCCAGCCCTAGCCACTTGTAAGGGGCCTTTTCCGAAACCGTATCGGTGATCACATAGGCGAAACTGGTCTCGGAACCGGTGCCCGCCGTGGTGTTAATGGCGATGTGCGGCGGATTGTTGGGATTGGTGGATTTGTTGTAGCCGTCGAATTCGTTGATGTTGCGGCCATCATGGGAGACGACGACCCGCGCACCCTTGGTGGCATCAGTCACGCTACCGCCGCCCACTGAAACGAAGCTGTCGCACTTCTCGCGGATGTACATGTCCGCGATGTCCATACAGTTGTAGTCCTTGGGATTGGACTCGATCTGGTCATAGACCACCACATCCACGCCCCGGTACTTGAGCTTGCCGACAATGTCTTCGACGATGCCGGTGCCGCGCAGCCCGGAGGTCGCCAGTACGCAGCGTTTAAAGCCGAGCTTGTTGGCTTCAAGTCCAACCATTTCGTAAGCGCCAGGGCCGAGCAGGCCACGCGGAATGCGATGAAATTCCTTAATCGGAAACTGCCAAAGCTTGTGTGCTTCCACGATTCAATCCTCTTCCTTTGATGACTCTGCGCGGACGGTGTGTCCGCATTATTTCCCCTGCCGAAGGCGGGGCGTTGCCTGTCGGACTGCCCGGGTCATCCCGGTACAGCGCAGCAATCTTGGTTTGCGCCATGAGCGGATCATTGCGATGCTCTGGCTGATGGGCGGAGTCATAGCAACAAGGGAGCCATCTGAGAGGAAACCGATCATTATTTTTTAACCGGTTGTTTTTAACTGTAAAGTTTTTTGGCAGAATCAGCGATTGCCCGGTTGGGCCGGTCGTCAGACCGCGTAGCTGTGAAAAAAGCGGGACACGCACTGTGCCATTGTGTGAGCAGCGAGGATCACACCGGGCACGGTCGGGTTAGCGTTGCAGGGCGGTTGCGGCGGAAACCGGCGCGGGGACCGGGAGCTGGAAGCGGCGTTACGGGTTACTGGATACGCTGCGGTTGATCAGGGTTCAGCCGTTAGCGTGGGACAACCCTGATCTCAACCTTTATCTCAGTTGAGTTGCAGGGGGAAATCCGGGAACAGAATCGAGTGCGCTAACGAACCTGCCGGACTAAAAAAAGCCATATTGCCATTCGCATCGCAGGTCCAGACTTCCAGCGCTCCATTCTCAAAATAGAGTTGCCGCTTGGTTTGCATTTCTTTGCTGGTATTCGTGGAAGACAGAACTTCTACACACAACTCCGGCGCAATGGAACACTCCACTTCAGGCCAGATAATCGCGAGTCGTTCCGGGGATGCCCAAGCGACATCGGCGACTTTAGTCCCCTTTTTCGTGGCAATCGCACACTCGACCATTGCTTTTCCTGATTCAGAAAAGCTGGATAGTAAACCAACGATCTCCCCCTGACAGATCGATTGATAAACCTTGGTGGGTGCCATAACAATCTTGCCGGTCTCGTTAAGTTCGATCTTGAAGGGTAAATCCTGCAAAGCGGGGTGTTCGCACACTTCTAGCCAGTTCATTGATTCTACCTCGCTGATCAGAGTTAAAGGTTAAAGGAAACACAAGCCTTTAACCTTTAACCTTATTCTCAAACCGGCAATTCCGAACTGCCCATCAAGAACTCATCTACAGCACGGGCGCATTGCCGACCTTCACGAATCGCCCAGACCACTAAAGATTGACCCCGGCGCATATCTCCAGCACTAAAGACTTTATTCAGCGAAGTCTGGTAATCATTCGTCCCTGCACGGATATTGCCGCGTTCATCCATTTCGACACCCAATTCCTGAATCATTCCTTGGTGAATCGGGTGGACAAATCCCATCGCCAGCAACACTAAATCTGCTTTGATTTCAAACGCGCTATCCGGCATATCCATCATGGTTTGCCGGCCATTGATCATCTGCCATTCCAGTCGCGCAACCCGGATCGCAGTAATTTGACCATCGGCTCCAACAAAGGCTTTGGTTGTGACCGCCCAGTCACGCTCGCAGCCTTCTTCATGGGATGAGGAGGTACGCAGTTTCATCGGCCAGTTCGGCCAACTCAACAGCTTGTTTTCGTGTAATGGCGGCTTGGGCATAATTTCCAGTTGGGTTACGGAATGTGCGCCTTGCCGAATCGAAGTGCCGACACAATCAGAACCGGTATCTCCACCGCCAATCACTACGACGTGTTTATCGGTCGCCACAATCTCGATGTCCGGCGCAATTTTTTGTCCAGCCACCCGGCGATTTTGCTGAGTCAGAAAGTCCATCGCGTAGTGAATGCCGCGCAATTCCCGGCCTGGGGCATTCAAATCACGCGGTAATTCCGACCCCCCGGCCAGCACAATCGCATTAAACTCGGCCAGCACTTGGCGGGCGGAAATATCAACACCGACGTGATTATTAGGCCGGAACTCGACACCTTCAGCCTGCATTTGCGCCAGACGACGGTCAATCAACACCGTTTCGAGCTTAAAATCAGGAATGCCGTAACGGAGCAGTCCGCCGATCCGGTCATTTTTCTCAAAGACCACCACTTGATGACCGGCCCGTGCCAGTTGTTGCGCGCAAGCCAACCCAGCAGGACCAGAACCGATGACCGCCACCCGTTTGCCGGTACGATGCTTGGCAATCTGCGGTGTAACCCAACCTTCCGCCCAGCCTTTATCAATGATCGCGCACTCAATATCCTTAATGGTGACCGGCTGATCATTGAAATTCAGGGTACAGGAGGCTTCACAGGGCGCGGGACAAATCCGGCCAGTAAACTCCGGGAAATTATTGGTGGAATGCAGCACTTCCAATGCTTCCCGCCAATTCCCGCGATACACCAGATCATTCCAGTCGGGAATGATGTTATGCACCGGACAGCCGCGATGACAATAAGGAATACCGCAATCCATACAGCGGGCGGCTTGTTCGCGGACTTTCGGTTCCGGCAGCGGAATTATAAAATCGTGGAAGTGCTTGACTCGTTCTTCGACGGGCGCATAGCCATGATCGTCACGAGTGATTTCCAGAAAACCGGTTGGCTTACCCATTGCTCTTTAACCTTTAACCTTTAATCCGAATTTATGCCGCAACGCCGATTTGATCAGCACTCTGTGCAGCACGGGCCTTCTGCATGTCCTGCAATGCTCGCCGGTAATCCAGCGGCATGATCTTGACGAATTTCGGTAATAGCTCGCGCCAGTGCGCCAATACCCGTTTGGCCGGTTCGCTGCCGGTGTAAACCGCATGGCGAGCCACCAGAATTTGCACACGCTGGGCATCGTGCCGCAATAAATCATCAGGGAGTTCAGCCTTAGCCAATCCCTGCCACTCGTCGTGCAATAATACCGCTACTTTGAGCGATTCTTCCGCGTCATTCAGCGGCTCCAGCGCCACCATCGCCCGATTGGCATGGCGGGCAAAATCACCGGCTTCATCCAGCACATAGGCAATGCCGCCACTCATCCCGGCAGCGAAATTGCGCCCGGTCAATCCCAGCACGACGACCACACCACCGGTCATGTATTCGCAACCGTGATCGCCAACGCCCTCGACCACCGCCAATGCCCCGGAATTACGCACTCCGAACCGTTCGCCAGCAACGCCCCGGAAATAGCATTCACCAGCAATCGCGCCATACAACACGGTGTTGCCGACAATGATGTTGTCCTCAGCCCGCAAGCGACTGTCCGGGCCGGGGTAAATGATGATCCGCCCGCCGGACAAGCCTTTGCCGACGTAATCATTGGCCTGACCGGCCAGGTTGAGAGTGACGCCCCGCGCCAGAAATGCGCCGAAACTCTGACCGGCTGTACCGTTCAGATCAATATGAATGGTGTCATCGGGCAACCCGGCATGACCATAGCGACGGGCAATCTGGCCGGACAGCATCGCGCCGGTGGTGCGGTCGGTGTTGCCAATCGGGCTTTCAATCCGCACCGGCTGACGGGATTCCAGCGCTGGCATGGCCTGGGCGATGAGACGATGATCGAGAACCCCCTCCAGACCGTGATTTTGTTCTTCACAGTGGTAGACAGCGACGCCGGGCGCAGCCGACGGGATCGCCAGCAACCGGCTGAAATCGAGTCCCCGCGCTTTCCAGTGGTGAATGGCGCGGCGCATATCCAGCCGGTCAGCGCGGCCAATCATTTCGTCAAAGGTGCGAAAACCCAGTTGTGCCATCAGTTCCCGCACTTCCTGCACCAGGAAGGTGAAAAAATTGATGACATGGGCCGGTTGGCCGGGGAAGCGTTTCCGCAATTCCTCATCCTGGGTGGCGACCCCGACCGGGCAGGTGTTGAGGTGGCATTTCCGCATCATCACGCAGCCGGCGGCGATCAATGCGCCAGTGCCGAAACCGAAACTATCTGCGCCGAGCAATGCGCCAATGATCACATCACGGCCCGTCCGCAACCCGCCGTCAACCTGCACTTCAATCCGTCCACGCAAGGCGTTGCGAACCAGAGTTTGATGAGTTTCGGCCAGGCCGATTTCCCACGGTGATCCGGCGTTCTGAATCGAGGTCAGCGGACTGGCCCCGGTGCCGCCGTCTTCGCCGGAAATGGTGACGTGGTCGGCATGGGCCTTGGCGACTCCGGCAGCGACGGTGCCGACCCCGATTTCGGAAACCAGCTTGACGCTGATCTCGGCCTTGGGATTGGCGTTTTTCAGGTCAAAGATCAGTTGCGCCAGGTCTTCGATGGAATAGATGTCGTGATGCGGCGGCGGCGAAATCAGGCCAACGCCGGGGGTGGAATGACGGACCCGGGCGATCCAGTCATTGACCTTGTGGCCGGGCAACTGGCCGCCTTCGCCGGGTTTTGCGCCTTGAGCCATCTTGATTTGCAGCATATCGGCGTTAACCAGATATTCGGTGGTCACCCCGAACCGCCCGGAGGCGACCTGCTTGATCGCCGAACGGATCGAATCGCCGTTCTCCAGCGGGATATAGCGGGCCGGGTCTTCGCCACCTTCCCCGGTGTTGGAGCGCGCCCCCATCCGGTTCATGGCAATGGCTAAGGTGGTGTGCGCCTCCCAGGAAATCGAGCCGAACGACATCGCGCCAGTCGCCAGCCGCTTGACGATTTCCGCCGCCGGTTCTACCTCGTCCAGTGACAGCGGTTGACCGGCAAAGCGGAACTCGAACAAGCCACGCAGGTTGCGGAGATGGTCGCGCTGGTCGTTCATCGCCCGGCTGTAATTTTTGAACTGTTCGTAATCGCCGGAGCGAACCGCGTGTTGCAGCAGGGCAATCGTTTCCGGGGTCCAGGCATGTTCTTCGCCGCGCAGCCGGTAAGCCAGTTCGCCGCCGACATCGAGCGCATTGCGGTACAGCGGAGCATTGCCAAAGGCTTGCTGGTGGCGACGAACGGTTTCCTGAGCGACCTCATTCAGGTCAATCCCTTCGATCACGCCTTGGGTGCCGGTGAAGTAGCGATTAATAAACTCGCTGGACAGTCCCACCGCCTCGAAAATCTGTGCCCCGCAATAGGACTGGTAGGTGGAAATGCCCATTTTGGACATGACCTTGAGGATGCCCTTGGCAATCGCCTTGGTGTAATGCTCATGGGCTTCGATCTCGGTCATTTTCTGCGGCAGGTGAGGGAGCGAGGCCGACAGGGTATCGAGCGCCAGCCACGGGTTAATCGCTTCCGCGCCGTAACCGGCCAGCAGGCAGAAGTCGTGAACCCGCTTGACCTCGCCGGTTTCCACCACCAGCCCGACTTCGGTACGCAATCCGGCCCGGCTGAGATGATGGTGGACGGCGGCAGTGGCGAGCAGGGCGGGAATGGCGATGTGGTCGGCGTCAAGGCGTCGATCCGACAAAATCAGGATGTTGTAGCCGCGCCGCACCACATCATTGGCTTCACGACACAGATTTTCCAGCGCCCGCTCCATGCCATCGGCACCGCGCTCCACCGGATAGCAGATGCTGAGGGTGGCGGTGCGGAAGGCTTTATCGACGTGGTATTCAATACGGCGAATCCGCTCCAAATCGACACTATCCAGAATCGGACGCTTGACCTCCAGCCGTTTGTGCGCCCCGCCACTGCCCAGATCGAGCAGGTTGGGACGCGGGCCAATGAACGACACCAGCGACATCACCAGTTCTTCGCGGATCGGGTCGATTGGCGGGTTGGTGACTTGGGCGAATTTCTGCTTGAAGTAGTCGTAGAGCAGTTTGGGGCGGTCGGAAAGCACCGCTGGCGGAATGTCGCGACCCATCGAGCCAATCGGGTCTTCGCTGCTCAAGGCCATCGGGGCCAGGAACAGGCGGACATCTTCCTGGGTGTAACCGAACGCCTGTTGCCGGTGCAGCAGGGTCTGGGCATCGGGAGCCATCGGGCCGACTTCAGCGGGCAGGTCTTTCAGGTGAATCTGGGTAGCGTCGAGCCAGGCTTGATAAGGATGGGCGGAGGCCAGTTGCTCCTTGATTTCGTCATCGTCAATGATCCGGCCCTGTTCCAGATCGATCAGCAGCATTTTGCCGGGCTGCAAGCGCCATTTCTTGATGATCTTGTCTTCCGGGATCGGCAACACGCCCATTTCCGAGGACATGATCACCTGATCGTCGCTGGTGACCAGATAGCGGGCCGGGCGCAGGCCATTGCGATCCAGCGTCGCGCCAATCCGGCGACCGTCGGTGAAGGCAATCGCAGCGGGGCCGTCCCACGGTTCCATCAGGGCGGCGTGGTATTCGTAGAAGGCGCGGCGGTGGGCGTCCATCAGCGGGTTGTCCGCCCAGGCTTCCGGCACCATCAGCATCATGGCGTGGGGCAGTGAGTAGCCGCCGGCCAGCAGCAATTCCAAAGCGTTGTCGAAGGTGGCCGAGTCGGAGGCGCCGTCGCCGATCAGCGGCCACAGCTTATCGAGATCCGCGCCCAGCAGTTTTGACGTCATGTTGTGACGGCGGGCCAGCATCCAGTTGATGTTGCCACGCAGGGTGTTGATTTCGCCGTTATGGCAAAGGTAGCGGAACGGCTGGGCCAGCGCCCAGGTGGGAAAGGTGTTGGTGGAGAAGCGTTGATGCACCAGGGCCAGGGCCGATTCCATCCGGGGATCGCGCAGTTCGGGATAGTAGACGCCGATGTTGCGGGCCAGAATCATGCCCTTGTAAATGATGGTGCGGGCCGACAGCGAGGCGACGTAGAACTGCTGGCGGCCAATCAGATCGCGGTTCCAGATGGCGATATGGGTCTCTTTGCGGATGACGAACAGCTTGCGTTCAAAAGCGTCACCGTCGGGGCAATGCGCGCCGCGCTGGACGAAGATTTGCCGAATCACCGGTTCCGTGGGGCGAACACTGTGGCCCAGGCAGGTGTTGTCGGTCGGTACGTCGCGCCAGCCGAGCAGGATTTGGCCCTCGGCGGTGATGGCGCGTTGCAGGGCGGCTTCGCTTTCGGCGCGGGCGTGCGGGTCGCGGGGGAGAAAGACCATGCCGACGGCGTAGTCACCGGGTGCGGGGAGTTCAATGCCAAGACCAGCGCATTCCGCGCGTAAAAAACCGTCGGGGACTTGCAGCAGGATTCCGGCGCCGTCGCCGGCCAGCGGATCAGCGCCGACCGCGCCGCGATGGCTGAGATTGCTCAGGATTTCCAGTCCCTGACGGATCGGCTGATGACTTTTGCGGTTCTTGATGTCGACGACAAAGCCGATGCCG
>Ga0316607_1000551_pt1 | contig 13083 bp, 13 predicted proteins | sample MIS2016062E_MG_FD_207674 | JGI IMG/M metagenome (GOLD analysis project Ga0316607, IMG submission 207674) | Microbial mat bacterial communities from Middle Island sinkhole, Lake Huron, Michigan, United States - MIS.2016.062E | ecosystem: Environmental > Aquatic > Freshwater > Lake > Sediment...
GTTAGCTCGATCAATCCGACTGAACCGGGCAGATTTTTTGATGAATTTCCACCATAAATGAAATTTGAGATCGTAGGGGCGCCGACTCCGAGCGCTCCGTGAAGGCCGATAGAAGCTAGGGCTGCCCACCAAAATGGCTGGCGCAGCGGTTCGGAAAGGGTGTTGGCTAGGGAAGAAGAGTCAGTCATGACGATCGGGAATTGGTTATTGATAATTGGTGATTGGTGATTGGTTACCGATATTTTTTTATGAGGAGCGGGTGAACAGTAAAAATTTGGCAATTTATTTAAAGGTATAAGTGTAACACGATCGCACTTAAAATTACTCGATCGCCAGGGCCTGGGCACAAACCAGCCCCCGCAATACCGTCTTTTCCTGGTTGGTCAACTGAATTAATTGATTAAACACGGATGATCGGTGCGATCGATCGCTGTTTCCAATTCTGTTACAGAAAGCAATTTGGACGGATGACTAAAAAGCTTACTGTATAAGTCTTCTTCCTTCTTCCTTCTTCCGACTTCCATTTCTCTTCTACTTACCACCGATATCGGTAAGTTTTAAAAGGTGCTCCCTCAATACTGAGCAAGTCGATCGGATAAATTGGAGCGCCACTGATCATATATTGGAAGATTTCCCGAACTTCCTCGCCCCGCAGCGACAACTGGTCTAATTCCTTCAGAGAATACCAGCCAGCACACAAAGTATGCTCGTCCGGCTTGCTCTTGGGCGGAGTTTTATCTTCGGGGCGAGCCACAAATATCACTCTGAGGCGCACATTGCCCCTAGGCATCACCGTATGCTCTACCCTGAGAATTCCCTCTATGATGACAGAAATGCCCCCTTCCTCGATCGTATTGCGTTGAGCAGATTCGAGCAAAGTCTCCCCTTTTTCCACTCGCCCTGCTGGGAGATACCACTGCTGCTCGTACTTGCGCTCTTGTACCAGTAGAAAACGGTTTTCTAAGTGAACGACAACCAGGGTAAAATACCATGTTTGAATGGGCTCGCGAGCCATAGAAGTAGATATTCCCCAACCAAAAGGTTTAACAAGTGGCAGTGAGATGAGGCACTGTTAGTCATCCAAAGGATGCTTTTGCAAGCGTTTTTGAACGTGAAAAATATATCCTAGCATCCTCCGTCACCAATTCAATAATCTCAAATCTCTAATCTCAAATCAAAATAGATTATACCATTGCCAACAGTGATTTTACCAAGATATTTTGCCACTGCTTCCGACTACCGGGAATTAGAAAAATCTCTGGTCGATCGCGGTTTCCCCAACTGTAACAGTACCACTGGGCAAGAGAGATTGGTTGTTGACTTGAGGCGGGCGGTCGATGGTGCTAATTTTGCGCTTGCTCGATCGCACATCAAACAAATATTACAGCAATACAGTGTCTCTCAAACCAATCTCGTTGGTCATTCCGCCGGTGGCTGAATTTCTCGCATCTATTTGGGATAAAAACCCTACACAGCGACGTGCTTGAGGATGCCCGTTTGTGGAACACCCAACCGTCTACACCTGAATCATTTTAGGCAAGCAGCACCTCTCTAAAGAGCGGTGGACGCGCCAAAATCTAGATTTTGTCAAAATTCACCATCCGAGGGCTTTTCGCTCGTAGGTTCGCTACGTTGGCGCTGCTGGGAAGTCTGTTTTTAGCAAGGGCGGTTTTGGAACTTGGCTGGCTGACAAAAGTTACGAGTTGACTGTCGGTAAGGGGGAGACTTGGGGGATGGAATTACATCGGCAGAAGTGGCTCATTTAGACGGGGGCCGAAAATTTGGTATTGGATGGGGGTTTGGCATTCGCCTCGTTCTCCGGGAAAGTGGTATGATTCACCGGATGTTTTGCTGGCTTGGATTGGGTATTGTGAGAGACGAACCGCGAAGACGCGAAGGACACGAAGGAAGAAGAAGATTTAAAGGAGGTTTTAGTTACAATTTATATTAGGAGTGAGTTTTGTGTTGCAAAACTCGCCCCCGCGATGTTATGTTTGCTTGAATTTTCATCACCAACTGCAACTATTATGATGATCAGCCCAAAATTCCTCAATCCTTTTTTAACTATACTGCCTTTGGAAAATGGCGATCGCCTGAGTCGCGCTGAATTCGAGCGTCGCTACAATGCTATGACAGCAGTAAAAAAGCTGAATTGATTGAAGGAATGGCTTATATGGCATCACCGTTAAGATTCAGAAGTCACGGAAAACCTCATGCTCACATTATGACTTGGTTGGGCATCTATGAGGCTGCTACACCTGGGGTGGAATTGGGCGACAATGCGACTGTGCGCCTAGACGCAGATAATGAACCTCAGCCGGATGCTTTGTTGAGGATTGATGTGGGAGGTCGATCGCAAATCAGCGATGATGATTGTGTTGAAGGTGCGCCGGAATTAATTACTGAAGTTGCCGCTAGCAGCGCTTCCTACGATTTGCACGAAAAACTCAAAGTCTACCGCCGCAATGGAGTGCAAGAATATCTCGTTTGGCGAGTTTATAATTGCGAATTAGATTGGTTTGGATTGAGGGAAGGAGAATATGTACAGCTTGAGCCTAATGCTGACGGGATAATTTGTTCGGAAGTTTTTCCGGGATTGTGGTTAGATAAATTTGCTTTATTATCTGGGGATTTAGCTAAAGTCTTAGAAGTTTTGCAGCAGGGATTGACTGCGGCGGAACATCAAGGTTTTGTGGAAAGTTTGTCTGTCGATTCCGGTTGTACCGGGGTTGATTGTTGTTCTTTAAAAAGTAAAAGTATCTAACAGCGGACGCATTTTACGTTGAATTAGGTTGACCTATTTTGGGATTATGGCTACCTCCAAAATCTGCTCTCAAACAGGAGAAGGAATCGGCACTTCTTCCACTACCGGATGCTTTTCTAAAGTCAAGCGAGACTGAGATGAACCAGACAATCTTTTTAACAATTTCGGTGTCGGATCATGCAGCAAATAAATAATTCGATCGCCCGCTTGCCAAGTTTCTGTCGCCGACATCACCTGCAAATATCCCTGTCTTTCGAGCAACAGCGGTACTAACTCCCCGGCTCGAATCAAGGCTTGCAAGTGAGCCACCTGAAACTCCCATCCCGAAATTTTTAACTCAGTTTCTCCCAGTTTTACTTCTTTGTCACTCAGATATTCGTTCCAATCCTTCAGCGAAAAATCGGAGAGAAAGGCTTGATTGATCTTAGTGTTATTTGCAGCGGTATTCCCTTGCGGATCTTTGGGAAACATTGCCAAAACCTTGGGCGGTGCAAATTCCTCGGCCGCGCGTTGAGCTAATACTAAGTTTACCTCACCGTTGTTAGTCATTGCTAAGAAAGTTCCCATCGAGGCAAGTCCGGCTGCTTCCAAAACGTTATGGTCGAGGGCACTGCTTAAAAAGACTCGCAAACCTTCCCGTTCTGCTTGTTCGCAAGCTTCTGGATTGGTGTCGATAATTGCTACTGATTCACCACGCTCTTGAAACAAGCGGGCAATTAATCGGCTCAAAGGATTTGACCCAACAATAACAGCGCCGGTGGCTGATTTCGAGGTAACTCCTAATAGTTGAGCCATACGTCCGGCTGTTAATCCTTGGACGAAAACTGTGATCATAATTGTCAGGAAAACTAAGGCTTTGATGGAATCGCCACCGTTGATTCCTCGCTGGGTGAGCAAAATGGCAAATAAAGATGCGATCGAAGCTGAGACAATTCCCCTCGGCGCTACCCAGCAAGCAAATAATTTCTGTTGCCAATTCAGCCCGCTGCCCTGCGTACACAGCCAAACGTTAATCGGTCGCACTACCCACATTAATGCTAAAACTGTGAACACACTTCCCCAGCCAAGCGCAACTACACTAGCGAGGGATAAATCTGCCGCCAGCAACACGAACAGCACGGAGATAGCCAGGATTGTGAGTTGACCTTTAAACCTCCTCAGCAGCCGTTCTTCTGGGACAGAAGCGGCTCTGAGGACGATTCCTGAGAGTACGGTTGCCATTAATCCCGATTCGCTGCGGATTTCTTCTGCCAAGCCGAATAATCCCCACAAACCCGCTAATACTACTAGGTTTTTGAGGTCTTCTGACAGAAATTTCGATCGCTTGAGAATGAATCCTAGCAGCCAACCGCCCGCAACTCCGATGACAGCGCCAACTCCTAGCCGTACCATTAAATCTCGGAACAAAACCAGCAAGTCTGTATTGCCATTCAAAACAATGTTCAGTACCAATACTGCCAGAATTGCCCCGACAGGATCGATTAAAACCGCTTCGGCTTCTAGCAAAGTGGCCACTTGTTTGTCAACAGAAACCTGTTTGAGCAAAGGGCCGATGACCGTCGGGCCGGTGACGACTACCAGAGAAGCATAGAGAAATGCGATCGACCAAGGAAATTCTCCCAGCCAGTGTGCAGCCATGCCACCACCTATGAGCGTAATTAAAGTACCTACAGTGACTAAATTGCGGATACTGCTGGAAATACGCCCTAAATCTCGCAATTCCAAATTCAACCCGCCCTCAAACAGAATTAACGCTACGGAAAGGGAGACTATAACTTCTAAACCGTTACCCAGCAGATTGGGGTGCAACAAACCCAAACAGTCTGGGCCTGCTAAAATACCGAACAGCAGCAAAAAGACGATCGCAGGAACTTTTAAGTAAGCGGCCAGAACTTGAGCACTGATACCACAGGTGACGGTTAAGACCATCAACAAGGTGATATTAAAGGAGATTTCCATAGATGTAATTTTTACAGGCTTCCCGCTTAGTTTTAAATATTCGATCGCGGGTGACTTGGGTACAGGTGCTATATTTGGCACTTGTACAAACTCTAAACGGCCAATAGATTTTGGCTAAAGTTAAAAAAGGGTTGATATTGGGTGTAACTTTACCAGATAATTCTCTTGGTGTCAAAGAAGGCAATTATGCTTCCGAAGGCTGAAGGCTTAAGACCGAAGCCAGAATGTTTATTTTTGCTAACAGACGGTGGCTTTCGCAATTCTGCACAATAGCGAATCTATCTCAAAAAAGCTTGGTGGTTTGTAGTTGAGCTACAAGAGCGGTCAAGGGAATTTTTCTATCCTTCAATCTTTCTCTTTTTCTTTGTAGTTATGATGTTAAGTGGCAAACTTGTTAGATCAAGGAGATTTTGACAATGAACAGCGATCGAATTAAACCAGGTCTTGGTCAAGAATCGGTTTGGGATTACCCGCGCCCGCCTCGTCTTGAGGTATCGACCAAACAGGTACAGATAATTTTTAATGGCATAACACTTGCCGAAACGCACCGCGCTCAAAGGGTGTTAGAGACAAGTCACCCTCCTTTCTACTATATCTCTCCCGAAGACATCCAAATGCAATATTTGCAACAAACTTCGCAGAGTTCTTGGTGCGAGTGGAAAGGACAAGCCAGCTATTACACTGTGAAGGTAGGAGAAAAAGAAGTAATAAATGCAGCTTGGTTTTACCCGAATCCAACAAAGATATTTGAGGCTATTAAAGATTATGTAGCTTTTTATCCAGGTTTGATGGATAGCTGTTATGTGGATGGAGAATTAGTGCAAGCTCAAGCGGGGGTTTTTTATGGTGGCTGGATTACCAAAGATATTGTCGGCCCATTTAAAGGAGGGCCTGGAACTTGGGGGTGGTAAAAAGTGAGAGAGTCAACCGATTTTAGATTTGAGATTGAAGAATGACAGAAAATACCCCATCATACCAAATCCAGTTGCATCGGAACGATTAAACCACGACTCCGCCAAAAGCGGGAAGAAAGAACAACATCTTCTTCTTTCTCTTCCTTCATGTCCTTCGCGTCTTCGGGGTTCAACAAAACTAAATCTTCCAGTCAAAAAAGAGATATGCTCTTTCTACACAGTCTCGCACCAAACAGGTTAAGCCGTCCAGTGCCTATCCGAAGATGCATAAACTCTTAACCCATCCAACCCGGCAGTTTCCACCATCATCTGAACTTCATCCAGAGTAAAAGTCGCCTGTAGCGAATTGCTGAATAGCTGTTTCTGATGGGAGTTGCAATCTCCCGCATACATCTCCATCAAATTATCTCTAATTCTCTCATCCTCCGGCGCAGTAAATCCCGCAAAAAAATTGCTCCCTGCGGTTTCAACACCAGCTAGACTTCTTGCAAAAAAGGGAGAGGATCGGGCAAATAGTGGATAATGCTGTTAGAAATCACCAGAGCAAAATAATTGTCAAGATAAGACATTGGCTTAGCATCAATCAATTCGAGACCAACTTGCGATCGCACATCAGCCTTTTCCACATTTTGCGCCCCGACTTTCAGCATATTTGCCGACAAATCAATGCCAGTCAAATACCAGTGTGGACGCATTGAACAAAGGGCGATCGGAATTTTCGCCGTACCAATCCCGCATCCAAAACGTTTCCAAAAACCCGTCCCAAGGAAGTAGCACTCATAGAAAAAGGAGCATTAACCCCAGTAAAGTCAATCGAATCGTATTCTATCGCCTCTTTCAAGGAATCCATAACTTCCGGTTCAAGCACAAGCTGCATCAAACTTATCCCATGATCCAAAACATCCATCCATTAATTTTATCCATGAGCCCAGAGAGCAAAACTAGATCTAATCCGCATTTTATCTGCGTTAATCCGCGTTAATCCGCCCACATCTGCGGTAAAAAATCTTAATTCCATTATTCCCGATCGCACCTTGCATAGCACAAATAGTGTAATTTGTCAAATCAGCCCAAATTTCCGTTACAATTCTTAACCTGTCAAAGCAGCCTTTTCTCTATAAAAAATGACTATTGACATTGGCATAGTTCGTTAATTTTACGAGTTCAAAAGGTTTCAGGCGAAAAAACCCAAATTAGTCATAATGCCCCTGGAGTATGAAAAGTATACCACAAGCCTCAAACCAAGTAAATAGGTAAAATAATTGAGAATGAAGTCAATAATTTTGGTCATTTTTAGAATTTCTTAAGATTTGGGCGGTCAAATTAGATAGAACATTTAAAACTAAATATACTTTTAGATTGTGTTTACTTATCAGAGTAGGTGAATTTATCTGCGTTAATCCGCGTTAATCCGCCCACATCTGCGGTAAAAAATCTTAATTCCATTATTCCCGATCGCACCTTGCATAGCACAAATAGTGTAATTTGTCAAATCAGCCCAAATTTCCGTTACAATTCTTAACCTGTCAAAGCAGCCTTTTCTCTATAAAAAATGACTATTGACATTGGCATAGTTCGTTAATTTTACGAGTTCAAAAGGTTTCAGGCGAAAAAACCCAAATTAGTCATAATGCCCCTGGAGTATGAAAAGTATACCACAAGCCTCAAACCAAGTAAATAGGTAAAATAATTGAGAATGAAGTCAATAATTTTGGTCATTTTTAGAATTTCTTAAGATTTGGGCGGTCAAATTAGATAGAACATTTAAAACTAAATATACTTTTAGATTGTGTTTACTTATCAGAGTAGGTGAATTTGCCCCGATCGCCCTCATCCCCTCAACAATAGAACTATGGTCGATCGCTGCTACCATTAATTAAACGAAGTCGTTATGAGTTCAAGTAAATAGCTATGACCAAACAAACCGTAGAAAACCTAGTAATTATCGGCTCAGGCCCCGCAGGCTACACAGCAGCCATCTACGCCGGGAGAGCAAACCTGAAACCCATAGTCTTTGAAGGCTACCAAATGGGAGGCATTCCCGGCGGGCAACTGATGACCACCACAGAAGTAGAAAACTTCCCCGGCTTCCCCGAAGGTATCACCGGGCCGGAACTAATGGATCGGATGAAAGCTCAAGCAATACGTTGGGGTGCGGAATTATACACAGAAGATGTGATTTCCGTAGACTTGAGCCAGCGGCCGTTTATAGTGCGATCGGAAGACAGAGAAATCAAAACCCACACCATAGTCATAGCTACAGGCGCAACAGCCAAACGACTGCACCTACCAAACGAAGAAAAATACTGGAATTTAGGAATATCTGCCTGTGCGATTTGCGACGGAGCCACACCGATATTCAAAAACGTAGAATTAGCAGTAGTCGGTGGTGGCGACACAGCAGCAGAAGAAGGAATTTATCTAACCAAATATGGTTCTCGCGTTCATATGTTGGTGCGTAAAACAGAAATGCGAGCCAGCAAAGCCATGCAAGACCGGGTTTTGAACAATCCCAAAATTACCGTGCATTGGAATACCGAGCCTGTGGATGTTTACGGCAATGGTAAACTCGAAGGCATTAAGCTCAGAAATACCGAAACTGGTACAGAAAGCAATTTGCCCGTGAATGGGTTGTTTTATGCGATCGGACACACTCCCAATACTGTCTTATTCCAAGGTCAACTAGAACTCGACCAAATCGGCTACATTGTTCCCAAACATGGCTCCGTAGAAACCAGCGTCGAGGGAGTTTACGCCGTCGGCGATGTCCAAGACCACGAGTTTCGCCAAGCAATCACCGCAGCCGGTAGTGGTTGTATGGGTGCGATGTTAGCAGAAAGGTGGCTCTCGGCTCATGGTTTAACTCAGGAATTCCATCAAACTGAGTCATTGGAGAAACCCGCAGCAGTAGCGGAAACTCCAAAAGTGCGGGAAACCAGCGAGAACTTTGATATCAAAGAGACGCGACACGAAGGAGGTTATGCTTTGCGGAAGTTGTTCCACGATAGCGATCGACTGATTGTAGTCAAATATTCCTCTCCGACTTGTGGGCCTTGTCATAGTCTCAAGCCGATTTTGAGCAAAGTAGTAGATGAGTTCGACGGCAGAATTCACTACGTCGAAATTGATATCGAAGCAGATCCAGAAATTGCTGAAAATGCTGGTATTGTTGGAACACCGACGATTCAGTATTTCAAAGACAAGGCTTTGGTGACGGAGCTCAAAGGAGTTAAGCCAAAAAGCCAGTATCGCGAGTTAATTGCCAGCAATTTGTAGAAAGGCAAATTAGCGAAGACTTTTGAACCGCAGATATTAGCCGATAAACACAGATGAACGCTGATATAATCTTATCTGCGTGTATCTGCGTTCATCTGCGGTTAAAAAACTCTTCCTATTTTTTGAGCAAATTCTGAATCAATTTCTTGCTTCCTTCTGTTATAATCACCAATTCTTTATTACCAATTATTAATTATGGCTCAAAGCCGCCTCCGACTACCGAGATTTCTCAATCTTGCCGCCCCGTCAAGCCTCTCAATGAAAATGATGTGGGTGGGTTTGGCAATCACCATTGCGTTTGTATCGATCGCCGTTTTGTCTCCAGCTATGCAGACTTGGGGATGGCTACAAAATCCTACAGATGCTTTAATTAACCCTATCCATGAACCGCCATCGACGAGTTACTGGTTTGGTACTAGCCACAGTGGCTATGATGTTTTTTCTCGCACGCTTTTTGCTTCTCGCGCCGCTTGGCAAGTGGTGATTCTAGCTACGGCTTTGAGTTTATTTATCGGCGTACCGCTGGGATTGGTTAGCGGTTATCTAGGTGGTAAGCTCGATCGCGTCTTGTTATTTTTAATGGATACCATTTATACTTTGCCGGGATTGCTGCTTTCTTTGACTCTGGCGTTTGTCGTGGGGAGAGGGGTATTGAATGCTGCGATCGCCCTGAGCATTTCTTATATTCCTCAATACTACCGCGTCGTCAGAAATCACACCGCCAGCGTCAAAACCGAACTCTTTGTCGAAGCCGCTAGAGCAATGGGTGCTGATACTTGGACTGTGCTTTCTCGCTATCTGTTTCTGAATGTGATTCAGAGTGTACCAGTGCTGTTTGCACTCAACGCGGCTGATGCAATTTTAACATTAGGAGGTTTAGGATTTCTCGGTTTGGGACTTCCAGAAGAAACCCCAGAATGGGGACACGATTTGCGTTTAGCCCTGGATGCGCTACCTACCGGCATTTGGTGGACAGCTTTATTTCCTGGTTTGGCAATGACTTTAATGGTAGTAGGATTGTCTTTGGTGGGAGAAGGATTAAATGAGTTTGTCAATCCCAAACTGCGAAATCAATAATCATGTGTTTAGCTGGTGATAGATGGTAATGCTCGTCGCTCAAGATGACCTAATTTCATCTCTCCCTTGTTTTCCTCTGCGCCCTCTGCGCCCTCTGCGGTTCAATCATCCAGAAAAAACCGTAAACGATCTAATTTCCATCAACAAACAGCAAGTATAGCTAAGGAGGTGAAATGAATAAAAATATTCCCCGTATAGAATATCTCAAAGTTCAAAATTACCGAGCTTTGCATAATCTAGAACTCAAAAATCTTACCCCCTTAACCGTATTTCTAGGGCCCAATGGCAGCGGAAAATCAACTATTTTTGATGTTTTCGCTTTCCTCTCTGAATGTTTCACCGAAAGCCTCAGAAAAGCATGGGATAGAAGGGGCAGATTTCGAGAATTACGCACCAGAGATAGTGACGGATGCATCATTGTTGAATTAAAATATAAAGAAACATCCAAATCTCCTTTAATTACCTATCATCTCGCCATAGGCGAGGAAAATAATCGTCCTTTCATCGCTGAAGAATGGTTACACTGGCGACGTGGACAATATGGAAAACCCTTTCGCTTTTTAGATTTCAAAAAAGGCGAAGGACAAGTCATTAGTGGCGAAAGTCCTGATGAAGAAGGCGAAAGGATTACCGAACAACTAGCATCATCTGAATTATTAGCAGTAAATACTTTAGGACAATTTGCAAAACATCCCCGCGTTAGTGCTTTAAGACGTTTTATTACAGGTTGGTATTTATCCTATTTGACCGCCGATCATACCCGCAGTCTTCCCGAAGCAGGCGCAATGGAAAGATTATCTCCCACTGGTGACAATTTACCTAATGTTATTCAATATCTCAAAGAACAACATCCTCAACGGTTAGAAGAAATACTAAAAACCCTTTCTGATCGTATTCCACGCCTGGAAAAAGTCGAAGCATCTATTATGCAAGATGGCAGACTTTTGTTGGAAATTAAAGATGCTCCTTTTTCTCATCCTATTCTGGCAAAATTTGCCTCCGATGGTACGTTAAAACTCTTAGCTTATCTGACAGTATTATTTGACCCAAATCCACCGCAATTAGTGGGAATAGAAGAACCAGAAAATCATTTACATCCGCGTTTATTACCTCAACTTGCTGAAGAATGTCGCTCGGCTTCTGCTAATACTCAATTAATGGTAACAACCCATTCTCCTTTTTTTGTGGATAGTTTAAAGCCAGAGGAATTATGGGTATTATATCGAGATGAAAAAGGTTTTACTCAAGCAAAAAGAACCGCAGATATGCAGGGAGTAAAACAATTTATGGAACACGGTGCATTACTTGGTTCGCTGTGGATGGAAGATTTTTTTGATGTGGGAAATCCTCTCAAAAATGCGGGTGTTCCTCAATCATTTAAACCTAAAAATTAAGAGGAGGTGAGCATTTTGCATTTTGAGTTTTTAGTGGAAGAAGCATCCCTAGAATCAGCTTTAACCCAGCTTTTGCCGAAAATATTGCCATCATCAGCATTGCTGAGCTAGGAGTGCGATCGATGATTTAGAGGTTAAGCTTTCGGAGGACAAGTTGTAAAGAAATGTCACAAAAGTCCGATCGCACGCACCATCGCCCTACCATCAACATCCTGAAGCTCATCCAGCAGAATCGGATGGGCAACAGTACCGGGCGATCGTGATGATTCAAGACAATTGGGTAATTTTACCTAAAATTGATGAAACGTCTTAATCGAATCTGCACATTGTAACGATATATTTAAAGGAACTGGGAAGTTCTGCTGCCGAGAGATTGCGAATTGTGTGGATTCTGAGAGGGTGCGATCGCACAGGTGGGAACCGAAATTTAACAAATCATTGACAAGTTTGCAGCCTGGAGTTGCCATTTGGGGGAATTCTCAGTAGAATTTATCCTGATGGCTTTTGCCCCCGACGCGACCAACTCCCGTCGAACTGCTTAAATGAGAATGTGACGTTAAGAACTTAATGTGATTTAACGTTAAAATTAGATCCTATTTCGGAGATTTGAGCTAACTTAACAAGGAAAGCCCCCTGTTGCACTACTAAACCCGCAACGCTTCATTTGGGGTAATTTTCGGTCTCTCATCCAGAGTGGCCGAGTCACAACTAAAGCTACGAGCTTTATTCGATCGCAAATTCGGATGATTCAATTCAGGGAAACAGGGTAAAGATGGGTGCATCTACACGGATTGTATTGGCCGGAATTCCGGCAAGTCAAAAACAGTCTGCTAACTTTCTGGCCTACTACGCCGCAGCCGTTCACCCAGAATATTCGCAGAAAACAACACCACTCCCAAGTACCAAAGTGCTTGCGGACGATTCTCAGGATTTAGCTGAGGTTGCCATTAGTCCCTATTGTCAAGCTGAGCTAACAAAGTTTTCCGAGTTCTTGACAAACAACGTAAAACAACTTCCATTTTTTGTGAGAAAGGCTACAATCGGGAAGGTCTTTGCAAGATCCAAGACTCACCGTTTGGTGCTTCGACCCAAAGTTGTTGCATTTTATACAGCAGACGGGTATCCAAGGTGGCGAAAAATCGCCGTGCAATTGTGGTGTCTAGTGACATCGTGAAAGCAGCAAGCGAACCAAAAGTTAAACACCTGTCAAGCAGAAGTTAGAGTTCCGTACAGGAAAACTTGTACGGGTAAAAGCTCGAAGTGCCAAGTAGAAAAGCCAGTATTTGTAGAGATGCGATCGATCGCATCTCTGGGTTCGCTCCCTCGCTCGTTAGGTATCACAGCTCCTGTGGTAAATAGCTGCGAAATAAAAAGCAAAACACTCGATTTCATGTCGCGACTCTGATGTTTGCGATCGGTTGAATGCGATTGCGATTTCACACCAAAACTCGAACCTGCACTGCTAAAACTGGTGCAGTGTCGGCTTGTAGGCCGAAAATCCGAATATTTCTTGCTGCGGGAATGTCAATACTCGCTAACTTGTCTAAACTACAAACAGACACTATTCCACTGTTATTTATTCTTCCATTCAGGAGCATGAGGAAAGCAGTATGATCCAGGCTAACACTGTACTCGAAATCAAAATCAAACCCGAAATGGAAACAATCAATTTGCTTCGGAACGCCGAAAGCGTTCTACC
>Ga0316607_1000554_pt1 | contig 13033 bp, 9 predicted proteins | sample MIS2016062E_MG_FD_207674 | JGI IMG/M metagenome (GOLD analysis project Ga0316607, IMG submission 207674) | Microbial mat bacterial communities from Middle Island sinkhole, Lake Huron, Michigan, United States - MIS.2016.062E | ecosystem: Environmental > Aquatic > Freshwater > Lake > Sediment...
ACCAAACCCACAATCAAAAGATAAATTGTTATTGACTCTTACCCAAATATTTTGAGCATAAGGAATGTCATTCCTAAAGTTAGCATATTCGGATGGGGCTATGGCTAAAGAATTACCATTGGCATCATTTTGGAGCAAACCATCTGCTTTGTTTCTATAATATTTAATGGTGTAATTTGATAATGGTGGAGGTAGTTTGGATTCTATATCTTTAATGGCTTCTCTTAAATCAAAAGCGGATATTCCATCTCTTTTGTTGATATTAGGATTGCCTGTTGATGTTCCGTCTGCCGCTAAAGTATCATCGCACACAGGAGGTACAAATGGACTATATGTTGGTGGAAATTGTGAAGCCGCAACAACAAGGGTTAATTTTGCAACACTAAAACAGCCATTAGAATTTACAACTCTTGCCCAAACTGGCATTGTTCCAGCGGTGGTATTTGTAAAGGCTAATGGTGTTGTAATTAATTGTGTGGCATCGGCAGTGTTGGCTCCCGCCAAAGAAGTGTAGTATGTAATGGTTTCATTGGCAAAATTAGCTGAGATTTCAGGATTTTTTACTGTTAAATTAAATGCAGAAATCGCATCTAAATCATCGTCACATTGAATAATTGTGATGTCATTTACAACAGGCAAAACGTAAACGGTTAAGGTGGTTTCTCCTGAAGTAAGACCACAAGAATTCCCAGTTTTATTCAGTTGAACCCGATATTTGTAACCGTTCATTGAATTGGTAACACTACTTATTGTTAATGTTTTTGTGGTAACATCTGCATAAATTGCATTGTTGTTGAGGTTGTTCCAATTCAAGCCATCGGTCGAAAGTTGCCACTGATAGGTGTTTCCACCGTTATCAACCAGCGTAATTGTTGCGTTTTGCAATTCGCAAGTAGGAGCAACTGTGGGTTGTTTCGTAATTACAATAGGTGCCGAAATTAAATAATTAGGATTTGGAGTGGTGTATGGCGCTCCAATTACTAACCCATTTAAATCAACAGATATTGGTGAATTTCCATATTTCCCATCGCTGTCTGGGTCTAAAAATCCAGCTTCGATAACATCGGAACATAAATCATTATCACTGTCTAAGTCGCGATAATTTCTAATCCCATCTGAATCCAAATCATTTCCAGTTTCTGCCGAATCTAAAATTCCATCATTGTCGCTGTCTAAATCCAAATAATCAGGAACTAAATCATTATCTGTGTCAACAGGTGTAAAACCCGGTTCAAAAGCATTGTCTAAACCATTATTATTGGTATCTGTATTAGAAATTGAAATTGTTGCATTTGCTTGGGCTTCAATAGTATCTGCAATTCCGTCATTGTCGCTGTCGGTATCCAATTGGTCTGGAATGTTGTCTCCATCAGAATCTTTTGGAATACAACTGGCAAAAATTTTAAATGTAGATTTATTTGAATCAGTTTCGGATAGATTTTTATGGGTAAAACTGATGGAATTGGCTAAATAAGTCAAGAATTTGAAAGTGCCTGTTCCTGCTGCTAATGGAGTTGCACTATTGAGTCTAAATCTGATTTCAAAAGAGGAAAATGCTGTAATTCCAGTTTCGTATATTCCATCATAGTTAGTATCAATCAACAATTGATTATCAGGATTGAGCACTGATATTGTTTTGTCTATATCTGAATTGATAACATATTCTGCGGTATCATTTATCAAATCTGAAACATTTGCTGCAGAAACATATTCAATTCCGACACTTATGGGTTGAGCAAAAGTCATTTTATAGGTTACGCCACTTGCTTCTGTACCTGTTTCTGTATTGGCCTTACCTGTTGGAATTTCGGTAATAAAACTGCCATCTGAATTGCCTATAAATGTTCCCTTTGGCAAATCGACACCTGTTGTTGTGGTTTCTCCTGTGAATGAATTGGAATAAGTATTCAGATTGATATTTCCTGTAATTGGATTAGAAATATCGATGTTTAAATTTCCGTAAGATTCTGTACAATTTAGGATTCCATCATTGTCATTATCTATGTCAATATTATCATTGGCATTGTCATTATCTAAATCAGTAGGGCAAAGGCTAACAGGAATTTTATCGGAAAAGACAAAGTTTCCACAGTTGGAGTTTGTTCCTTTAACCTGATAAAAACCGGGCTCGTTTGGCGTGTATGAGTTGCTCGTTTCGCCTTCAATTTTCACGTCATTTTTATACCATTCGAAAGAATCATAAGAGGTCAAAGTACTAATTTTCAATATCACGTTTGGAATACAAGAAGAATTTGCCCCAATTTTTATTTCGGAAGTAATTTCTGGCTTTAGGTCAAATCCGGAATAATAACCACCATAAGTTGCAGCACCACTCGAGCCAAAATAGGAAACATAAACTTGCCTATTCGAAAATACACCAATATTGCCTCTCAAACCTCTAATGCTATAAACTTCAAAATCTGGATTGGCTGTTACTGCTTGGAGATTTACTGAAACTCCAGAAGGAAGACTAGAAATGGGGTAATTTGTTCCATCAATTCCTATTTTTAAAGTGGCACCAGTTTCAGTAACAATATTTAAACCACTATAAGTTGTGAATGATCTTGAACCAATTTGTTCAATCATTGGAATATTATCTACGGTGTTTGGAGTAGAACAATTTAAGGGCGGAACAAAAAACATTTCCTGATTGGGCTGGTTTGCCCCGCCAACACTTTGGAAGGCAAATGCAGGTTTTGTGGTTCTCACATACATATTACCATCAGCACCATATAAAGAGCCGTTTATGGCTAAATATTGTCCTGCATTTAATGTGGTTGTGTTCACTTCGTTAATAAATATTTCGGTGTTGTCTTCGTGAGCCACTATTAAAGGTCTTTCGGTAATGTCAAGTCCCAATCCTCTTACAAAAATGTATTTTGTTTCATCTGAATCTTTACTCTTGATATTTTCTATGGGAACAATTTGATCAAATCCTAAATCTAAATTATTATTAATATCTCCATTTGTGCCACCAAAAGAACCGCAATTAAAAGCTATTGGTTTATTCGATTTGACTAACGCACCAATTAATCCATCTTTGTTTTCAATGCTTATGTCTTCGGTTGCCAAAATATAACTTTGTCCTTTGTTCAAGGTAACACTTGTGGGAGTGTTTCCAACACTAGGATTATTAAATAAAGAAACACCTGGTTTGATATCGCTAAATTCAACCAAAGTATTGTTTTCTGTGGCTAAAATGGATAGAAAGGTATATCGAAATGAAGCAAAATTTGTAGTTGCAGTATTTATAAAAGCACCCACTCTAAATTCTTTCCCCAATGCCGACATTCCTTTTGAAACTAATGATCCCGCTTGATTATAGCTTCCAGCACTTACTCTTGCTGCAACATAAACTAAACTTTCGGCTTCAACAATAAATCCTTTGTCGGAAAGTGGTGTGTTTACAAAATTGCTACTCGCCATAAGTTGGGTGTCAGTTCCAAAACCTATGGAATAAACATAAGGAGTGTCTTGTTTTACAGTTACATTAGTAGTTACTCCCCCTATGGCAATAATTTTAACTTTTACATAAGTTAAACTTGGGGTGGAAATGTATAAATATTGCTCTTGTGCGGCTACTGAATTTGAGCCAGACAAGGGTGGAATGTAATGTGTTTTGCTAAATTGAGCAAAACAATTTATTGATAAAAGTATAAATAGAAGTAGGACAATTTTTTTCATTGGATAAAAATAACAAATATTAACTATCTTTTTAACGAAAAATGCCCTTTTATTATTTTGCCTTCGCCAAGGTTTAATTGAAACCAATAATCGTCAACAGGCAATTCTTTTCCAATGTGTTTTCCGTTCCAACTTGGATTGACAGTACTAAGCTGTTTGAGTAATTTGCCGTAACGGTCATAAATAGTAATTGTGGCATTTGGAAATAAATCTAAATTTTCAATTTTCCAAAAATCATTATGTCCATCGCCATTTGGAGTAAAAAATCGGGGATAATCTAAAACATAAACGGCAAAAGGAACCGATAATCCACAACTGTTTTTTTCATTGGCATACGCCAAATATTTCCCAGGAGCAATTCCTGTAAATAAAGGATTGTCTTGAAAATTGATTCCATCAAGCGAAAATTCATAGTGGTTACCAATGCCTGTATATTGCAGCAAAACTGAATTATTATTTCCATCAAAATCATTAACACTAGCACCAGTAATTGTTGCAATTCCAAAGCTGGTAACGGTAAATTTTTTGACAGCCTTGCAACCATTAATATTGGTAACCGTAACCGAATAATCAACAGCAGAATCTATTGAAATACTATTTGTTATTTCTCCAGTATTCCATAAATAACTCGAAAATCCAGAAGCAACACTCAAATTCGTGGTTGAATTTGCACATACAAAACCATTTTCATCCTGAAAATTGTGAGGATTAAAGGTGTTTACTTTAAGTGTTATGGGAACAATTCCGTAACAATCGGAGCCGTTTACAATTCGAGCTTGAATAATTTGTTGGTTTGCAGTTGTGTTTTTGAAAACATTGGGCAAAGGATTTTTTTGGGCAATGGCATCGTTTGTGTTTGAATAATATTCGACCATCATTCCGGCTGGCAAACCGCTTATAACTTGAGGACTAACTTGAACATTCAAATCGAATTGATATAAACCGTCTTGAATTGCATCCTCATCACAAGTTAGAACTGGACTTTGTGTTGCAACGCTATTATTAGAAACTGCAAGGTCAACTTGAGCATAATTGGCACAGCCAAATGAGTTGGTAACTCGGGCAAAAAGTGTTGGAACAGCTAATTTATTTGTATAAGAAGTTGGAGTCAAAATAGGATTTATTTTTCCTTCCGCATCAGTTTTCAATTCGTAATAAACCACTGGACTTAAACCCGCATTATTGTTTTTTATGATATTATCTGCTTTTGTCAAATCAAAAATGGTTATTCCATCATTAGTATCATCACATTGTGAAAGTGTGGTATTTGATAAAATAATTTCAGGAGCGAATTCTAATTTTATTTCATCTGATGTATTACAAGTTGATGGCGTAAAAACTACTTCTACTTTGTAAGTTCCTGTATCAGTAACATCCAATGTTGGTTTAGTCTTTCCTGACATTAGATTCCCATCTTTGAACCATTTATAATCATAAGTAGCTGGAAGTTGGGTGTCAATAGTATAGCTTTCGCCAAAACAAATCGGATTGCTTGCGGCTAATCGGTCTATTCCTAAATTAATTTTTGGAGCAAAACTTCCAGCATTTAAGAAAACGGCAGAATCGTAATATTCATTAATATCATTGGCTATAACCAACTTAATATGATAACTTTTCCCTGCAATTACAGGTGTTTGAGCATTCATTACGACTGTTTGTGCTGCATAATTTATTGGACTTAAACTATCATTAAAACCATTAAAATATTGTTGATTTTCAGCTGGGCATCCACTTTTATTTCCAGCAGGCGGTATTGTTGGACGTATATTTGTAGAAGAAACAGGTGTTTGGGTTCCAGGAATTACGGCTAAATTTTGGTAAACAGAATTAGGGATGTTTTCTTTAATCAAAAAAGCAAAACCATCAGTATAGTCGCAAGAACCAGTATCGGCATATTCAGTAGAGGCAAAAATATAATCAAAGCTTAAAAAATTGGTTAACGGAATAAAATCAAATTCCAAAACTGTAGCTGTTATTGAAGTCGAAATCCCTATGGCTTGATTCAAATCTGAGTCGCCAGGCCATTTATAATTGTCGTAACCTTTATCGCCATTATATGGACCAATTGATTTTTTTGCAGACCAAGTACTTAATACAACCCCTTCTTTAAAAGGAAAACTTCCCCCAGCATTGGTAAAATAGCCATAACTATTTTGCCCAACTGGAAAGTCATTTCCCGTTGCAGAAAAATTGGAAACCTTAGCACAGGTACTATTTACCAACACATTTTCGACAAGATTTTGGGCAGTAAAAGTGTCATCAACTGTAATATTTTGTGCCGATAGGGTTACAATATTGCAGTAAATAAAGCAAAAAAATAAAATTGTTTTTCCCCATTTCATAGTTCACAAAGATACTACAAAACAATTTTTTTTTAAACAATAAAATTTTAGTTATAAAAAAATAAGGAATTCAGTCCTTCTATACATAAAAATGAAATCGTAACTATTAATCAATATTGATAATTTTCAATAGCCTCCAGCTTTAGCTGGAGGTATATAAAGTCAATATGGAATTGGCTTTAGCCAAAAAGTATGCTATTTTGGCTAAAGCCAATAACAAACAGACAAGTTTTATTCCAGCTTTAGCTGCAGGCAATTAATGTTTTGAAGATAAAACAGCCTGAATAGATGCAAGAAATCTATTTAATTCTTCAATTTTGAATTAACTACTGATATTAATGTAAATTTGTATCAAATTTATTTTCTATGAGTGAAGAGCAATTAATGGTTTTCAAAAAACCTTCTTATCCCATAAATTCATTCTTTTTAGACTATTTGGAACGATTTGATCGGGTATCAAAAGTTTCAATGTACTATGATGATTTATTGCGGTTTACAGGTTCTATCAATGTTTTTGATAAAAATGATGTCGATACTTTGTGGATTCGAGTTTATTATAGTGAGTTTGAGAGGGCTGAAATTGATTTGAATTTAAAAAAAATATATTCTTATCTTCATTCAGATGGAAATACTGACATCATCAAATTTTTGAATGTTGATGCTATTGATTACTGCACTTTTGGAAACTCAAAACCCTTTCGAGTTAAAGTTAGAAATATTCTCAACGATAATTACACCTATTTTTATGTAAAAAAAGCCGATGCCTCTCGGGTATATGGCTTGGAATTAGAGCATATTCTTTCGCCAGACAAAATTCATTTTTTGGTTTATAAAGACACTTTGATCGAAGAACATATTATGGGAATTCCGGGCGATGTTTTTATGGAAACACTTTTGCAAAATTGTTCCGAGGTCGAAAAAGCACAAATTGCAAAGGAGTTTGTCAAATTTAACGAACGTTGTATGATTAGGCTTTTGGGAGATATGAGGGCTTACAATTATGTAATTGTACCCATTCACGATTTTGATCAAGTGGTTTATAAAATTCGTCCAATAGATTTTGACCAACAATGTTACGAGGGCAATTTGAAAGTATATCGTCCTCAATTTTTTAAAGAAAATTACCCAATGGTAAAATTAGTTAAAGAGAAATTGGAAGATAGTTCGATTGAACAATATAAAAACGAAGAAAGAGCTGCTTTGGCCAAAAGAATTTTTTCTACCGAAACCCGTATTAATAAATTATTGCAAATTATGGGAAACGATAATATTGCTCCAGATAGTCAGGTCGATCAATTAAAGTTCGAGTTGTATCGATTAACTCATGACATCAATTTTAAGAGAGCAAAATCAATGGGAAATGTTCTCAACTCCGCCTTCGATTTTATTACTCGAAATTATAAAAACATTTCTTTTGGGAGTTAATTTGACTTTCTAATATTCAAGCAAAAAAATCCCCAACTATTTTCATAATTGAGGACTTGTTCAAAAACAGAATATAAATTCTTAGATAGCGTTTACAATCGTTAAAAAATCTTTGGCATTAAGCGCAGCTCCACCAATTAAACCTCCGTCCACATCGGGTTTAGAGAAAATTTCTTTGGCATTGTCTGGTTTTACACTTCCACCATAAAGAATAGAAACATCCTCGGCGATATCGCTTCCAAAAGCTTTGCGAACGGTTTCTCTGATAAATTCGTGCATTTCTTGCGCCTGTTCTGGACTGGCAGTTTCGCCTGTTCCAATGGCCCAAACTGGTTCGTAGGCCAAAACTATTTTTTCCCAATCTTTGGCTTGAAGATGGAACAAACCATCTCTCAATTGGTTTTCAACTATATTGAAATGATTTGCAGATTGACGGTCTTTCAACTCCTCGCCAAAACAAAAAATAACGGTCATATCGTGTTGTAAAGCAGTATCGACTTTGCTAGCAATCAAGGCATCTGTTTCGTGAAAAATAGCCCTGCGTTCTGAATGTCCAAGGATTACGGTATGAACCCCAACACTTTTTAGCATATCGGCCGAAATTTCGCCAGTGTAAGCGCCACTTTCCGCTTGATGCATATTTTGAGCCGCTACTTTTATTGATGTTGACGCCAAAATACTGGTTGCCAAAGCCAAATTTACAAAAGTAGGTGCAACAATTACTTCTTTGTTATCTTCTGATGAAACTTGTGTTTTTAATTCGTTTAATAATTCTGCAGTTTGTGTTGCATTTTTATGCATTTTCCAGTTTCCTGCTACAATCTTCTTTCTCATTTTTTGTTTATTGTTTGTTGTTTATTGTTTGTTGTTTATATATTTCTTATCAATAGAATTCCATTAGATTCCAACGGTTGAAACCGTTGGCTATGGAAGGGTACAATACTCTAATTTCTATCTTCTAACTTCTAACTTCTAACTTCTAACTTCTAACTTCTAACTTCTAACTTCTAACTTCTAACTTCTAACTTCTAACCTCTAATCTCTAACCTCCTTCAACGTATTACTTATTTTCTCAAAATCGGTTTCAATGGCCTTGTAAATCAAGATTTTGCCAGTTTTGTCAATAACAATGTATCTCGGAATCCAATCTAAATCTATGGCTTTGCCAAAAACGCCTTTCATTTGGTCGTTTGCCATAAAATGCTCGCCTATTATTTGGTGTCTTTCGATTCCTGTTTTCCATTTATCGGCGGTTTTATCCATAGAGATAAAAACAAAATCCACATCAGGATTATTGGCTTGCAATTCTTTTACTTTTGGCATTGCTTTCACACAATCGCTGCACCAAGAAGCCCAAACTTCAATCACGAGCGTTTTGCCTTTATGTTTTTTTAGAATGTTTTTGAAAGCAACTTGTTTTCCTTCTTTGGATAATAATGTTTCAGACAAAGCTTCTTTCGAAAAGCTTGTTTTTTGTGCTTGAGAACAGGAAAGGTTAATAATTGCTAGAAGCAAAACGAGTATTTTTTTCATTTTCTAAAATTTTTACAAAGTTACATTTTAATACTAAAATAGTTGAGGTTAAATCACATTATTTCAGGTATTTATACTATTTCGATTTCGTAAATAACAATCAGAAATGTATATTGCTAAAATCAATAAATTACAATTTCAAATCATCAACATCATTATAATGTACTTTTTGTATTATAGTTCCATAATGCAAAAGCACAAAACTAGGATTGGCTCTTTCTACGGTTTTTAAGGCTGTTGCATCACAAAACAAACAATCAAAACCGAAGTTGTATTTCTTTTTGAAATTGGCAATTACCTCCATTGATGAACCTGTAAGTAACCCAACATAATATCCATTTGCATTTGCTTTTTTATACAAATCGTTCAGTTTTTTCAAGGCTTCCACATTTGCTTTTTCTAAATCATAAGCCACAATTAACAATGATTTTTCTTTTGAAAAAATAGATTGTGTTTGATCATTTCCTTCTAATTCTAATTTGAAATCGTGAATAGGAGGGAGGTAACCTTGCACAATAACTTTGTCTTTTCTATCCACAAATTCAGCTCCTGAAGGAAGAGACATCAAATCTTTTTCGGTAAATTCTTTGTCAACGCCATTCACTTTATATATAAAAACCATTTCTACTACGCTTTTTGGAGCATCAGCAGGAATTTCCATCGATTTTTGGATATTTGTTCCTACTTTGTATGGTCTAAAATCTTTCAATGGCAAATGATTGATTACCCAATATCCCATAAAGGAACACAAAACCAAGCTTGCTAAAACCAAAATATTTTGAATTTTATCAGCAAATAAAGGTTTGATGTATTTTTGATTGTAAAATAAAATCAGAATAAAAAATAACAGGATTAAATCTTTAGAAAAAGATTGCCAAGGTGTCAAATGCAGTGCATCGCCAAAGCAACCACAGTCTTTCACCACATCAAAATAGGCCGAGTAAAAAGTTAGAAATGAGAATAAAACTACCAAAAGCAGCAAACTCCAAATCGTCCATTTTGATTTGTAACCAATGAGTAACATCACGCCCAAAACTACTTCCAAAATAACCAAAAATAAGGCAATAGCCAAAGTGTAGGGAATAAAAAACGGCATATTGAAAACGGGTTGACTAAAATATTCGTCCAGTTTAAAAGAAAAACCCAAAGGATCATTGAGTTTTATTAATCCCGAAATAATGAATAAAATCCCGACGAAAAGTCTGGAGAATTGGGTGGTGAAGGTTTTCATAATAGTTTTTTTTAAAATTTCAAAAAACAAAAGCCAAAAAACAAATAAATTTCAAAATTTTAAATTCCAAAAAACAAAAGCCAAAAAGCAAATATATTTCAAAATTTCAAAATTTTCAATACTCAATAAATAAAACTATGCTAGTTATTTTGACTTTTCCAGTATGGCTGAAAATATTTTTTTTAATTCGTCTGATTCTTGTATTAATACGTTAATTTCTGTTTCAAATTCTATGTTGGTAGCTCTCATTATTTTTAACCAATAACTGCTTTCTTTTGCTTCTTTTCTGCAAATTTTAATTCTAAAGCAAAAATCTTTTTTACTCAAAGATTCATTAGCTTCAATATAATTTGCACCGACAGATCCAGAAGATTTAACACATTGTTTTACATCCTCAATATTCGAAATGTTTCGTGGTAATTTCTTTAAAAACAATCTTGAATCTATTGCAAATTTCAAAGTTCGATCTTCTAAATCATATTTTTTTGGTTCCATAAGATTTTGAATTTTTAAATTTTTTACATTTTGAATTTATTTGTTTTTTGTTTTTTGTCTTTTGTTATTTGTCTTTTGTTATTTGTCTTTTGTTATTTGTTTTTTGTAATTTGTTTTTTGTTATTTGTCTTTTGTTATTTGTCTTTTGTTATTTAATAGTTTTCAGTAATATCAACGCAAAAACAGCATAATTAATCATATCCTGATAATTTGCATCGATGTCTTCAGAAACCAAGGGTTTCTCTTTATTGTCTTCAATTTGCTTTACACGAAATAATTTAACCAAAATTAAATCTGTTAAAGAACTTAAACGCATTTCGCGCCAAGCTTCGCCATAATCGTGGTTTTTGTCTTCCATCAAATCTTTGGTCCATTTTACTTTTTCGTCATACAAAAGGGTAGCTTCTTCCACATTCAAATCGGGTTTTTCGACAATCCCAAGTTCGAGTTGTATCAACGCCATAATCGAATAATTGATGATTCCGATGAATTCGCCAGTTTCGTCTTCATCGACTTTTCGAACCTCATTTTCTTGTAAACTTCTTATTCTTTGTGCTTTGATGAAGATTTGGTCGGTCAGTGATGGCAATCTTAAAATGCGCCACGCACTGCCGTAATCTTTCATTTTATTGATAAATAGCGAGCGACAAATTGCAATTACGCTATCATATTGTTGAGAAGTGATGTTCATTTATTGGTTATATTTGTCAAAAAATTTCCTCAAAAATAAGGAATATTTATGGGATGTAAAAATGATAATTAACCAAATTTGATTTAAGATGACAATAAACTGCAAAGGGCAACTTATCGATTTGACAACGCCCAAAGTGATGGGGATTTTGAATGTGACTCCCAATTCGTTTTTTGATGGTGGGAAATTTAAAAATAGAAGTGAAATGCTTTCTCAAGTTAGCAAAATGTTGCACGATGGAGCGACTTTCATTGATGTAGGTGCTTATTCCAGCAAGCCCAGCGCCGAATATGTTTCGGAAGAGGAAGAATTGCAAAGAATAATTCCCATTATCAATCTGATTTTAGAATACTATCCTGAAACTTTAGTTTCTGTGGATACTTTCAGAAACGAAGTCGCCAGAATCTGTATCGAAAACGGAGCAGCTATGATTAACGATATTTCAGCTGGAAATCTTGATGATAAAATGCTGGAAACCATTGCAAAATATAATGTTCCTTATATAATGATGCACATGCGAGGAACTCCAGAAACGATGCAATCGATGACCACTTATGACAATATTGTCAAAGAAATTCTTTTCTATTTTTCAGAAAAAGTCGCCAAAGCTAGAAGTTACGGCATCAATGATTTGATTGTTGACCCTGGATTTGGTTTTGCCAAAACTTTAGAACAAAACTATGAAGTTTTGCAAAAATTGGAATTGTTCGAAATCTTAGAATTGCCTTTATTAGTAGGATTTTCCAGAAAATCGATGATTTATAAAGCCTTAAATTCTTCGGCGGAGGAAGCTTTGAACGGAACCACGGTTTTGAATTCCATTGCGTTGACCAAAGGAGCTAAAATTCTTCGGGTTCACGATGTGAAAGAAGCAATGGAATGTGTAACTTTATTCAATAAAATAAACAATCAATAATGAAATATTTTAGTTTAGTAATCCTATTAGTCTTGCTTTCCTGTGGAAGCAAAGAAGACATTTTGTTACCCAAATCGAATGTAACTGTAGTAGCAGATGTTAAAGATCATTCGCCAATTTATATTTTCTTTCGAACCAAAGGCAAAGATACTTTGGCAGCAGTCAATAGAAAAAACTCGATTTCTACAACCAATTGGATTTTGAATATCGACAATCGATTGCCCTTGCGATTGGTCATTCCCGAAGTGATGAAATTGCAAGAAAAAAAGCGAAATGCGGTATTTCACAAAAACGAATTGGCGGAAAATTATTATTCGTACGCGGATAGCATTGGAAAGAATTTGGCGTTTTTACCATTCACGAAAGTGTATTATAAAATGGGGAAACCTAAGTTTGGAGTATTTATCTTTTTTGATAAAAACAATGAAATTTCAGTAAATCATTCAGTTGTTAAAAAAGAACAATTGCAATATTTTTTAGCGAATTATTTGCCATTCAACAAACCCAATAAATTCATTTTTTGTTTTGCAAAAGATTTGTCTTACGGAAATTATATTCAAGACAAAATTTTCATTCAAAGTTTGAAATTTCCTGTTCCAAATATAAATAGAACTAATGAAGAATTTATATATTAGGTCATTATAACTACTTACTTTTCCGAAATGAGATTGCTTCGTTCCTCGCAATGACTGAAAACTGCAATCTGCAATCTGCAA
>Ga0316607_1000555_pt1 | contig 13000 bp, 13 predicted proteins | sample MIS2016062E_MG_FD_207674 | JGI IMG/M metagenome (GOLD analysis project Ga0316607, IMG submission 207674) | Microbial mat bacterial communities from Middle Island sinkhole, Lake Huron, Michigan, United States - MIS.2016.062E | ecosystem: Environmental > Aquatic > Freshwater > Lake > Sediment...
AAGGGGCGGCCAGGGGGTTTTAGGAAGAGGGAAGAAGGAAGAAGGAAGAGGGAAGAAGGAAGAGGGAATATTAACGCCCAAGGCCCAAGGCTATGGGCCCAATTACCAATTACCAATTACTAACTACCAAGAATTACTGAACACAAATTAATAGTAATCCCCGTATAAACACGGAGTCATAAATTCTTGGTAAAGGACTATACTTTACCAGTAGATAATGTAATCATAATAGTATGGATTTAATTCAAAGCTATGATTTTAGCAATAAAAATATGCTCAGCCCTCATAGAATTGCTGCCTTAACTGCTACATTCACCGCTGCTGCTTTCAGCTTGTTGACCGCACCCGCAATGGCATTTTCTGTTGGTGCAACCAATAACACCGAGACTTTAAAAAACCAGTTGTTGGGAACTAATACAGTGGGATTGAGTAATTTCTCTGTTTCAGTTACTGGAAATAGTGCTGCTTTTGGTACTTTTACAAAGGACCCCTTCGGTTTGCAGTCAGGTGTTGTTCTCAGCACTGGCAGAGTCACCGATATACCGGGGAGGAATCTCAAAGATAACTTAATGATCAACAACACTGATTTAAACACTGACTTGGGGTCGAGGGGCGAAGCTGGAGATTTGACTCAGCTAGACCTCAGATTTTTTGTTGACTCTAGGGCTGAAAAGTTGTTCTTTGAATATGTATTTGGTTCCGAGGAGTTTCCTGAGTTCGGCGGTTCTGAATTTAATGACGATTTTGAACTGTTGCTGAATGGCAATAATTTGGCCAAGTTGAGCGACGGCCAAGCAGTTACGATTAATAATCTGGTTCCCGATCCAAATAATCGCTCTACAGATCACTCGGACTATATTAACAACCCAAGCCTGACTGGTCTTGCTGCTAATATTATTAAGCTGGACGGTTTTACTAAAGTTTTAGGTTTTGAGGGTTTGCTCAAGCAAAATCAGACGAATGTTCTCAGCATCCGCATTAAAGATGTGGGGGATGGCAATTTAGATTCTGCTGTGTTTATTAAAGGCGGTTCTCTGGGAACCAAAAAAGCCGAGGCGGTTCCCGAACCGATGACTTTGGGAGGCTTGATGGCGGGAGGTGCTATGCTGGCCGCAGCGCGAAAATTGCGCGCTAGACTCTAGGAATATCCTGTACGGGCATAGGGCATAGGGCATAGGCCATAGGGCATAGGGCATAGGGCATAGGGCATAGGGCGGAGCGAAGCTCCGGGATTGGGCAAGCGGGCATTGGTGATTAGGCAACAACTGATCACCCAAAAATAACTAATAACTAATAACTAATAACTCATAACTAATCAACAGTGATTAACTGTGAACAGTACCATCGGGTAAGATGGTTCCCGATAATCTAGCTCCTGTCAATTTTACCATCACTCGATCGCCATAACCGATTTTCGCTCCTGTTAAATCCGCACCACTCAAGTCCGTGCCGCTCAAATCGGCTCCGATTAAGTTAGTTTCTCTCAAGTTGGCATTGATCAAACAAGCTCCTAACAGGTTAGCTCTGAATAAGTTTGCTTTGTGCAAATTCGCCCCTGTGAGGTTCACATTGTGCAGAAAAGTATCACTTAAGTCAGCTTGACTCAGGTTCGCATTGCTCAAGTTTCTGCCAGAAAAATCCTTTTCTTTTAAGGAAGCTCCTTGGAAGTTGGAACCGCTCAAATCGGGATTTTGTTGGGGGCCAGGGCGGTAAGATGAGGATGGCGTTGACGATTGGTAGCGGGACGCATCTGAATAGGGCCCCGCAGGATTAGCAGATTTTCCCCCATAATTTCCTGAATGGGGCTCAGAAGAGTAGCGGGGTTCTTTTGGGGTTGCCGGCGGCTGAGTATTTCTGTACTGAGTATTTTGGTACTGAGTATTTTGGTGCTGAGTGTTTTGGTGCTGAGTGTTTTGGTGCTGGGTGTTTTGATACTGAGTATTTTGGTGCTGGGTGTTTTTGTACTGGGTGTTTTGATACTGAGTATTTTGATACTGAGTATTTTGATACTGAGTATTTTGATACTGAGTATTTTGGTGCTGAGTGTTTTGGTGCTGAGTGTTTTGATACTGAGTATTTTGATACTGAGTATTTTGGTGCTGGGTGTTTTTGTGCTGAGTGTTTTTGTGCTGAGTGTTTTGGTGCTGAGTGTTTTGGTGCTGAGCTCTCGGCTGAATCGATCGCAATTGTTCGCGGGCTTGATTAATTTCCTTAATCTTTTCTTCAGCTTTTTGGTGCAGTCTGGGCCTGTCTTTGGGGATGCGATCGGGGTGCCAAATGAACGCTAAATCTTTGTAGGCTTGGCTAATTTCTTCTGGGGAAGCTCCAGGCAGCAGTCCCAGCACCTTATAGTATTGGTCGAGGTCTTTCATATTACCACCTTTCGCTTTCAGAAATTAGGAATTAAAAATTAAGATCGGAGTGAAGGCAGCTCTAAAAGCTAGCTTCCCCGATCGTACATTGATTAAACAAAAAGATTGAACATTAACTCAGTTATGCCGCTGCTGGCAAAAAATCCCGGATTCGTTGCAAATATGTTGCGGCATCCTCCAGCATCGGAAAGTGAGATGTATTTTGGATTATAACAAATTCTACTTTGTTGCTGAGGGATGCCGCCTGTTTACCCATGATTGCGGGGATAATTTGATCGAATTCTCCAGCTACCAGCAGCGTGGGAACACTCAGTCGCGCAAATTCTTGGGGCATTTCCTCCGCAGCTTTTTTGCTGACTGCTGTCACCATTGTACCTATAGCCGCAGCCTCGTCTGCCATTAAGAAATCCTTGAGAAATGCCAAACTGACCTCTGTGGGCAGACTACGATGCAAAAACCGTGCCATAAATATGCGATCGGCAAAAGGAATAGAAGCCAACCAAGGCGGCCGAAATTTGACCACATAGCCGCCGAATTTGTGAAAAGTTGTAAAGGCTTTTTCATCATATTCAAAAATGCCACTGCAAGTCAGAATTGCTTTTTCTACTTTTTCGGGATAAAGGTTGAGAAATAAAGTAGCAATTGATGCACCTGTGGAGTGAGCATTGAGATAGACGCGACTTAAATTCAAAGCTGCTAATAATTGGGCCAAGTCCTCAGCATAGGTTTCGAGTTCATAGCTGGACTCAGGAGGCTCTTGTGGCAGTGGAGAACGCCCAAAACCTCTCATGTCGTAAAGCAAGCAGTCAAAGTCACCAGCGATCGCCTGTGCGGTGCTTTCCCAGTAGCGGGCAGAGCCAGCCCATCCGTGCAGGAATACCATCACAGGTTTGCCGGTGGGTTGGGCGCTTGCGTCTGCTGTTATCCACTCGTAATAATGTTCTACACCGTGAATTGAAATGAAAGACATAGTTAAGTAGTTTTGAGTTTTGAATTATGATTTTACATCATATGTTTCGGAATGATTTAACCGCAGAGGGCGCAGAGGGCGCAGAGAAAGAGAAAAGAGAGATGAATACAGGACGATACCAACGGATTTGATATCATATGTAGTCCAGGACGCATTAACATTGAAATTGAGGGACGTAGGACTACCGAGGATGCTCTGGTGACAGGTGATGAGGTATTAATTGGTCAGGTGGTTTTGGAGAAGTTAGATTTGCTTGTGGACTGTAGAAATCAGCGCTTAATCGGGAATCCCACTAATCCTAATTATCCTGTGACTTATATCAAGTAGGACTTAGATCAAATCCGTTGACTTCCGAATTATTCATCTCTCTCTTCTCGAACTCTGCGTCCTCTGTGTCCTCTGTGGTTTAATCATTCCGATCCAACCGGACTACAGAATAAAAACTATATCTATCAAAAAATCTGCGTTAATCTGCGTCAATCCACATCTGCGGTCAAAAATTATACACATAAAAACCAACCAGAAAGCTTAAGCAGCAGAAGCAGCCAGCCAAAATAAACCATCTACTAAAAGCGTACTAAAAACTGCTCCGCTGAATGCCCGCCAGTGCAAAGTGCGATCGCGCAAACTGATCAAACCCACAGTTAACAGTACAGCGATTAAAACGATCGCACAGCCAATACCCCAAGGAGTGTCAATTTGTCCGATCGCGCTTTGAAAAATTGGCATCGCTAATTCCGGTTCCGCGTGCATCACTTGACGCCAGTAGGGCATCAAACCTGTTAAGTAGAAATATAAGTCAGTAATAGCAGTGCCCAATAGGGAACCTAAATAAAAATAGCCGCCCACTTTTCCCCAAGATTTGCCCAAGCACCAAATCGCAAATGGTAAGCCAATTGATTCGATAGGTAAATGCAAAATTGGTTCCCACCTAAACCAGCCCCAATAAATCGAACCAGCCAGCCAACATCCAGCAAATCCTAATAATAAGTCTCCCCAAAGTTGGGTTTTCTGGCGAAAAATTAGGATTAAACTAAGTGCTATCCAGGCGATAGTTGAGAGCAAACTGATTGCTGGATACAAGCGCACTAAGGGTGCTTGCACAAAAACTGGAATTGATACTAAAAATGCTGAAGCCCCAAATATCAACCACTGCTGAATGCTATTGTTTCTGCCTGAAGATAGAGGATTTTCGAGGCTGGTGAGGGTAATAATAGGTGCGATCGCTGAGGATAATAAATTAAAATTAAACAACTGATTGGACTCCGTAACGTTTCAATAAGTGGACTAAAAAGGTTGCTGCGGTGGCTGGTGTAGCCGTCTCAATACCGTCGGCTGTTTGACTGATTTGCCAACCTTGGGCGGTTTGGGGCGATCGCCACAAATCTAAATGTGCGATCGAGGGCGAAGCATAAAAACCATCTCCACCGCCACCGAGAATAGCCGAGCTCCAGTGCGTAAAGCGATCGTGGCTGAGTCGGTGGATCGGAAAATTGCCTCCCAGGGGTACTCCCCAACCGTCTAGGGCAAAAAATGCCGCGACTTTGCCGCCGATTTGCTCCCACATCCAAGCCGCCCCGATCGCCCCGGCTACCCCAGCCGAAAAGCTTGCAAATACTAGACTTTCTCCAGCCAACTCTTGACTGCACAAAAAGTGCAATATGTCAATAGCTGAAAAAGCTGGATATTTATGAGCGGGAAAAATCTTGACATGAGAGACTGTTTGGGTATTTTGCCGAGTTTCTGCGTCTCCCCAAACCTCTGAAAGTCCCGCCAGGAAACCATCAGTGAGTTTTTGGTCGTGGATTCCGGGGCATATTACCAGTCTCATTGTGCTTCAAGAAAATTAATTATGAGCTTAACATAACTTTACTTTATTGTACACCATAATTAATTATATGCTATCCAGGGGGATAGGATGTTAAACTAATAACAGAGTCCAGTTTGAAGAGTATCCCCCAGATTAAAGCTCTGGGAATGCTCCGAGACACCGAAACCAGAGGTAAGGTGAGGAAGTCTTAAGAAAACATAAAACTTAACGATCCTTCAGACCCTGCGGCGTATTCTATTGCCTTTCCCATCAGATTCCGATCCCCCCCTGCGGGCGGGCACGGGGGCACCGCCCCTACAAAGGCAGGGCTGTTTCATTCTTTGTAGGGGCAAACCCCCCGTGGTTGCCCTGATGGCCCAAACAGGCAGGCACGGGGGCACCGCCCCTACAAAGGCAGGGCTGTTTCATTCTTTGTAGGGGAAAACCCCCCGTGGTTGCCCTGATGGCCCAAACAGGCAGGCACGGGGGCACCGCCCCTACAAAGGCAGGGCTGTTTCATTCTTTGTAGGGGCAAACCCCCCGTGGTTGCCCTGATGGCCCAAACACGCATTCGATGGTTGGTGGTGGGGTAGGCACGGGGAGTAGGGGTCGCACTACCCCTACAAAACCCTCGTTCGACTCTGAAAATCATTCTAATTGAGGAATACAAAGTGGTTGCTTCTCCCGAAAAAATTGAGTTCAAAACATCTGCTGCACCTGAAAACAGCGATCGCGTAGCTGTCTTGTTGATGGGTTACGGCGAAGTTGAAAGCTACGATGATTTTGCCAACTACAACGAACAAGCTTTAAACTTACTGACGGCAAAGTTTGCGCCAGTACCAAATTGGATTTATCCGCCATTGGCGAAGATTTTGGCAATTTTTGACTTGCATGAATGGAGTCACCAACACGGTCAATTTGTGTCGCCACACAATGCAATTTTTGAACAGCAGCGGGCGGGGATTGAACATAATTTGCAGGAAAAATGGGGCGACAAAGTAAAAGTATTCAAAGCTTTTAACTTTTGCGCGCCGTTTTTGCCGGAACAAGTAATTCCTCAAATTAAAGCAGAAGGATTTGACAAAATTCTGATTTATCCGCTGTTGGTAGTTGATTCTGTTTTCACCAGTGGGATTGCAGTAGAACAGGTGAATAAGGCTTTAGCACAAACCTTTGATGGTAAGGAACATTGGGTAAAAGGACAGCGCTACATTCCTTCTTTTTACGATGAACCTGCTTACATTGATTTGATGGCGGATTTGGTGGAAGCGGAAATTAAGCATGATTTAGCTGTAGCACATTTGCCTTCTCAGATTGGGATTGTGCTGATGAATCACGGTTGTCCGCACAAGGCGAAGGGCTTTACTTCGGGTATTGTGGAAAGTCAAGCTTTGTACGATCGCGTGCGGGAACGTTTGATGTATCGCTATCCTTTGATTTCGGTGGGTTGGCTGAATCACGACACGCCGCTGATTGAATGGACGCAGCCGGATGCGACGTTGGCTGCGAAGAATTTGATTGATTTGGGTGCAACTGCGATCGTGTTTATGCCGATCGGATTTGCGACAGAAAATCACGAAACTTTGTTAGATGTAGATCATGTGATTGAGGGTTTGCAGAAGCAACGTCAGGGAGTTACTTATCGGAAATTGCCTTGCGTGAATGACCATCCTGAGTTTCTGAAAATGGCGGCGGAGTGGGCTAATCCTCAAATTGAAGCGTTGTTGAGTGAGATGGCTGTGGCGGTGAATCCGAATTTGGTTGTCCGGGATCACGTACATTCTCATGGAGATCATGGGCATTCTCACGGGGATCACGGGCATTCTCACGGCGATCATGGGCATTCTCACGGGCACGGGCACAGTCATTAATTAGGAGCTCAGAAACCGGGTTTTTGCGACAATACTGCGTTGAAGACGGCAGATTCAGTAAAAAACCCGGTTTCTTTGTGGGAGTGGGTAAATCGAGATTGATTTAGATGAAAAGGGCGATCGTCCTTTGGTTATTTTGGAGAAAGGGCGATCGGCTTTTTTATCAGCAGGTGTGAATTCTTAAGAATCACGCAACATCCCGCAGAGATATTGCGCTAAAATAAAAACTAAAGTTTTGCCAAAATTGTAAAAATTGAGAAAATCTTAAACTCAACTACCGCCCCATCTGCAATTCTCTTAGAAAACGGAAGTTGTATTAATGACATCCCACACCTTAAACTTACCCGTTCAGCTACAACAAGAAGCTGAAAAATTGGCTGCACTCCAAGGCATTTCCCTCGATGGATTTATTCTCTGGGCTGTAGCCGAAAAAGTCGCTACTCTCAACCAGCGGCATGATGACCCTGCTTTCCCTAAAATCACCTACGTGCGCGGCGCTAGCGGCGAACTCGCGCCCGTTTTGCGCGGCACTCGCTTGCGGGTGCAAACAATAGTCATCGCAACCCATAAATGGGGTTTATCTCCAAAGGAAATTGCGAATGAATACGATCTCAATGAAGCTCTAGTGAATGAAGTTCTCGCTTTTTATGAGGCTCACCGTCAGGAAATAGACATCTCTATTGCCACCGAGCAAATTATCGAAGCTGCCAATGTCTAAACCGCTATTGCATCTGGATGCTGATACCTCTAGTAAAGCTTTGCAAGCTGCCCTTTTATCTCGCGATCGCGATGTCACTCGGACACCGACTGACTGGATGCCTTTAGATGCTAGCGATGAGGATCAATTATTAGAAGCAACAGCACGGGGACGGTGTATTTTTACGTTTAATATCCGCGATTTTCAGATTTTAGCTCAGCGTTACCCCGAACATGGCGGTATCATTTTGGCGGCTCAAAATAGTTGGACATTATCTAGTTTAATTGCTTCGCTCGATCGGCTGCTTTCAGAAACAGAAGCTGCTGACTGGAAAGGGCAAGTCCGCTGGCTGAATCAGTGGCGAACTTAATTTTATCTTGATATTGAGGCAAAAAGGTCGATCGTCCTTTGCTTTTTTAGAGAAAGGGCGATCGCTTTTAAAATGAAAAATATATTGCTAGTAATCCAAATAATAGTTCATTTCAAATTCAAGAGTGGAAGCTCTTCCTTGACGTTTCCCAATACCGTACCTAAATTGACATACATTTCCTTGAAACTTTATCCAATTTTTTCCTGGATTAGAAAGTATATGAAAATCAACACCTGACCAATCATTGCTACCGCAATATTGTACCTCGTAAAAAAATGCTATTGAATCACCTGCTTGGAAAGGGCTTAAAGGGTCTATATAAAATCCTCCTATTTGTCTAGCATTTCCTCTATCTCTTACAGGATATTGTCCAAAACCACATTCATCCTGACCTTCATTAAATTGGCAACGTCCTCTTTTTTGATCGCCTGATAAGGCCCAAGGATCTCTAGCAATAGATACAGGCGCAGTTACTAAAAAACCTAAAACAAGACAAGTTGAAACCAATAAAAACTTTGTACGCATTGTTTTGTAGAATTTAACTAGGATGTGTGAAGAATTAAGTTTTTATACTAAGACATCATACAATCATGCTGAGCGGAGAGGAATTTAGTTTGCAGCATGATAAAAAGTTGTATTCTGTCAGATAAAATGTAAGATAATGTCATAAAAAATTAGATAAAATAGCTAAAAACCAACAGAGCCGAGAATTATGGAGCTTAAGGAAATTTTAAGATTTGCCGACGAGTTAGTGTTTTCCAAGACTGGAAACCACTTAGATGACCTGCAACAGGCTATCTTAAGGGAAACCTTCCAAGGTCAGAGATATGCAAAAATAGCACAAGACCGGAATTGTAGCGAAGGATACATTAGGGGTGTTGCTTCTGAGATGTGGAAAATATTTTCAGAGGTATTAGGACAAAACGTTAGTAAAACAAATGTTCGAGTAACACTAGAAAGGTCTTTACTAGCAAACATTTCATCTCCTTTCGGAAAAAATGTTTTACGAATTGGTGACATCAATATTTGTCCACAAACATCTCAATCTTCAAAAGTCGCGCAAAAACCCCAACAAACCCAAACCCAACCGCACATGGACTTAGGCGACGCACCCGAAATCTTCAGCTTCTACGATCGCACTCCCTCACTCACCACCCTCGAAACCTGGATATTACACGATCAATCTCGCCTCATCGCACTTCTGGGAATCAGCGGAATAGGCAAAACAACCCTTGCACTCCGACTAATAGAACAAATCAAAACTAACTTTGATTACGTAATTTATCGCAGTCTCCGCTTTTCCCCCACCCTCAATGCAACTCTTACCAATTTCCTGCAAATCTTCTCCGACAAAACAGACATCCCCCAGAACATCGAAACCCAAATTTCCCAACTCCTCGACAACCTGCGGAAGTATCGCTGTCTGATTATCCTCGATGACGTACAAATGCTTTTTAGCAGCGGACAACTGGCGGGACAATATAAAATTGGATATGAAAATTATCAGCAATTTTTTAAACTAATCGCCGAAGTTTGTCACCATAGTTGCTCGATATTGATTAGTTGGGAAAAATCTAGAGAAATTGCCAAATTAGAAAGAGTAAATAACTACGTGCATTCTTTAGTCTTGGGTAGCTTAGGAATTGCAGCTAAAGAAATTTTGAAACAGCAGAATTTGTCAGATGAGGATAGTTGGCAAACTTTGATTAATACTTATCAAGGAAATCCTCTTTGGTTAGAGTTAACCACCACGATCGTACAAGACTTGTTTGGTGGTAGTGTCTCCGAGTTTTTGCAATGCGACGGCGTGGTTTTAAGCGAATCTCTGCAAGCACAATTAGACCAACAATTCCAGCGTCTAACGCAGCAGGAACTGGCAATAATGATTCAGCTTGCTAAGGAAAATGAACCCGTTTCTTTGCCGCAAATTTTCAAGACAGTACAGTTATCGACATCAGACTTATTAAATGCTATGCAATCATTGGGGATGCGATCATTTCTGGATGCGGAAGAGCAGGGTAAAACAACATTTTTTAGTCTCAATCCAGTTATGAAACAGTATGTTAAAAATCGCTATTTTCAGCCCAACGACTAAAGTCGTGGCTTCGCAGCAATAGCCCACGAAAAACAAACACTTTGTCAACCTTTTTTCTTAGTTGCTATACTGTAGATACTCTGTCTATACATCCTTAAAAAAAGGTGAAGCCCTCAGAGTGATGTCACTAGGTAGAGGATCAGGCTATGGTTGGGACGATTCGATCTTGTTGAGAAACTTCGCCAGCGCTTGTAGATAAACCAATCTCATTTTCCGGTAAAGATAGTACGAGAAATCCCTCTCTATTATTCTCCCATTTCAAATTATTTTTAATCCGATCGATGCACTCACTAACATTCTGTTGGTATAAACTATCTATGCGATCGCAGTGCCATTCAAAAATCACAATCCATTGAGGTTGCTCAGTCAGAATCAACTTGAGAAATTCATCAAAACTTTTGCCTTCCCAATCTATCTCTGAACCATTAACCTCGGATTCCAACAAGTCTAATCCTTTCCCTTGCACGGAAAAATTCAGCCATTGCATACTTCCATAGGCGGGGGGTAAGCGCTTGATTATATGCGGCGGAATTTCTCGCTCTACTAATTTTATATATTTGCCCCAAAGGTAATACTTTTCACCTTGGGGATATTCTATATTACCCCAAGTAAATGTTTCCTGATAACATTCTAAATACTCAAGAGTCTGTCTTGTAGAAAGTAATATTTCAAAACAGGCATCCATAACTTCTCCTTTAGTTAATCAACATCTCTGTGATACCACCAAAATTGTTGCAATCCAGATTCCCATCTTTTCTGTTCCCAATTGTAGCGGAATTCGTGGATATGCGGGTTGGGATGATCGGATGGGCGATCGTGATCCGTCCAATCCACTCTACCCCAAGGCACATCATAGCCATTAGCTTTCGGCCAAGTTGATGAGGGAAAGGTTGCTGACTGGCGGTAACAAATGCGATCGCTTCCATCTCTTTTTCCAAGTGTTGTATGAGGGAATCCTTCTGCTAGTGGATCTGGTAAGGGGATATCCTCTCCCTGTATTGTTTGTTGTGTCAGAGAGAATTCTGGTATGTAATATTCGCTGTTTGTTGACAGAATATTCTCCTTATTTAATCAACATCTCTACGCAAACAATGCGGCCACCGACACACTAAAACCCGGTAATAAAGGACTGGTTAAATTATCTTCTTTAAACAAAGTCATCGCTAATTTCAAAACCCCATTTTCCCGCAGGTAAACTTCAACTTTTTGCTGTATTCTGTCAAAAATCCAATATTCCCGCACACCCTGAACAGAATATAATTTTAACTTAGATTGCCGATCGCGCCTTTCATTTTCCTCACCCGGAGACATTACCTCAACCACCAACTCCGGCGCACCAGCCAAATGTCCAGACTCATCTAATATTTGTGCTAAACGCTCATAGCTTACCCAAACCACATCAGGAATAACATTATCACCATCCGTGAAGATCAAACCAGCAGTTGTTGCGGCCTTACCTAAACCCGTCTCTATCGACCAATTATTTAAGGTTCTGCAAACATTGTCAACAATATTTTGATGTTCCCAGTGGGGTGCTCTTGTCACGACTAATTCTCCTTCGATTATCTCATAACGGTTGCCATTATCGGGTAATAATTCTAAATCAGCGCTTGTCCAGCGAACTCTTTCTGTAGTTGACATAGCTTTGACTCCGCTCAGTTCTATTTTGATTATATCCGATATCTTGCACTTCGACTATACTAATTGAATTGCGATCGCCCCAACCAAATTATCAATCTCCGCCTCCGTTGTAAAATAGTGAACGCAAGCCCGCACACAATCAGGATTAAGAATTGTCCGCACCATAATTCCCTGTTTCTCCAATAAATCGACGAGCTTTTTGTGTGGTATCCCGTTAGTTACTCGAAACGAAACTAAACCCGCTTCCGGTGCCGAAGTCCGCAAACATTGTACATGATTAATTTCCGACAAACTCTCCCAGAGATACTTGCTCAAACGGCAGATTTCTGCATACCTTTCCTCAATCGTACCCCATTCATGCTGAAGGGCGATCGCACTTCGCAAACCCACATACAAAGGATAAGCCGAAGTCGCAATTTCGTAACGCTGCGATCCAGCCTTCCACCCAAGAACTTTAGCATTTGCATCCGTCACAATTCCCCGCCAACCGATAAACACCGGCTGCAAATCTGCCAAAGCTTCATCACTCACATAAAGTCCGCCCAAACCCTCCGGTCCACACCACCATTTATGACCTGTAAAAGCATAAAAGTCAACCCCCGAATCAATCAAATTCAAAGGCAAAACCCCCACAGATTGAGCCGCATCAACTAACACTCTAACTTGGCGAATTTTAGCATTAAAACCCTCTTGTCCCCCCCCTTGACAAGGGGGGGTTAGGGGGGGTTCTATATCTGTTTCCCCCTCCGATTGAAGCCGAAAAAAACCCTCTTGTCCCCCCCCTTGCCAAGGGGGGGTTAGGGGGGGTTCATAACCTTGATGACACACCTTTACAATCTCAGCCAGAGGCAAAACTTGGCCAGTATTCCACAAAATATGACTGATTACCAACAAACGAGTATTCGGCTGTAAATAACTAGCAATTACCGCCACCGCATCGCCCTCATTCAAAGTAGCCGCCAACGGACAAACCGAAACCTCAATGTTGAAACGGCGCTGAAGTTCCATTACACTAGCTACAATGCCCGGATGTTCGCAATCAGAGAGCAATAAATGGTCGCCCGATCGCCAATCAATGCCCCACAGAGCAATATTGCAGCCGACGGTGACATCTTCCGTGAGGGCGATCGTTTCAGGAGGGACGCCTAACTCATTTGCCATCGCACAGCGCGTC
>Ga0316607_1000556_pt1 | contig 12984 bp, 9 predicted proteins | sample MIS2016062E_MG_FD_207674 | JGI IMG/M metagenome (GOLD analysis project Ga0316607, IMG submission 207674) | Microbial mat bacterial communities from Middle Island sinkhole, Lake Huron, Michigan, United States - MIS.2016.062E | ecosystem: Environmental > Aquatic > Freshwater > Lake > Sediment...
TAATGCCCAAGAAATTCAGCCAGAATCTCCTAATTTCCGATTGCCTTTGACCTTTGTGCAGAGAAAGGCAACCATGATTTTGAGTCAGCACAGTTTTAAGGATTATTTGTACGAAGCCGATTTAGCCGTGGCGATGGCCGGCACCGCTACAGAACAATTTGTAGGTTTAGGAAAACCTGCGATCGCAATTCCCGGAACCGGCCCGCAATTTACTCCCGCTTTTGCCGAAGCTCAAAGTCGCCTCTTGGGGCCATCCTTAATTTTAGTTAAGCATCCCAGTGAAGTTGCCAGGGCCATGCAGTTGTTGTTACGAGATCCTGACCGATTAGAACTAATTTATGAAAACGGCCAGCGCCGCATGGGAGAACCTGGTGCTGCGCGGCGGATTGCCGAGTGTTTAATTGAGCGATTGGTCATTTAATGTTAAAATGTTTACCGATGAGAACAATGTAGCTTCAAGACAGTCTCTAAACGCTCCACCCTAAAATTTCAGCCACCTGTTTCCAGACTTGTCTTGAATTGAACGGCTTAATAATTACTCCGGCTACCCCCATTGCAGCAAAGCGACGACGATCGCTAGCCAATGCTTTAGCCGTCAGCAAAACAACTGGAATCATCTGAGTTTTTAGATCGGCTTGCAACTGCTCAAAGCACTCGAACCCGTCCATATCGGGCATTGAAATATCGAGAATGATGGCATCCAAGGGTTCTGCCTTCGCTGTGAGCAAACCTTCGCTGCCAGACTCCGCTTGCATCACTTGCCAACCACCAAAGCCTTCGAGGGACATCTGTATCACGTCTCGAATGTCCGCTTCATCATCAATTACCAGGATGTGTTTCGTCATAATACTGCCCTTTTTTTGTCAAATCTCCTGAGTTGATGGTGTAGGGGGGAGTGCTATCTCTTGCTTCAAATCAGCTAGCAGTTGTGAGAAGCGAGCAGCTTGCCTTTCTTCTAGCAATGAATTGTTTTTGAGGAGACGTTCGATCGAACGAGCAATCTTCGATCCTTTCGGGTAACCAAACGTTCCCAGTCCACCTACTAACTTATGCGATTCTTCTCTGCCATTCTCTTGTTGTTCTGGACTCAAATGATGTGTCTGTAGCGCGACTTCCATTTCCTCCAAGACTCTAACCCTCGACTCTAAGGACAGTCTAAATCGCTCTTCCACAGCATCCACTGAAGCTAACACTGTTTCGTGCGTTTGAGTGTCCTTCTCCCCTTTGCTCTCTTGCACCTCTGCGCTCTTTTCGACCGTCGGTGCTGCCTTCAAACGATATCCCAACCCATGAATTGTCTCAATCACTTCTTCAGTAATTCCTGCTGCTTTTAGCCGAATTCGCAAGTCTTTGATCAAAGTTGTTACGGCTGCCTCCGAAGGCGATTGGTCGATCGACCAAAGCCGATCGATAATGGCAGTGCGGCTAAAAATGCGCTGAGGATGTCGCAGAAATAGTTCGAGGAGAGTGTACTCTTTGGGTCTAAAGGTGATTTCCTGCTGCTTATAAGCCACTTGCATTAAGGTAGGATCTAAACACAAATACCCCCAACTCAAGACGGGAGCAGTAGCACTACTCCCACGACGCAACAATGCCCGTATCCGTGCCAAGAGTTGATTGGGATTAAATGGTTTGATGACATAATCGTCTGCTCCAGCATCCAACCCTGCGATCGCATCCTCATTGGAATTTTGAGCAGTGAGCATCAGAATCGGAGTCCAATTGCCTTGGGAACGCAGTTGACGACAGAGGCTAATTCCATCCAGTTTGGGAATTAATACATCGAGCAAAATCAGATCGTAATCCCACTGCATTAAGAACTCCAATGCCAATTGCCCATTGCTCGCTAAATCGACGGCATAGCGATGGGCTGTGAGATTCGCCCAGAGAAGCGCTGCTATTGCTCGATCGTCCTCAACTAATAGAATTTTCATCGGTTAAGCTGCTACGCAGCTAAATTCAATCACCAGAATCTTCTGGTATCCCGGAAATTGTACAGTATCCCTGACCGCTCGTCAGGGGGTTATTGCCATCAGTCCTGGGCTATCAGGCGTGAGGATTCTTAAGATATTTCGGTCTTAATATTCCTATTGCGCTTAGTTCCCAGCTTACCGCGTCTACAGGTTATGTGCGTAGTCATATCGACCTAGTGAATGTTTTGGGCGTAGACTTTCCCCCAGTCCGGGGGTAGGTTTTTAAATCTTGTCTGATGTGCTTATTCTACCATATTCATTTGTTGAGATAGATGTGTTACATTACTTAAAAATGGAAAAAACCGTCCTAAAAAAACGGGGTTTTAAACCCAATTTTCTGATAAAAAATCGCCTAAATACCTGTGTTATTGTCAGGATGAGAACGACTAGAATAATTTTGCCGATCGGGAAGCCTTAAAAATCGATATTGATATGTTTTAGCGTGTCTAAAAATTGTTCCCTGATTAGTTGGTCTTCTTGTATATGGTTGATACGCGATCGCATAGTTGGCTGTAGACGATCGCGCTATTCAGTTACTTACTGGATTGAGTCAGATGAAATTAGAGGAACTATTATCGGTTTTATTTCCTTAATGGAACCGACAAAATGCTCTCCTTCCGCAAAATCACTAGCTCATGGTTGCAGCTTCGTAACACAGTGATTCTTTCCTTGAAAACTTCTTGCCACATCTTCATGGCACAATAGTTTTTGATGGGGTTGTAATACAAGTCATTATCTTCGACTCTAAGAACCACAGCAAAAATACCACCTGGTTTGAGAATCCGAATCAGTTCCTCAAAGCTTTCTAAAGGAACTTGATTGCGAGTGAAAACGCCAGTTGATACTAAAGCATCAAAGGTATTATCTGCAAAAGAAAGAGTTTCACCCAACTCTTCTAGTTGCAACCCGTTGTAGATACCCTGGTCTTTTAATAAGTCTAAAGACTTTGGGCTAATATCGAGTCCTTGCAGATTTTTCAAGCCGTAAGAATTGAGTTCTCGACCTAATAATCCTGTCCCACACCCTATATCTAAAATCAAAGCATCTTTCTTTAAATACGATAGGAGGGTGTAAGCAATATGGTTCAGTAAAACTGTCCAGCCGTTATCGTAATGTTCTTGGTCATAAAATGATACCCAAGTATCGTATTTCCCCCGGACTTCTTCGATATTTTCAAAGTAGTCTGTTAATCCAGTTGGATAATCTTGATCATCGTCTTTTCTCAAAATGTTATACAGAACATCTTTGATAATATAGCCGATTAAATTGAGGTCATCGAAATCAAAAGATGATGGCAACCTCAGATCGCAAGCCGAAGAAATAATCGCTTCTGTTTTTTCCAGAATGGGTGTTTCTGTGAATGAGTATTGCCAGTTTTTGTAATAACGAGAATTATCGCCTTTGCCAAAAATCTGGATAGCCAAACCCCTCTCGTGAGTGTGTTCAACAAATTTATCGACCTGTTTTGAAGTTAATCCCAAAAGATTAAATTGCAAACTGTCAGGCGCACGTTTCACTTTGTCCTCATGAGAGGGAATATAAATATTTCTGACCGAACTGAGTATTTCTACTAGATGATCGTATCTTTCTATCCCTTGAGATATCTTCTGTTCTAAATGTTTAATTTGAGGTCTTAAGACAGCAGCCGTTAAGTTACTCATTCGCAAACTAAAATTGGGAACATGAGGCTTCAGTTCTTCAAATAAATTGTCATCTAATGGACGAGCCAAATGTTTCTTGTACAACTTTTCGTAAGAACCTGCTGCGAGAATACAATAGGCTGCCAATTGTGGATTATTGGTGGCAATTAAACCCCCTTCACCCGAGTTAAGTATTTTATAACTTTGGGTACTAAAGCAAGCAATTTTCCCATGATGTCCGACTAAGTTTCCATCCCATTCTGCACCTAGACTATGAGCGCAGTCTTCTATTAAATAAATTCCGGCGCGATCGCAAATATTCTTGACAGCCTCTAAATCGGGAATATGTCCTCGCATATAGGATAAAACAAAGAACTTTGCGTCTGGATGAGATTCTATTTTACGTTTTAAATCTTCCAGATCAATGACATATTCAGAGTTACACTCTATGTAAATAGGCACTCCACCAGCATGAACGATACTACTAGGAACTGCCGTAAAGGTAAAAGCATTACTCAATACTTTGTCTCCAGCTTTGACCCCACCAGCTTTCAGGGCTAAAAAGAGCGCACTTCCACAAGAATTAACTCCTATCACATACTTGTGTTTTGTGTAGAGACTAAACTCATATTCTAATTTGGCTAATTCGGTTGCCAGTTCCTCATCGTCATCATTTAACTCAGGATGCTGGCGATAATTCCTCAAATCATCTGAGAAATTATAGCGATAAAGTCTTCCTGTTTGCATCAATTTTATCGCCTGCTCAATACCGGCTTGAGGAATGGGATCGGGAGTTTTGAAACTCTTATTAAAGAGAATCACTGATTGTTGTTCTTTTGTTTGTAGCATAGTGTTATCTTTCATTTTAGATGAAGTGTTGCAGACATTAATGAAATTATCTGGCTACTTGAGGAGAATAAAGATTCCAAAATTCCAACTTTTGCGCGTCTCAATAAACGCCACTAGACCGCGTATAATGCCATTTATCTGTTCAAAGCTCCCTCAAGCTACGTCTCAGACGATTTTACTCAGCCTAACGCCAATCTATGACCCTCACTGTTGACCCTAACTCCCACGCGAACTCTCAGGTGGTGACTCGCCAGTTCGACGATATTGATGCTTGTGCCCAAGCTATCAAACAGTTGAAGATCACTGGCACCCAGTTAACCTCCGGTCAGTTTGTGGGGAGAGTTAATTTTGCCGATTTGGGGAGTCTGAAGTTTACCGACGTTACCTATAATCAAGCCGTGAGAATAAAGGGGTTAAAGAGTCCTCATCTCCTGGGATTTGGGCTTCCACTTCAAGGCGATCGGACACAGGTACTGTCTCATGGTTGCCCGATCAGAAAACACGATCTATTTGGGTTCGATCCCACGAGAGAAAACGATATTACGACTGGAAAAAATGCTCACCTAGTCCTCGCTAACGTTGATTTGACCGTTTTCCAGTCCCTAGCCGAGCAAATGGGATACCATGACTTAGGGCAAATGTTTCTCCGGCAAAATTCACTCCATTTCCATCCTGCTTCATTTCGCCATCTCAGAGCTTATTATCAGCAAATCTCTCAAATGTTGATCGCCCAACCCTCATTATTAATGGAGTCGCAAGCACAATCCCACATCGTCGAAAATTTCTTGCCGTTGCTGATCGATACGCTCGGAGCGGGTATCCGACAAAAAAAGCCGATCGTAAAAACTTTACGCCGTTACCCCATAGTGAAAAAAGCCGAAGAAATTGCCCAATCCTACATTGACAAACCCTTAACCCTTAAGCAACTGTGCGACGCATTGGAAACCAGCAGTAGTGCCTTAACTTATGGCTTTCAAGATATTTTTGGCATGAGTCCAATGGCGTATATCAAGATTCAACGACTTAATGGGGTACGTCGCGCTTTAAAAAAAGCTGACCCTGACACAACAATGGTGATGCAAATGGCTCATCAGTGGGGATTTTGGAGTGCTGGACATTTTGCTAGAGATTACAAAGAAATGTTCGGTGAGTTGCCATCAGAAACGCTGCGACGGCAGTTTTAAATCAGAGTAAACAACAACCTAGTCGCATGAGGGTGTCAGAAACCGGGTTTCTTCACTAAATCTTGGCGATCGGGTATGCCTTTGTCGCAGAAACCCGGTTTCTTTTTCGAGTTTTTATTAAATCTTCAAATTATTAGTGGGATCAATTGCAGTGGCTTGCTCTTGTTCAGCCAGTATCTCAGCTATTAGCTTTCAGCTTTCAGCCCCGAAAGTAGTAAAAAACTTGTCTTTGAACATAAAAAAATTACAAATTTCAGCGCGTCCTCAGAGTAGTTATTGGAATCATTCTTTACTTGCAATATGAGCCGGAAATAGAATACTTTCTTGCAGCAAGGTATCCATAATTTTTTTCCGCAGAATGCGCTGGATCAGAAGATGCTTTCCCGGCTTTACCTTCGTCATTGTCCGTAGCAATAAGTTAGACTCGCCTAGACTTTCCACGCCATCTACCTGTGTGGGTTCAAGTACATCTGAATAATTTGCTTTTAACTCTTGTCCTATCTCTTCAATTACTTGATAGACTTTGGCTAAGTTGGCATTATAAGGTACACAAACTTCCACTACTGCAAATATGTATTGTTTGGAGTAATTGGTAATTGAGCCAATATCCCCATTGCGAATAATCTGTAATTGACCATTGGGATGTCGGATGCGAGTGGTTCTAAGTTCGATCGCCTCAACAGTACCCTCTACTGTTTTCTCTTCGACTTTCCCCGCCTCAATATAGTCACCCACTAAATAGTAGTTTTCAAACAGAATAAAGAAGCCGCTGACTATATCGTTGATTAGTGTCTGTGCGCCTAAACCTACAGCTATCCCAACAATACCCGCACCAGCCAGTATGGGAGTTGGATTAATGTCGAGGGTATAAAGGATAGAAATCCCCACGGTGAAATAAACTAAGTATTGCAACAAACTCCGAAACAGAGGAATCAGAGTTAAGCGTCTGCTTGTTTGTGTCTCAGTCAAATTATGGTCTTTAAATAGCACTTCTTCCACAAGTAAGTAGATCACCTCAAACAACACCTGACTTATGAAAATAATGGCAATGATCTTGATAATTCGCAGACCAAAATCGGACAGTTTGGCGATTAACTCTATCTGCTGAGTTACCAATGTTGCCATACAGACATAGATCGCAAATTCCAGACACCGCTTCAAAAGAGGGCTCAGGTGTTGTAGGCGATCGTAGAATCTCAATAGGTTATCAGGGCTGGAGTATCTGATGCTGAGAGCATCTAGGGTATCAACGATCGCAGCAACCGCTTTAAGTATGAGTAATCCGACAGCAACGATCAGATAGATTCGTAGTGCGATCGACAGATAGTCTGAAACTACTCCTGGTAATTTGAGAAACAGAGTACAGCAAACGATCGCCCACAGCCAAATTCCCCCTTTGATTCTTTGATAGAGTGCGCTAAAGAAAGCATCAATACTTTCATCGTCGGTGGTGCTTTTGTCTATATTCTTGGCGCGAGTGCTAGCTAACTTCAGGCAATACTTGAGGAATTTCAGGGCGATCGCTGCTACAATTACGGTGCCAATACTTTGAGCTATGCCAATTCCCAGTGTGAGCCAAAATTCTGATGGGATACGGAGAATTAAGTCCAGTGTGTATTTTTCCAGGTCTTCACCTCGATAGAGCAGGAAACCATTAGCACCGACAATCAAAATACACAGCACCGAGCAAGTAAGTAACAACAATCCTGTGCTCTGACGACGCAGGATTTTGATCCCTCTATCGTCGAGCTTAAATATTGATAATTTGATCGATAGCTTGGATAAATTTCCGACCAGCCAAGTTAAGAATAGAAAAATAATTATGACCAGGCCGACTTCAGCCAAGACAATTAATAGGCTCATCATTTTTTATTCGGTTGTTTTTAGGACAATTTTCGTAGATTAAATCCCCAACATTCACCTGCTAATCGTACAATCCAGAGTTACTTTTGGCAGTTTCTAACATTCTGGGGTGAGTGGGAGAACAGAATTTAAAATTGAGATAGTGCTTGGTCTACATCTTCTATTATCTCACGTTTAATCACTTTAAATTCAATCAATTGATTTAGGCTAGTAGGGTGCGTCAGTACGGGCGAATGGCCATTCGCCCCTACGCACCGACAGCCAGGAGTTTAAATGCCGAACAGCTTATCGTGCCGACTTACTTACATTGATTTGTGGTTAAATTCGAGCTTAAATAACTTTTCAAGCTTCTTAGTTGTGTGATTGGGCTATTCTAAACCCAGCGTGTTGATAAAAATTGGGACGGAACCAATTGCGATAAAACTTTAAGGCTTCTGTGCCATTTGTCACCCAAGCACCACCCAACATCATCTTATGTTGGCTATCAAAATAAGGTGCTGCATAGTTTTCATAAAGAAAATGGGTTTTAAATCCTGGTAATGGATTAAAATCATCATTCAACCATTCCCAAACATTCCCCCGCAAATCGTAAAGTCCAGAAGGACTTTCGGCTTGTTTCAATATACCGACTGGGCTAGGCGAACCAAATTTCAAATTGAGATTGAAATCATTTATCGTATCTAATGCAATGCTTTTTGCATAAGCATCAGAGCCATAAGTTGCTAAATTCCATTCCGCTTCACTCATTAAGCGAATTCCCTCACCTTTCCAGCGACAGTAAGCCATTGCTTCATAATGATTGACTTCCACTGGCCAATCTAAAGGGAGTTCAATTTCATCAAACATAGCTCGATATTTGTAACAACCATTATTAGGTATCCAAAATTGGGGATATTTGACGTTATATTCAGTTTTCCAACCCCAAGATTCTTCATCCCAATAATCTTGTTTTTCGTAGCCACCAGCAGTAACAAATTCCAGAAATTCTGCATTGGTGATCATATACTTACTGGCTGAAAATGGTTCAACCTTAACTTGACGATAACCATATTCACAATCCCAACCATAAAGGGAGGAATTTTCGGGTTTACCAAGTTCAACCAACCCACCAGAAACTTCGATCATTTCATTATGGGAAATGTTGTTATTAGAAGGTGCATATTGCCATCCGTCAGGACATTCAACTTTCTCTACAGGAAGTTGTCGGATTAGCATGGAAGAAGTTTCAAAATGAATGCGCTGATGTTCGATACCCATCATCAATGCCCAAAGGGGATGATTTTGATGAATTGGGAGATTAAGTGGCGTGTTTTTAATCACTTCTGAAATGATTTCATAAGCTTGGTGGCGATATTCCCAAACCTTTGCTACTTCCGGCCATTGAATCTGAGAAATGGCGGCATTTAGTTCATCAGGAGTTTGCGGATCTACCCCAAATCCAAATATTAATTCATAATCTGGGAGCAGAACTTTTTCCAACAAATTAACCCAGGTTAATTTGTTTATGTAAAAAGCCGCACAATGACCTAAGTAAAAAATTAGGGGGTTCCTTAAGGAATCTGGATTGAGATAAAATGTTTCCGATCCAACCATGCTTTTCATCAGCATATCTTCCATTTCCCAGGCGTTTTGAAAATAACTGAGAATGGCTTCTCTACTACAAGTATTCAGTTGGATTGGGTGTTGAAATTTGAGACTATTCATGCTGGTAACTTTTTTTTTCAATGGGTTGGAATACTAATCAGATAAGTCTAGGCATTCTCAATGCACAACATGGCTTTTTTGGCAATGTAAGTACATTTCAATTTGATTCTTTGATTCTATTTTTGATTGTAAATGGCTTGATTGCTGAATAAATCCGTGTCAAAATTGCCTTGACAACGCCACTTTAAATGCTCAAGCATATTATCGCATAAATTACCTCGTCATCTTGAGTATTTTGGTAAAATTTGTTGGCATCCATTCACAGGCAAGAATGAATTCTTGCCGTAAATGGATGATCAATAGACATCTCCCAAAAAGCTTGTCAAGAACAGGCATCCTGCCTGTTCCACAATAATTATGGGAGATGTCTAATTGTTGGTTACTTGTAGACTCTGTTTATATTTTTCCGGCTCAGTTCTAAGTTCCACATGAAGGAAATCAATTCCCTCTTGTTCTAGTAATTCTAGGATAGCTAGATTTAAGTTTTTCTCGGCATCAAAGTAGAGATTGTCATCATTAACAAAAGCAACGACTTTAATGACTCGGGCATTATTTTCAATCTTGCTAAAACGAACTATTATTTCTTTCGATAAGCCCTTAATATTTGAGGGCATTTCTCGAAGAGCGTCGCATATTCTGGCAGTTTGCTTTGATGAGATACCATCAATTTTGAGAGTTAAACTAAGACCCCACTTTAATTCACTACCAGGATTTTGTGACCAATTTTCTACAATGCCAGAAATCATTTTAGAATTCGGCATTTTCATTATAGAACCCCACTGATATATATGCAGAGTTGTGGTTCTGAATCCGATATGGAGTATCTGCACAAAACCCTCTACTCCTGATATTCCCACCCAGTCACCTTCTCGATAGAGATTATCGGAGTAAATAATCAATGTACAAAACCAATCATAAACGATATCCTTCAACAGCAAACCAAAGGTGATACCAGCACCGCCTAATAGACCAACCAATGCAGCGGCAGATTGTCCTAAAAATATCTCACTTATCTTGATTGCCAATACAATAATTGCTGCTGATTGAAAAATCTTTGGCATTAAAGGTCTGAGCAATTCATCAAGCTCTGTTTCAGTGTGTAGCAATATGTTGGCTATTACCTGACCCAAAATAGAAGAGCCTCGGTAAACAACATAAGCAACTATGAAAATGACTATGTAGTTGAGCGTACTACCGATGGTTTGGTTCAGTTGAGAGCCTAAATTCTCTGCCAGAATTTCTTTGCTCAGTGAAATTCCACCAATCAGAATCAGCCAACTTGAAGCCGGCTTGATAATTGCAATCAACTCATCATCAAGTGTCGTTTCGGTTTTTTTAGTAAAACGCTCAATGGTTTTAACAATGACTGAAACAAAAAATCTCCTTAATGTCTGTGTTAAGGTCAGGATAATGATAACAGCAGCGATTTTGGCAATCGGTATGCCGGAGTAATTGATATTTTTTAGCGTATCCCAAACTGCTTCCATATGTTAATCAACGGGTAATTGAGTTTTTATACTTGACCAAGAAACTATTGGGAGAAATCCGCCTAAGTTATATTTTATATTCGGAGTAAAATTTATCCCGTTTAGCGAGTCAGTAATAATCACAGATTACCAGACTCTAGGGCAAAAATATAAGAAATATATGAGATGGACAAAATTTCTGATTTTCTTATTCATTACCCTGCCAACGCTGTTTGGCTATACCGCTTCATCCTGAACGGGTAGCGTGAAATAAAAGGAGCTTCCTGCTCCCAACACACTCAGGGCCCAAATCTGTCCCTGGTGCTGTTGCACAATACTCTTGCAAATGGCAAGTCCTAACCCCGTTCCTCGCTTATTTTGGGAATCCTGCACATCCACCTGCTGAAATCGACCAAAGATGGTTTCGAGTTTATCGGCAGGAATCCCACGTCCGCGATCGTGAATAGAAAGCAGTCACCCGGACAAACTGCCGCTCGTGGTTACTCATCAGCGTCAGTTCTTGGGTTGTTTGCAGGGTACCCAAGTTGCTCAAAGTCGTTGATGTCAAAGGTTCCCTGCTCTACTGCCAGATGGTTGGCGGCTACAACGTCTTGGGGAGTGTGTAGGTAGGTGGTGAGGCGATCGTGAATCCGCCGCGACACCTGTTGTGTGAGTTGGTCTGCAAGTTCCCTCACTGATTGCTGTCCACTTCGATCGGACAAATAACCGACTATCCCAACCGCTCCCACCAATTGCAACATAAATGGAACTGTCAGCAACACTCGGATCGGAATGTTGGTAAAGCTCTGATAGCTGCGTCGAAGTAAACTCGCTCTTTCTGTCATATAGCAATCCTAAAACCGACATTCTACTCGGAAAAGAAAGCACCTATGCCCTATACCCTATGCCCTCCGCCAAGGATCACCTAATTTACCTGAGAAAGGCTATAGATTGTTTGCAGTCATTAAATATTCTTCGTAAAACCAGCCCCTACTCAAGCCTTCCGGGGCGGGTTTTACATACCGTCCATGCCTGAAACAAGTAATCTCATAAACCCGCCCCCACAAGGCGAAAAAGAACGAACCGCGAAGGCGTAAATGGAGAAAATAGACCAAGAAAGCGATCGCCCCCTAATTCAAATTCTCCAATCCGACTTAACCAAAACTCCAGGTTCTCGCTGCATTGGCAGCACATCTAAAATATCGGTTTGCGCGCAATACTTCAAATCTTCAATAACTCCTAAACCGAGGAGTCTCTGGCCGTGACTGGCGCACTCCAGCAATTCATGCAATTTATTTTGCCACTGGAGATACAGCGCAATTGCTGCAAATACTTCATCGTTACCAGCAAAATCTCTAGCAGGAATACCACTTTCTGTCAAGAGGCTGTGGGCGATCGCCCCAGCACACACAGTATCTTCCAACGAGTAACTCCCCTCCCAGCCAGAACCAACTATCCCAATAGTTTCTGGCTGTTTATCTAACAAAAACTGCACAACTGCTTTACGATTAATTAAAGCTGCTGTTAAAACTGTTGGGCAAGCTTCCACTCTTTGCAGAGCACGAGTACCGTTAGTTGTACTAATGAAAATTCGCTTACCTTTGACCTTTTCCGGCGTGCAGTCGAAGGGGGAATTCCCCATGTCAAATCCGTCAACTTTGCCACCACCGCGCTCTCCGGCGCGAATCCGCTGGTCTGCGGGCCATTTTTCGCTCTCGGCCATCAGTTGATCTAAGTCGCTGAAAACTTGGACAGCTTCCGCCCCATTGTTGAGAGCAGTTGCCATTGTTGTAGTCGCCCGCAGCACGTCAACCGCGATCGCACAGGCCGGCAATTTGTCCGTTGGGGTCAGTTCGGGAGTATGGTAAATAAAAAGCTTCACTTTTGGGCCACCTGCAATAAATCCTCATAGGTAATAATAATAGAAATTGACACCCCTAAATAACTAAAGCCAACATCCGTTAAATCCGTTACATCCGTTACACAATCCGTTGCCGAACTTCCTTCGCCTATATGTCAAAACAGCTCAATTCAAATCCCGCCCACCCCGCCATCAGCGCACCCATCGGACTTCTCGCAGGCTTCACCTATCCTTTTCGAGCTTTCACTCTACTTTGGCAAACTCCCAAGCTCTGGGGTTATGTACTGGTTCCAGTAGTGCTAAATTTGATAATTGGGATCGGTCTTTATTTGGGCTTGCTATTTCCGAGTTTGTCAGGAATAGACATTTTCGTTGCCGATTTATCCCTGCGTTTTAATACTTTAATCGCTAATTTGCCCCACTGGCTGAGTTTTCTCGCCTTGT
>Ga0316607_1000558_pt1 | contig 12922 bp, 18 predicted proteins | sample MIS2016062E_MG_FD_207674 | JGI IMG/M metagenome (GOLD analysis project Ga0316607, IMG submission 207674) | Microbial mat bacterial communities from Middle Island sinkhole, Lake Huron, Michigan, United States - MIS.2016.062E | ecosystem: Environmental > Aquatic > Freshwater > Lake > Sediment...
TAAGCAACCAAACCCCCACCAGATGCTAGTTTTAAATGCGGCAATCAAGGTGCCAATACCGCCAATAATGAACACACCAAGTCCAAGATAGACCAATGCTTCCAATTCAATTCTCCCGCGCCTAACGCCCTGCTTCACCTGCCCCGCGTAGCGGGGTCAGGTGCAAGCCCCAGTTAGGCTCCGGTTGATTGAATGTTGGGTTGCCAAGAAGACGAAACCTAACCTACACGGCCATTGTTGTTCGTGGATTATTCTTTATATTCATAGTGGTTATAGATTATTGATGTAATATAGCTACAATCTTTATTCCACGAATCTTCTACATAGATATAAATGTTGTGTCCATTATCATAGTAATACTCGTATGTCCTACTTCGATCAAGTGAAAGACCTATCTTCAATTGACCAGAAATCTCAGGTACGCCGATATTTTTTAATACTTGGTTGATGTCACGATTCAAGAGCAACAGTTCTACCTTTGGTCGGTCAAATTTGCAGGTGAATTGGTGGACGTTTGTGCTACAGCTATTGTTTGGTTCATCCGTTTTTAAAAAGTTGTAAACACGCCCAAAACTCCTTTGTAAAACACGATCTTTTTTAACCCCAGTATAGCCTGAGCAACTATAAGTGGCACAATCAACACTTCGCCACTTTGATCGTGGGCCATCTGATGACTGTGTGTAGTGCCATCGTTTGGGATCATATGAAGCTAATGCCTGCTCACATGGAGACTTCTGGTTAGCGGCAGCTATTCTCGCTTCCCGTTCCTGTTCTTTTTGAGTCTGAGTACTATTCTTAGCATTAGATAAATGTCCAGAAAACAATGCAATAAATACAGCAACAAACCATACACCAGCCGTCATACCAATAGCATGAATTGCACCAAGAGTAAGTAATCCCCAGAACTGAAGACGTTTACTGAGCCATGATACAGGACGATGATGTGCGAACACACCTATCATACCTATATAGAAGGCAATAATTACGAGTAAATTAAATGGGGTAATAAACAACCAAACACCAGTTATAATTGTATAAGCAGTAATAGGGTATTTTATCCAGTGGTACTTTCTATTATTAGGTCCCATTAAATACTCCAAGGTATTATTTGTGACAAACAAGAACACGCCTAACGACCCGCTTCACCTGCCCCGCGTAGCGGGGTCAGGTGCAAGCCCCAGTTAGGCCACGGTTGATTAAATGTTGGGTTACCAAAAAGACAGCAACCGAACCTATGTGATTATGCGACTTCTCCAGCACAACGCTTTGTATGCATTTCTTCATTGACGAATAACATTATTAAATACTTTGCTTTCGCCAATTATCTATAGCTATAAGGAGTCGTCTTTCTTCTACAGGATTTTGCCACTCATCCCAAAAATCAACAGTCCCACTATTTGGTTTATTAAGTGGCTCGTCAACCCTAATTCTACTAGGGAGCAGACTTGCGTCACCCACAATCAAGGCCTCACCTGTATCCAAAGTTGGAAGAATATCGCTAAAACCTCCTAAGCTATCAGGAAGCAGCTTTTTTATAACGCCTTGATCTTCTGCATTGGTTAGTCTCATAGATATGAAATTACTACACTGACTAAGCATCGTTTTATTTATCTCTGAAGGTCTTTGACTTATAACCACAAGGCTTACACCATATTTCCTTCCTTCTTTCGCAATCCGTTCAAATATGTCAATTGAAACGTTGTCCGCTGAATCAGTCATACTTCTTTGTGGAATATAAAGGTGAGCTTCGTCACAAAGTAATGCAATCGGGTGGCGTAGTTCCGGTGGAGTCCAGTGCTGAACAGAAAATGCGATCCGGGCAACTAACGATACTATTAGGGGAAGTATGTCGGATGGTACTTCGGAAAAATTAACTATCTTGATCCCTGCACTACCATTTTCCGAAGTGCTACCTAACAGCTTTGTAGAGAGCCTATTGAGCCATGAAAACTCTAAGCTATCCGCACTATCATTAAACAGAAACCCTAATCGTCTATCGGAAATCTTGTTCTCTAACCGAGAAATCATTCTTGCCAGTTTCCCAAAGAATTCCCCCTGCTTTTCAGATCTTGCACCTTGAACCATTTCGGTGTTTATAAAGTTTAATCTTTCAAGCAGTTCAGTTAAGGAAAAAGGAACAGGGCTATCCACCGTAAAATGTGACAATATGTTATCATGTCCTTTATCTTCTAGGTATTTTCGCTTAGATTGATTTACTTCCCTAGCCATAATCATGGATTGGTTAGGTGCATTTTGATCACTACGATCTACAAAAATTGAAACCAATGCTTCGTAAGAAAGTAGCCAATATGGAAAATAAAGTATGCCGTCATCTAAAGTACGTCTTGCTTCTATATCAGCCGGACCTGCAACTTTAAGTTGCTGAATCCCGTCACCAACTAACGGGGCATATTCACCATGAAGATCAAAAACTATGGCATTTGCTGCACTCAGCCCCGCCATTTGCTCAATAATTCTGGCTATAGTCCATGACTTACCTGACCCTGTACTACCACCTATAAAAGCATGACGTTGAAAAAATTTATTCCCATTTAGGTATGCAACAGCATGTTCGTCGAGAGTGTATTTCCCGAGTGTTAGTGCGTTTCGACTGCCAGCAATACTTGAGAGCGTTCTCATGAACCCTGTGAGGTTGTCTCCTTCCAAAGAAAAGCAGTTGGCATCAATTTCTGGAACTGATTCTAACGTGCGACGAAATACGTTCTCTTTTACCCCATCGCGATCTAACAAGGTTCCAATTAGGGCGATTCTACATAGATTAATTTCAGGAGATTGGTCAAAAATCCCCTCGTTTATTATTTCAGCGACTGCTTTTTTTCTTGTGACTTGTGTGATTAATCCGATAAGGTGCTGGCCCGGTCTGCTGCTCTGTAAGACAGCTAAATGATTAACCTGCAACCGTTTCAACTGATCTATATTTTCGACGCCAATAATGATAATAGCAGTGTCAACAGATACTACTTTCCCAAGCGCATCATCATCATTAAAGTTAAAAATTGGCATTTCTAGCTCCTACATTATTAGTGTCAGATAGCCCTCAAGGCTCCATAAATTTCTTTCATCTATTACAGGGGCTTTCTCAAGAGAGCTATAAATAACCGACTGATTATCATGATCGCCACGCTCAATCGCCAAAAAGTTATTTACACCACCATTAATAACGTATCTCTTAGCGGCATCAGAAAGCGTATACGTCACTATGGTAATTGGCGCACCTTGCCGAACACATTTAGTCATAAGCTTTGGTTGTATATGCTCATCATTAAATCCATATCCAATACATAAATATGAAGCCGCTCCCGTAATAGCCTGATCAGCATTGTTAATAATAGACCGATAAGGTTCCAAATGAGTTCTTTGGTATTTCTGTTTTCCAGGAGTAACAATCTGAGGCGAATATCCTCTGGGGATTTCCTGCAGATGAGATAACCCAACAATATCTTCTAATGTTGATTTAAACCAGTCGACCGATCCATGTACCTTCCATACATTAACTTTACGACTTACCTTAACCTCTGATGGCTGAGCCAGTTGCCGGAAATATCCATGAGTAAATCCTGTATAATGGTAGATGTTTTCCCTTTCACATGCGTATTCAGCAAGTCTGTCATAGTTAGTAGTAATAACATTAATGGTAGAGACACTTGATCTGAATATGTGAAAAAGTAGTTTTCCTAAACTAAATCTTTCGCTACCCTCAAGACTTCTATTGAATACAGCGAGATCCTCAGTATTTATGAGCATCCAAGTAGATTTGATTATCTTTTCTGTCAGATCTTCTGACATTGCTACTTGATGTAGGGCTGCTTCCAAATCTATACCCGATCTCAAAACCGCACAGAAATTATTCCAGCTACTTTTGTCAGTTAAAGAAAGCCCTGAAATATTAATATCTTTTATTAAATAATCCGCCAAAGCTCCCATGCTTGACATCCCATGGGCTGCTGAGGCTCCGCTTCCCAACACTATTAGTGGTACCTTGGCATAATAGTCTTGCGCCTGCTTTTCAAAGCTCATCAAATATTCTACCTGTTGTATGAAGCTTGGTTTGCCATCGAGGTAGGACAGCCATTTACCCGACTGACCGCTCACAGTTCTTGGCATGCGGAATTACCGCACTAGACTCTTCAAAATGATTCACTTCGCACTCGGTCGCTTGCACGGTGATTTTGTTATTCCCCGCAGTGAGATTGACATCATAGACTCCAGCTTAGCATGTCCGGTCAGTGTTTCTTTTGCGGGCTACATCGACTTCATCTACCTGCCCCGCGTAGCGGGGTCAGGTGCAAGCCACAGTTAGGGCCTGTGGATTAAACATTGAATAGGTTTATTCACTCTACGGACGTTGCGGAGTTGAAACGTACCATCTTATCCCAGTCAATTTCACCGTTATCTTTACAAAATTCATTCATAAACTCTCTTGTAAACTTGTTTATCATCTGTGAGTATAAGTTTAGGAAATTATCGTTTTTCTCTTTAGCCTCATATCCAATCGGTTCGATTATTTTTAAAAATAACTCACTATCACCCGATATGAACTCCCAAAAGCGTTGACCGCAATACTTAAAATAATCTCCCTTATCAGGGTTTTTATCTCTACCATAACAACATCCATTTACAGCAACAATTTGTAATTGTGAATTGCTAGTTCTTAATGTTTTTCTAGCGGTTTTGAAATCACTTATCATTTTAGCTATTTGTGAACTATTACCCCAATTTGGCCCTGATTTTATTGTTACAATATTTCTTGTCCCATTAGTATCAAATTCAAGATCAATGCCTGTTATGCCAGATTTTCGGCCATCAAAAACTTTGTTGTTAATAAAAATAGCAAGCCCTTCAAGCCAATCGCCGAAAATAGTTTCTTCGTTTGATGAAATATGTGCATCCACTAATCCTTGTATTAGTTCTGCGGCTATTACATACTTTGCTCTAAATAAGTACGGATTTTTTCGCTTGAGAACTTGCGATAGTTTTAACCCGTCAAGGCTCTGAATACGTTTTTGGTGAAATATACCAATATTTTGTTCAACATACTCAGATACATCTTTCAGGTTCAGGGTTTTCATATTTAGCCTTTTGTTCAAATAAACTCAACTCAATAGGGTTTAGTTGCCTTTTGACTGCTTCGCAATAATCAGCAACGACATCAATACCTATCGAGTTTCGTTTCATGCGATTTGCAACAATCAAAGTAGTTCCTGACCCCATAAAAGGATCAAGAACAGTGTCGCTTTCCTTAGTGAATAACTTAATGAACCATTCTGGCAATCCTTCAGGAAAGGCCGCACTATGATTCTTGTTATTACATTCAGTTGCTAAATGCAAGACATTAGTTGGGTAAGCTTTATCTCTGTTAATCCAATTTGATATATTTTTACCAAACCCGCTTCCCACTTTTGAGTTATCGCGGATTTTATCTGTTTCAGAAAGATTTTTTAGCCTAGTATTTGCCCAATCTCCCATTGGAACCATCACTTCTTGTTGGTACATATTAAATTTTTTATCTTTATTAAATTGCAGCAGTCGTTCCCAAGCATCACGAAAACGGTTAGGCCATTTGCCTGGGTAACAATTTTTTTTATGCCAAATAAATTCTTCTGTCCATAACCATCCTTGTTTACGCATTTCTAAAATCAGTTCCATAACATAAATGCTGCGTTCACCATTAACTACTTTTTCCTTAATGTTTAAAACAAAAGTTCCTGTTGGTTTTAATACTCGCAAAAGCTGTTCTGAAATAGGTAAAAACCATTTTACATATTCATCAGGGTGAATGCCGCCATAGGTATCTTTTCTCTGATCTGCATAAGGTGGTGATGTTACAATAAGGTCAACAAAGTTATTTGGTAATAACTTTAATTGCTCTTTACTGTCTCCATGATATATATCTGTAGTTATTTGCATTTGCATTCTCTCTATAAACAGGAATTTTTCATATTGTAGACCATTAGCGGAAGTTTCGTTTGTTTTTGCAATGTTTTAAATGTAAAAATATTTCTCAGGAAATCAAGATAGTAGTTTCAGCTTGCCCCTAACGACCTGCTTCACCTGCCCCGCGTAGCGGGGTCAGGTGCAAGCCCCAGTTAGGCCACGGTTGACTGAATGTTGGGTTGCCAAGAAGACAGCAACCTAACCATACTTAGTGGCATATTGTTCTCCATTTAGTCCTTTCGTTCTAATTTGCACGTTGCCATGTCTTTGTAAAATGTTCTTGTTAATTTTGTCTTTAACAGGCCATCATAGTAATTAAAAATTATTTTCGACGGATGTTCATTTACTGAATATAGATTAACCCACCCAGCATAGTCTCTTGCCCATTGCCTTGCACCCTCTAGAGAGGTTGCTAATTCAGTTATTGTGCACTTTCCAGGAGGAAGGCCTGCGATATCTACTGTCCACGGAATATATTCGTCATTTTTTGCTTGCAAAGTACCCACTAAAGCCAACGATAGCAATCCAAATACCATAGCGCTGTATATTTTGTACTTAAAAAACATGATGTGTAGCTCCTTTAGTCGATTGAAAAGCCTAACGGCCTGCTTCACCTGCCCCACTACGCAGGGCAGGTATACACTAATAAAATAATCGGTTGCCAAAAAGGTGATAACCTAATCTTAGGGGGCTTACCGATATTTATCAGCTAGTGATTTTGTTGCATTGATCTGTTCAGCTTCACAAGAAGGCTTATCTTTATAGTAAGTCCATACTCGGACTCCTCCACTAACCGGAATTCTCACCTCTACCTTTACGAGATTTCCTTGTGAGTCGTTAAAATCTCTAGTTTCTGGTTTATCGGCAAAGCCGACATATTCATCGAGCCTTGCGGCTGGCCCATTAACTTCGTAGCAGTGTCTGAGATTACTATCTGCAATCCACCATTGTTTTTTAGGCGAGGTTTTCCCAGATTCATCTCCGGCGGCTAAAGCAGACATGCCATACGATAATGCAGAAAAAATCAGGAGCACACAAAGTTTTCGTTCAGACTTCAAGGAACTTAAAATAGTCATTATTTTCACCCTAGCTAGTCGTTGAGATTAGCCTAACGCCCTGCTTCACCTGCCCCGCGTAGCGGGGTCAGGTGCAAGCTACAGTTAGGCTCCGGTTGATTGAAGGTTGGGTTGCCAGAAGACAGCAATTTGGTAACCTGACCTACAATACCAAAAATTTACCTGCTCTTTTGAACCGGAATTTCTATATCTATGTTTAAAGATATGACTCCAATTCCAACTCTAGCACTAATTAGTGCTTTTGTTGCTTTTAATCTATTCAATTCAGGTTTTCCTTGGATTCTCTCAGCGGCAATTTCAATTGCACTGATTGCACTGTCGACTGCATTTTTAATTAATTTATCTGAATATTCGTCTTTTTTTTCAGTTGCATTATCAATAGCTGCTTTGGTTGTCTCGCTTATTTTTCCACGAAGCTGATTAATAATCTCTTTCATGATTTATTTCCTAAAAATTCTTTGCTTCTCTTAAAGAAAAACCATATTAAAGCATAAAACAGAACAGCTAGAAGCATTGATTGGTTAAAGAGTGCAGCCAAAATGGCAATTATCATAATAATTATTTTAGACCAACTAACAATGAATCTTGATTTGCTGAAATTGGATTTAAGTACTTCTAAAAATTTTTGACCATTACTAGGCTGACTTAATAAATTGATTTCTTTAATGGTAATAACTTTCAGTTCTTTTTCTATTTTCACAATTAAAGAATCTCCATAGTTATAGTTTTATGGTTAATTTTTGTCGGCGCGGGCCGCCTAACGACCAGCTTCACCTGCCCCGCGTAGCGGGGTCAGGTGCAAGCCCCAGTTAGGCTTCGGTTGATTGTGTTGGGTTATTAAAAAACGATAACCCAATCTACGCGGCTATATTTCATTGAAAAAGTTGAATAGGCTTTGAACCTATATAGTTGACATTGTTTGCTAAGATTAATCCAGTCTGACTTCCTTCATGTATTATTGTTTTAGTATTTTTAGGTTCAGCTATATATCCACCCATAATCTCTACTACAGCATTAGTAATTTCTTGTTGACTAAGAGTAGGTGCAGGAACACCATTAACATCATAATGAAAAGTCATATAAAGAAAGCCAGGTTCCGTTGCTCCAACATTACCTCCTGCATGTCTAGCTTGGTTTGATATACATAAACCATTTTTCTCTTTTAGAATTTCGATAAGGCGAATGCCCCAGTGTTCAAATTTTAGTGATGCACTAAGTGTAGTAGTAGCAAATACTAACCCGAAACTGTCATTACGATTATTTTTGCCAGTTATAAACCTTTGATAAAGATTTGATCCTATTTCATTAGAACCCGCTGAAGATCGCCCGAAATACGCCACAATATCTTTAAGATTATATGGTTTACCTTTAGCAGCTTGGAATATTCTTGGTAATTGATGAATTGCACCAACCGCGTCCTCTACAAGACGTTTGTATTCATTTGGTTTATACTTAGGAACATGTTTGATAAGATTAGAAATCATAGCCGGATTTAATTTATCATCAATAACAATTGCTGGAATGATGTTGTTCAAATTTGGTTTAATCGCCATTGGTCTTGATCCTTAATCAGCATAAAATCAGCTAAAAGAAAGCCTGGAAGGTGGTTTTGCTTACTTAAATCTATTGCCTAATGTTTAAGCTAAGGGGCGGGCTTTAGCCCGTCCCAGCGAACGGAGTGAGCGATTTGAGCGCATAGTTAGGTTAAAACTCAGCGCATATATTTTGCCAAGTTCTCTTCTGTGTCGTATTGCGATCACGTTTTTGTGACGTCGCTTTCATTATATTGCGATAGCCAAATATTTGTTTTTTCTAGGCTATTACGAGCTTCTTGTGCTTTTTCTTGCTGGCCTTCGCGCCCATATTTGTAAGCCTTTGCTTTGTAGTAGACAAAATCCTTGCATAGCTCATCTAAATCGTTAGCTCTTTTGTCAAATGTTCCATCTTTTTTTGCCATTTGCTGTTTTTTTGGTTCAGGTGTTTTTGACAAATTTTGTGTTTGGCCGCTTGGTTTTATGAAATTACCAAGAATACCAACAGCAATTATCGCTCCTATTACCAAAGTCCAGTTCGTTCCTTTTTTTTAGCTCAGGATGGTTTCCTTTTTTGACCTAACGACTCGCTTCACCTGCCGTGCGTAGCACGGTCAGGTGCAACGGCAAGTCAGGTAATTCAGCATATCGGAGGGAGAATCCATATGATTCCGCAACTTTTTTCGCAGCCATGTGGGATTTAATTAAATAGTCATGGATGGATGAGCATTCCTCCGACAATCTCGCTTGAGTTTTGTCTTTTTCCTGCAAAATCTCTGAGCGGCTCATAAACCATTCTCCTCTTTGAAAAGTTCAAGTGGCGTAACAATTTCTGGTGTTGACAAGCCAAGGCGAGCATTGATAACGCGAATATGCTTCCGTTTATTGGCATTCGCAAGGTGGTTGCAATTCCAAGTGAGGAGATATTGGATGTCAAAATAGCTGGCATAGGCAAGATGTAGCGCGTCACCCACAAGCGACCTCGGCATGACATAATTGGAAATATAAAACTCGGCAACATGTTCAAGATCGGAAACTGACGGCAATAATGGAATCGTTGAAACCAATTGGATGATTTCAGCTTTGCGCGGATAATTTCCGTTACTCAATTCTTGAAGTACCGCGTCCGAAATGTATAAATCATAATAACAGGACATTTCTGACCACCATTTCCTTGTGATCTCTGTAAATACTCCAAGAGCTTCGCGCTCATCGAAGTAATAACTTGGAACAGTTGTATCAAGGTAAACTTTTTCTTTCATGAAAATAGCTTGTTGCTTAGATCGATATGAAATTCCAAAAATGGCGGGTTACGTTTCACTAACCCGCCCTACCGTGCTTTCCCTTATTGCTCTACTGCTCAGGACCAATTTTTATAACTGTTATCGACTAATCGCGTTCGCCGCCAGATGTGAACTCATAGATTTCTCCTTCAGCGGTTAATAGTTTGACCATATCGGGGCGCGTCTTTAGTTCTTTGGCCGGAACGCCGTTAATGGTGGCAAGGCCATTTTCATAAATATAGACAATAATCTTATTTCCATTTGGGAAAGCCATGATGTAGCGAACGACCACAGTATTGTTGTCTTGCATGTTAGTTCCCCAGTTGCCTTCACACTTGCCAGAATATTTGATCTTTTTATCCCAGCCAGTGTATTTGCAAGTGGCGTCATATGTGATGGTTGTGCTTGCTATGAGATATACTGGAAGAGCGAAGAGCGTGACGAAAACTGCTGACTTGCTGAATTTACTGAGCATTGCCTTTCCCCTATTGGACACGCGGTGTATTCAAAAAACAGTTCATCGAGGTAGGACAGTCGGGTAACCAGCCGCCTCTCATAGATTCCAGTGTGCTGAATTACCGCACCGGAGTTCTTTTATTTACATCCCTATCGCCAGCCGCGCAAGACCCGATACGGGTGGTGGCCAGTCCTTACCCGACCGGGACTTTCACCCGGCAAGAAGCGTCAAGCTTCGCTTGACGCACTAACGATCTGCTTCACCTGCCTTGCGTAGCAGGGCGGATGCGAGCTACATATTTAAAAATACCAACCTAGCCAAAAAATCACTTAAGCCAATCGTTGAAAAATTGCTGACACCAAGTTTTGGTTAATTCGTCAGCAAAACATTCAGGAGTAGATAGCCATAGTTTTAATTGGCTAATATACTTTTCTCTGTTGAGAGAAACCGAGTTAATTTGATCTATTAGCGCTTGCACTTTTTCAATAGTGACTATTTCATTCATAGTATACTCCTAGTTAATTAGCGGTTGTTAGTGCGTTATGAGGTCAACTTAAGTAACTCTGTTGGCTGATTAAAGGTTAGGTTGCCAAAAAAGTATAGTAACCTAACCTACACAATTATTGACCAAGCATTTGTTTTATTTCCTCAGGTGTTAGAGTTTTCTTTATTTCCTCAGGTGTTGCTCGCCTTAAATGTGTGATGACTACATCAACGAGGCCACTACGAACATCTTGGACTTTTCCAGTAAAAACAACGTAGTAAACTCTGTTTTTCTCAAAATTCTGGTTTAACCACCAATCAATCATTTCATCATTTAGTAAAGGACCGAGATCATAATATCCTGGTAGGTAAACTTTAGAATATCCTCTGTCTTTTGACGCAGGCATTGCGTTCGCTTTTGCAACAAAAGTAACTGTTTTTCCAACATAATCGTTACTTTTGAGGAGCAAATACCTTATGTCAACTATTTTATTGTCCTGAGTACGATCAGTAGATTCAGCAGATAGGTTTTCATTAGCTGAATAGGCTGGAATAATCCCTGATGTTGCCAACAGCAAGCAAAAGGTTAGGGAGATAGATTTTTTGTTCGCCGAGTTAAATTTCGTGTTCATTGCGTTCGTACCTCTTTTTGATCGAGCCTAACGCCCCGCTTCACCTGCCCCGCGTAGCGGGGTCAGGTGCAAGCCCCAGTTAGGCTTGGTTAAAATGCTGATTTTTTAGCGTTCAATCAACACATAAACATACTGATAGCCCGCAGCAAAATTGCCACCTCCGCCACCGACAAAATTCAAAGATTCATCCCAATCAAATGTGTAATCTATCAGTTCCCGCTCGATGTCCCTGACAAAAGCAAGAGATGTTGAACCGTAAATTACAATCATTTGATCCCAAGGGTATCTTTGACTGTGTTGTAACCAGCGACGCTCTGGCTCATTAGTAATTCCAATCTTTATTGATGTAGTTCTATTCGCAATCCTTGTGACATCCCTTGCTAAATGGTTCAAAACATTTGCCGGAAATCCTGTGTAGTAATCGTACTTAACCATTGCATTACCCTCCATCTAACATTTTCGCTTGTCTGCCGTGCGTAGCATAGTTAAGTGCTACACACGGCCATTAGTAGCAAATCCTAAATTACCAAAAAAATGGTAATCTAACTACTACAATTTTGGTTTGTTCGTTTTAGCCTCTTGTTCAATCACTTTCTGCTTTTCTAATTCAGCTTGGCGTAGTTCTTCAAGCATAAAATTAATATCAATAAGCTGGACAGAAAATGCAGAAATCATTCCAGGAGCTTCACTATCTTCCTGTATATTTAAATAATACCGGCGGCTACAATTCTCCTCTAACTTAAACCCAGAAACGTTTGGGATTATAGTATAAGCTTTCATATCAAAACGTTTTTTATTTGCTCCAAAATGACATTTCTCCTCTGAGTTAAGACTGCCATTTTGATCAAATTCCCACATTATCATATCAGAAGATACTTCTGTTGGTTTGCCATATTTTTCTTCAATGGCTTGTATTAATGTTTCTTTTTTAATACGTTTACCTTGATCAAGAGTTTGTGATCGTGCTATGAAAAAAACAAGGTCTTTTTTATTTTTACCTATTAAAAATAGGTCAGGGTTATTATCTTTATTTACAAAAGCCATAATTGATTCTTTATCCTCCTTAATTTGATAGTTTGGGTTAATTTTAGCTAAAAGTGGCTTAACAGATGCGAAAGAACTACCAAGCTGTATATCCGAAATATCAGTAGCTGGCTTCGCAGCAAAAGTGGCTGAAGAAAAACTTACTATCAGAGTAGTAAGAAGGCGGATTGACAAAGTTTTCTTGGACATGATTTTTCCCCTAACGCCCCGCTTCACCTGCCCCGCGTAGCGGGGTCAGGTGCAAGCCCCAGTTAGGCTCCGGTTGATGGAATGTTGGGTTGCCAAGAAAACCACAAACCAATCTACGCAGCTACATGTAGATTATTCCTTTGTATACGCGATGTTCGACTTTTCAGGCGATCAGTCCTTCAAACTGGAGGTCTGAGCGGCCGAGTAGCCGGTTCACAAAAATAGCCAGGGTGTGAGCCAACACCTTGCGTGCGATCCGGCTCGTCAAGTG
>Ga0316607_1000560_pt1 | contig 12908 bp, 9 predicted proteins | sample MIS2016062E_MG_FD_207674 | JGI IMG/M metagenome (GOLD analysis project Ga0316607, IMG submission 207674) | Microbial mat bacterial communities from Middle Island sinkhole, Lake Huron, Michigan, United States - MIS.2016.062E | ecosystem: Environmental > Aquatic > Freshwater > Lake > Sediment...
AAGATAAGAATGGCAAACTTGTCGGTTCAGTTGGAGTAATTACTAATATCAGCGAACGCAAAAAAGCCGAAGCAACTTTGCGCCATAAATTAAAACGGGAGCGACTGGCAGTAGCCATGCTCGAACGCATTCGCTCTTCTTTAAATTTAGCAGAAATTTTGACCTCAACTGTCGAAGAAGTGCGGCAGTTTTTGCAAGTAGACCGCACTGTTATTTACCAATTTAGTCCTAATTGGAGCGGGTTTATAGCTGTCGAGTCGGTGGACGCAAATTGCATGGCACTTGCGGGCATGGAAATTTACGACCCCTGTTTTGGCGAAGCCTACGTTTCCCTGTACAGAGACGGCAGAATTCGAGCTACAGATGATGTTTACAATGCTGGCCTCGCCGAATGCTACTTGAATTTGTTAACTCAGCTTCAGGTAAGAGCTAGTCTGGTAGTACCGATTTTGCAAGGCGAAAACCTGTGGGGATTGTTAATTGCCCACCACTGCACGGGCCCCCGGAACTGGCAGCAATTTGAGGTCGAGTGTCTGCAACAATTGGGCGTGCAGTTGGCGATCGCGATCCAACAATCTACTTTGTTTCAACAAGCGCAAACTGAAATTGCCGATCGCAAACAAGCAGAAGCCGCCCTGCAATTAGCTAAAGAAGCTGCCGAAGCCGCCAACCGCGCTAAAAGTGACTTTCTCGCCAATATGAGTCACGAATTGCGGACACCTTTGAACGGCATTTTAGGATACATTCAACTGCTAAAACCCGATCGCAATTTAACTGCGGAGCAGCAGGAGAGCCTGATTAACGTTCAACAGTGTGGCGAACACCTGCTGATGCTAATTAATGACGTTTTAGATCTCGCGAAAATAGAAGCTAGTAAAATGGAACTCTCCCCGACTGATGTGAATTTTCCTAACTTGATCAAAACTATTGCTGACTTGTTTCAGATGCGAGCGGATCAAACAGGAATTGCCTTTAATTTCGAGCAGCTATCCCCGCTGCCAAGCTGCGTTTTAGCTGATGAAAAAAGGCTGCGACAAGTTTTGATTAATTTGCTTAGCAATGCGGTGAAGTTTACTCAGCTCGGTGGAGTGAAATTCAAAGTTGGTTATGTGGAGAATGCCACGGAAAATTTAACTAAAATAAACGCAATTAATTCTAATATAAGAGCGGATGTTAGCGCTCAGAAAGTCAACTCGACGGGGAATATAGAACCGGAGAAAGAGTCGAAACCACCGCGAAAAACCAGAAAAGTGCGATCGATCTTCACAGCAGTAAATTCGTCCGAATTGACTGCCGCTAAAATTCGCTTTCAAATCGAAGATACGGGTATTGGCATCCAACAGAACAAATTAGAAGAAATATTTTTGCCATTTCATCAAGTGGGCGATCGTCACAATTTTGTTGAAGGCACCGGATTGGGACTTTCCATCAGCCAAAAAATAGTCACCATGATGGGCAGCCAAATTCACGTCCAAAGTACCTTGGGCAAAGGCAGCATTTTTTGGTTGGATCTAGACTTGCCCGCAGTCGCCCAGTGTTCTGAAATCCCCTCAGCGCCAGAAAAAAGCCGAATTGTCGGTTTTGTCGGGCACCGGCGCAAACTGCTATTAGTAGACGATCACGAAGTAAATCGCGCCATGCTGCATAAAATGCTTTCTCGTTTGGGCTTTGAAATAGCACAAGCCACAGACGGCGAAGACTGCTTGCACAAAGCACTGGAATTTCAACCGGATCTAATTTTAATGGACTTGCTGATGCCCGTAATGGACGGCTGGGAAGCTACCAGGCGGCTGCGACAGTTGCCGGAATTAAAAGATGCGGTTATCCTTGCTCTATCCGCTAGCGTTTACGAGACTACCAGACAAGAGAGTCTACTTGCAGGCTGCGATCACTTTCTCACCAAACCTATTGAAACTAACGAGCTTTTAGAATTGTTGCGCGTACATTTGGCACTAGAATGGATTTACGAAGACGGATCGTCCGGCAAAAAACGGAAAGCTCAAACCCCAAAAACAGCATCAGACTTGGCTGCTGCTGACGGGGCGATCGAGTCTCCAGCCTCGGAGTCAGTCTTGGCGCTATTAAGATCGGCTGCGATCGGCGATATTGAAGCTATTCTGGAGGAAATTACTAAACTTGAAAATTCTGACCCCAAATTAGTGCCTTTCGTTCACCACCTGCGCCAACTTGCTAAAGGATTTCAGCTTAAGCAAATTCGAGATTTTCTGAAGCAACATTTGTCGGAAAATTAACAAGCCCTAAGAATTTATGAGTCGCGGGTTATGATTCTAACCGACCCCTCAAAATCCGTTGAATGCGATTTCAACTGACAAGTCAAAACTCACAAGTCAATATTTTTAAAGTTTCCCTTGATTATGAACGATAAAAATTCCGAAAGAAGCATCATCCTAATTGTCGATGACAACCAGACAAATCTCGACGTACTTTTCGAGTTGTTGAGGAATTATGGGTTTAAAGTATTAGTGGCTCTCGACGGTGAAAGTGCGATCGAGCAAACTGAATATATCCACCCAGACCTGATTCTTTTGGACATCATGATGCCGGGAATTGACGGGTTTGAAACTTGCCGTCGCTTGAAAGCAGACCCGCCAACCAGAGATATTCCCATCATATTTATGAGCGCCCTTTCCGATACAATTGATAAAGTAAAAGGCTTTCAGGCTGGAGCAGTTGACTACATTACCAAACCGTTTCAGCACGAAGAAGTCTTGAGCCGAATTGAAACTCACTTGACTATCCGCAGCTTACAAAAAAAACTGCAAGAGAAAAACGCAGAACTTGCCCACCTCAACCAAAACCTGGAAAGACTTGTCGAACAAAAAACTAAGCAACTCATCGACCAGGAAAAAACAGCCATCATCGGTCGCTTGACCCAAGGAATGGTTCACAACCTAAAAAGTCCGCTGCAAGTGATCCAGACTAGCGTCGATTTGATTGAAACAAAAGCGACTAAAATTCAGGAAGAATCATTTTCTAATTATACCAAGTATATTATTCAATCTGTCACAAAAATCAATCAGATCATGGATACTCTGATGATTAAAAGCAGAAAAGAGCAAAACCAAGATTTGCAGCTTGTTAATATTAACGATTTAGTGCAGCGAGAACTTCAGCTATTGGAAGGAAATTTGTATTTTAAAAATAAGATTAGAAAAAATATGTTTTTGACGAGCAAATTGATAGCATTCCCTTACTGTATTCTTATATTTCTCAAGTATTTTACAATTTAATTAACAATGCGATGGATTCTATGTGGGAAAAAAAAACCAGGGAACTGACTATTGTTACTAGGCAAGATGAATCGAAAATATATATGGATCTTGCCGATACAGGCTGCGGAATAGCACCGGAAGATTTGTCAAAACTTTTTGACCCTTTCTACAGTTCAAAACCACCTAAAGGAGAGGAAAAAAAAGAGGGCGAACCCACTGGAACTGGACTGGGACTTTATACTTGCATTGAACTTTTAAAACCTTTTAACGGCGAGATTACAATTAGCAGCAATCTCGGCCAGGGCAGCGTGTTTACAGTTGTGCTGCCAAAACAGCAGAAAGCTTGATGAAATTAGCTAGAATGGCAATCTGCCAGGACTTATGCAAAGCCTCTATCTGTAGGGAGACGGCACTGCCCATTCGTGTCAACAACCAGGTTAAACTTATTACCAGTCTACTTTCTACAGTCTTCCCGATCCCCCCTAACCCCCCTTAAGAAGGGGGGAACCGGAAACGATCAAAGTCAACCCCTACTCCTCGACTATCAGGGGGATTTAGGGGGATCTAGACTCAGGTAAAAGCGATATTTATCAAGGGTTTTAGTCTTAAGTTGACACCTATGGGCACTGCCCTCTTATTTTTTATTAAAAATTAGCAAAATGATATCAGCAATCATGGAGCTATTCTATCATGTTTATAGTCTATTGTGGCTATACACTTTACTCGCCACGGAAAAGCTCACGCTGCGTTTCATCAAGAGCGTAAACGCGCGGGGCTTTCACGCAAAGCTTTGTAATTGGAAGCAGAGCCTCCGGGTATGTATTCCCAGGCTGAGCCGGGAAGGCTACTTCTTTTACATCATAATTGGGGAAGATTGAGGATTACTAATTGCTTGAAATACTCACCGTGCTGAAGCAGCGGTGATTCTTGACGCTTCATCGGGTCTTGCTACCTTTAGTAGTCTTACAGTCCCTCTGCGCCCATTTAGAGTCGTGGCGATTCCCCATCCCGACTTTTTCTATATTTCTAGCTGCATTTTCATCTCTATCTGCGAGCGTGCCACAACTTAAACAAAGCACTGAGCGAATAGATAAATCAATCTTGCCCCATTTGAACCCACAATCTGAACAGACCTGACTGGTGGGTTCCCATCTACTAATCACCTTGAACTCTCTGCCAAACTTCTCCGACTTAGCCTCGCAAAATGTTCGGAATTCGTACCATCCTTGCTGACTAATTGCCCTTGAAAGCTTGCGATTCTTGACCATGCCCGACACATTTAAATTTTCCAAAACAATCACTTGGTTTTCGTTAACTATTTTGGTTGACAATTTGTGCAGGAAATCTTTACGGGTATCGGCAATTCGATTGTGCAATTTGGCAATTCTAATGCGAGTTACATTTCTTCTTTTGGAATCATGAGGCTGACGGGCTAACTTGCGTTGTAGTTTACGAACTTTTTGGTCTAACTTCTTGTAACTAGGGCTTTCAGCTTTTTCACCATTGCTCATTACTGCAAAGGTTTTAATCCCTAAATCGATTCCGATACCTGGATTCTTGGCTTCAATCTGAATTGGTTGAACTTCGACAACAAAACTCAGGAAATAGCGGTTTGCACAGTCTTTAATTACCGTTACAGAGCTTGGTTCAGATGGTAACTCTCTCGACCATATTGGATTGAGAATTCCAATCTTGGCTAAATAGACACCTCCGTCATCCGACCTTGAGAATCCACGACGGGTAAGTCTTGCGGATTGACTGCTAGTTCTCTTCTTGAACTTAGGATACCCAACTTTACGTCCTTTTCTCTTTCCTTTACAGTAGTCGAAAAAGTTCTTGAAAGCGATCTCTAAGTCGGCTACCGACTGCTGCAAGGGAACACATGACACATTGTCTAGCCAAGCTCTTTCTTCAGTCTTCTTAGCTTGGGTAATGACTATTTTTTGAAGCTCTGCTGATTTAGGCTTTTTTTCAGACTGCTTACAAAGTGCAAGCGCATCATTCCAGACCACCCGAACGCATCCAAATAACTGAGCTAAGCTCTGTTGTTGCTGGTCGGTTGGATAGATTCTGTAGCGATATCTTGCTTTCATTGTGTTTTGCTGTTTGATTGTTTTATTGTACCATGCATTATCAACACAATTAATAGAAAATGAAGAGAATTAAAGCCGTCCTAGAAGGACGGGGCTTCAGACCCAGTTCTTTGGTGACAAATGCGATTTTTGCCTTCAGCTTTGGCTTGATAAAGGGCGCAGTCAGCACTGTGAATTAGGGTGTCGGGAGATTGCTCCAGAGAAGGAATAGCCGTAGCAATGCCGCAACTGAGGGTAATGTAGGGCCCGATCGACGATCGCCCGTGGGAGAGTTTCAGGGTTTCGAGGCGATCGCAAATTGCCAGGGCGATCAGGTTCGCCCCGTCGCCCCTAGTGTTGGGTAGCAGTACGGCAAATTCTTCCCCACCGTAGCGGGCGGGCAAATCTCCAGCCCGATTGACACAGGAGGCGATCGCCCCTGCAACTTGCTGCAAGCAGTCGTCGCCGGCTAAATGCCCGTAGAAGTCGTTGTAAAGTTTAAAACAGTCGATGTCAAACATGATCAAAGACAGGGGCAATTCTGCTCTTGCCAACCTACGCCACTCTGACATCAAAACGCGATCGAACTGGCGACGGTTTGCCATTCCAGTCAGTCCGTCTGTAGTTGCCAGTTGCTGCAATTTTTGGTTAGCTATTGTTAGCTGGCGGTAAAGTTGAGATTGTTCGATCGCGATCGCCACTTGATTAGCCAAATGTTTTAAAAATTCTATTTCCCACTGCTGCCATTGCCTAACACTGCTGCAATTATATGCTGTCAGTATTCCCCACAAATAATTCCGATTTGACGCGCCGGAGTCAGGCGCACTTTTCCACTGCCTCTGATGCAGACTCTCCCCCAGCAGCGCCAGCGAATTTTCGGCAGAGTATTCATTTTTTTCGGCTTCCCAAACAGTGTCGTCTAGTGATTTTATTGCCGTTTCCCAGTCTCTAGATTTCCAGATTGGAACGCTTAAAACTGCTGTAATTTCACTTGCCAGCAACTCTTTAGAATTGCCAGCCCAGTGAGCCGCCCTGACATCTGCTATTGCTTGTACCGAATTGGAATCGGCAATAAACAGGCACGACTCCGCCAAAGCAGCACCAATATTTTGGTTGTCAATATAGCTGGATCGCAAACCGTCATCTGCGACGATCGCGCTTTTTGGCTCTTCGCTGTCGAGTTGAGACGCCGAATTCTGACAGCGATAAATTAAAACCCGGTCCGTTTTGAGAAATTGGCGCACTTCTGCGACGGTATTTTGGAGAATACTTACCGTGTCTATTGACGATCGAATGTTTTCGATTATTTTGCCCAAAAGTCGATCTCTTTGGGCTTGTTGGCGCAGTTGTTCTTCTATCTGTTGACGTTCGATCGCGTAGTGGATTGCCCGCACCAGCAGAGTTCTCTGAAATCTTCCCTTTACCAAACAATCTTGAGCACCCGATCGCAATACCGACAGCGCCGTATTTTGATCGTTAATATCTGTCAGCACCACAATCGGCACTGTGGGCGATCGTGCTTTCAGAATCGCGATCGCGTCACTTCCCCCCAAGTCGTCTTGCACTGACAAGTCTAAAATGATCGCGTCAAACTCTACTGCTTCCAGACACTTTACCGCTGCTGAGAGAGAGTGAACAGTTTCAAAACAAAACAGAACCTCACTGAATGACCCTAAAAGGTCTTGGAGCAGCGCTGCATCTGAGGGATCGTCCTCAACCAACAGAATTTTCAGAGATTGCTTACTGGTTAACACAATTATAGCGATCGGAGCGGGTTGACGGAAACTTTTTAGATTGACAGACGGGAATCCCCACACCAATGGTGACAGCTTGTGGTTGGTGTGGGATGGACCAGAAGGGTCAACGTAGCTACGGAGTTGACCAAATTTGTGTATACTAAGAAATAGTAACAGGAATCGGCAAGCAAATGAGGACTGCATACCAGTACAAACTACGTCCAACAAAGTTACAAGCCACTGAGATTGACAGATGGCTGTCGATGCTTTGCGCTCAATATAACTATTTGTTGGCGGATAGATTTAACTGGTACGAGCAAAACCGTTCTCCGATTAACACCTGTCCCCTGGTTTGTCACCTACCTGAATTACGAGATAACCCAGATTACTACAGTCAGAAAAAGACGCTACCTCAACTCAAAAAATCCCATCCTTGGTATGCCGAGATTTACTCTCAAGTCCTCCAAGATGTAGTTAAACGAGTAAAGGTTACGTTTGATAGATTTCTTAAGGGAGATAGCAATGGAAAGCGTAGCGGTAGACCGAGATTTAAACCCCGCAGTCGTTACCGCACGTTTACCTATCCCCAGATCAAAGAGGATGTTTGCAAGACAAATTAATATATTTGCCAATGTTCGGAAAAGTTAAGGCAATCTTGCATCGCCCTCTGCCTGATGGTTTTAAGGTTAAAACTGCTTCTGTTACCAAGAAAGCCGATGGATTGTATTTGACACTTTCACTGGAAGACAAGACAGTTCCCGAAATTAAACCAGACTTCAACCCTGACAAAATCACTGGAATTGATGTAGGTTTAAAGGAATTTTTAACAACTTCTGAAGGTGAAACGGTTGCTATTCCTCAATATTACCGCAAGGCACAAAAACACTTACGAGTGATCCAAAAGCGTGTTTCACGACGCAAAAAAGGAAGCAACCGCAGGCAAAAAGCAGTTAAACAACTGGGAAAGCAACACAAGAAAGTTGCAGATAAGCGCAAGGACTTTCACTTCAAGACGGCTAATTACCTGCTCTCAAAATACGACGTAATCGCAATTGAAGATTTAAACGTCAAAGGGCTTGCTCGTACAAGATTGGCTAAATCTGTGCTGGATGCTGGGTGGTCAAGCTTTCTGTCTATCCTAACAAATAAAGCCGTAAATGCTGGTTTGTTGGTAGTCGTAGTAAGTGCCTATAATACTTCACAAGATTGCTCCAATTGTGGCGAGAAAGTACCTAAACAACTGCCGGAAAGATGGCACGATTGCCCTCATTGTGGGTGCTGTCTTGACCGTGATCACAATGCAGCTATTAACATTAAAAACAGAGCGGTAGGGCTAACGTTCTTAAAGCGCAACGCCTCCTAAGCGATAGCCGGATTGGTTGCGAAGCCTACACCAATGGTGACAGCTTGTGGTTGGTGTAGGAGATGTCACCTTACAAATCTTCGGGTGGGAGCGAAACGATTTCAAACCAATACTGACACAAAGTCTTCATTACTTCAACCAATCCTTCAAAAGTGACTGGTTTGGATATAAAAGAATTGGCACCCAAGCGGTAGCAAAGCAAGATATCTCCACTGCTGTGCGACGTTGTCATGATCACGATCGGGATTTGTTGCAAGTCGGGGTCAGATTTAATCAAAGTTAGCGCTTCTCGCCCATCCAGCCTCGGCATATTCAGATCTAAAAGTATCAAGTCTGGGCGATACCAATTGCTGACACCCGCATATCCTCCGCGACAGTACAAATAGTCTAGCACCTGTTCCCCATTCTCAACACATTCGATCCTAATTGTTAATCTCACTTCTCGCAGTGCTTCCAGCACCAGAAAGCGCGCGTCTTCGTCGTCATTCGCCATTAAAATAGTGAATTTTTGATTTTTAAAACTCACGGCTTTGCCTCACTACCAAAGGCTTTTGTGAAGAGATGGGACTTGGGTGAACATTCGATTGCCTGCAAATATAATAGGCCATAATTTTGCAAATCTGGATCAACATACTGAGTTGGGAACGCACCAATTTATGTATTTGCCTTGCTCGTAAACCTTAGCAGCTAATGGTTTCATTACTTCTGTTGCTCCCAAAACTAGCCAGCAGCAAACACATCACAAATACTTGCTGACGAGCTACTCTGTAAACTAGACTAGGCACAACTGAGACCCCCTCGATACAGTTAAAACAACCTGACAAGTCTGGCACATACCCCCTGGTCGCTGTTTAATCAGAATAGAGTTAATAGACTTATCATAATGGATGTTTTTTTCTAGGTCGTACACTGAATATGCTACATTTTTTTTGCCGTTTTGTAAAGAGATTATCAAGTTATTTAAAGCTTAAGTGGAAGGTCATCGGAAGGCAGAGGGCAATGACCAACGACCAATGACCAATGACTACTGATATTTTAATTTCGCTAGGCTCCATTTATTCTAAAATCAATTTAGTTAAATGCACTATCCTGTCGAGTCGGTAATCGGCGAGCAAACCCTTTAAACCATCAGCTAAAGTTGGATGACTTTCACAGATGCGATCGACAATTTGAATCGCCAACTATTCATTAACATCATTAGCAGCTTCCTCAAGTTCCTTTACCCAATTATGAGGCATCTCGGTCAGCAACGGCAAGAAAAATGAATCAGGTTTTTCGCTAATAAAATAACGCCGAATAGCAGTCGATTTAAGTGCAGGGAAGTCTTGATCAAAATAACGCACTCCCAAGTAGCAAGCCATCTTTTCAAATAGGATCTCTTCTTGAAAAGGTTTCCACACAAAATCGTCGCAACCTGCTGCGATTATTTCGCCTTTCCTTTCCTCAAAAGTGCTCGCAGTCAGAGCGATAATTACCGTTCGCGGCTGAGTTGGTTTCTCTGCCTCTCTAATTTTTCTGACTGCTTCAAAACCGTCCATCACTGGCATTCGCGTATCCAGCCAAATTAGATGAGGCTGCCAACTTTCCCAGAGTTCAACCGCTTGGTGGCCGTTTTCGGCTTCTCCGACTTCAAAGCCAATTGGTTGCAGCATTTTAACTAGCAACAGCCAGTTTTCTTGATTGTCGTCAACTACTAAAATCCGATAAACTGGTTGATCCGGTTCTAGTCCGATCGCCCGCTGCAATCTTGTTACCGTTACTTCCGACGCATCTGCGGGAGATATTTTGAGCTTAAATTTAAAAGTTGTTCCCTCACCTAAAATACTGCTGACCTCAATATTTCCGCCCATTATTTCCACGTATTTTCGAGTAATTTTTAAACCCAAACCACTCCCGATCGCCGTTATTTTGCCCGCTTCTGTTTGCACAAAAGCATTAAATAAAGTGCCTATTTCTGCTGCTATGCCAACTTCATTTTCTTCAAATTCAAAGGCAATTAAATATTTATCCGCAGAGTTTTAGTGATCAATAATTTCTGTTTCTCCTGGCTGCTGATCATTTTCCATGCTCGCACGCAGTGCAATTCTGCCGCCTTCCCCAGTAAATTAAATTGCGTTGGTTGGTGGAGTCGAACCCCCAGCAGGTTAATTAAGCAGACACGCAGCTTTTTTTCGTCGGTTTTGATAGATTGGGGAACCTGCGATCGCACCGAAAATCTCAGTTGCAATTTTTGGGTTTCAACTTTGATTTGAAACATCTCTTCGAGAGTGTCGAGGAGTTGATAGAGGTCTATATCGCTCTGTTAACGGATTGCTCAATGCAGACATTAATGGTGCTGGAAATATCATCATAAAATCTCAAGTAGCCACAGACTCAATAATCTCGCTGTGTGGGTAGGGGGTTGCTGACTAACCCTTTAAGAATCCAACTTTTTGTGGATTCATCCCAAAAAGTTTGTCCTCAAGAATCCCCGTGTAAGCGTAACCCGGGAGTGTCAAATTTGCCCATGCTCCTCAATAATCACCCCGCCCAGAAATGTTTATACACAGAGGCCGGGTGATTATTGAGAATTAAGAATTATTTGGTTTTGAGTTAACAGGTGCTACTTATCTCTCTTTGCTTCCAGCAGGCGCTACTCACCCAATCGGGTTATTTTAGCGCTGCGCTCTGCCAACATCAGTAGCAAATAAATAGTCATTACATAGCCCGCGGCCAGAATGGGAATAATTAGGGGAATATCACGGTAAATCATAATTAGAACCAAAAGTCAAGGATGAGGAGGAGCATGAGGACAAAGTTCAAGACCTATTACATTAAGTCAGCACGCAAGACTAAGCCTTAGTTCTGAAGGGTGCTTTTCCAGATCAAGCTCTCGGGAACATTTAAATGTTCCCTGTCAATCATCATTTACTGCTTGACAGATACTCAAACATACTAAAATCATCCACTTTAGCTGCTTTGAGCTACTGTGCACATAAGATGCGCTACTTTTAACTCCTGAAAATTTTCAGCTCCTCAGAACTAAAAATCTCTCTCAGAAATTTGGGCTGCGATCGGACTAACAAGGCTGGCTCTACGAAGATCCTACAGGTATCTAAAAGCTACCTGCCAGTCTAGCTGTACTTGTCTAGCCGTACTTAATGTATGGAATTGTTTAAATCCTTAATGCTTATTGTAGCACAGGGTTTCTGGGATTTAGAGATTTTTGAGCAGTGTCCTTAACAATTCGTTACAATAGGGAAACTCCTGTGGCAGCGGGCCGATCGCCGGAGGCAGTCGGGTGACTCCGGCCGATGGCCGATCGCAAATAACTGCCGCTCGAAGAGATTTTTCTTCCCTATTGCAGAGAATTACCTTAAAATAAAGATATGATATGTAAAATTTTGTTACTTTACGGCTTGAGTCGGCGTATCCATGATCTCTAGCACTCTCCTATTTTCCTCGGTTGAAGAAGACCTGCAACTGTTGACAGAAAACTTGAAACAGTTAGTGGGTGCCCGTCATCCCATTTTGTACGCGGCTGCGGAATACTTATTCGGCACAAAGGGAAAACGGGTGAGACCCGCAATAGTCCTGCTGATGGCCAAGGCGACGATGCCCGGTCAGGAAATCACGGAAAAACACCGCCGCCTCGCAGAAATCACGGAAATGATCCACACTGCAAGTCTAGTCCACGACGACGTGGTGGACGAGTCGGATCTGAGGCGGGGAGTGCCGACGGTTCACAGTCGGTTTAACAATCGAGTCGCAGTATTGGCTGGAGATTTTCTGTTTGCTCAATCCTCCTGGCATTTGGCAAATCTGGACAACCTGGCAGTAGTCAAACTGCTTTCAGAAGTGATTATGGATTTAGCTGAGGGGGAAATTCAACAGGGACTAAATGGATTTGACACCAGTTTGTCGATCGAAGCGTACCTAGAAAAAAGTTATTACAAAACAGCCTCTTTAATTGCCAACAGTTCCAAAGCAGCTGGCTGTTTGAGCGAGGTTTCAGCGGAAATAGCAGAGGATTTGTACAACTACGGTCGCCACATTGGTTTGGCATTCCAAATAGTAGATGATATATTAGATTTCACCGCTTCAACGGAAACTTTGGGGAAACCCGCCGGTTCGGATTTGATCAGCGGTAATCTGACAGCGCCAGCACTATTTGCCCTAGAAGAAAAACCTTACTTGGAAGTTCTCATAGAACGGGAATTTGCCCAAGCAGGAGATCTAGAGCAGGCCCTGGCACTGGTGGAAGATTCTCAAGGCATAGAGCGATCGCAAGCACTAGCCACACAGCACGCACAGCAAGCCGTCCAATACTTAGCTGCGCTACCCCATTCAGAATCCCGCCAAGCTTTGATTGATTTGGCAGATTACGTTTTGAGCAGACTTTATTAGTCAGTGGTGATTGGTTATTTGTTATTTGTTACTCGCTTGGGGCTGCTAATAACCAATGCCCAATTCCCCATGCCCCATGCCCCATGCCCCATGCCCCATGCCCCATGCCCCATGCCCC
>Ga0316607_1000561_pt1 | contig 12901 bp, 12 predicted proteins | sample MIS2016062E_MG_FD_207674 | JGI IMG/M metagenome (GOLD analysis project Ga0316607, IMG submission 207674) | Microbial mat bacterial communities from Middle Island sinkhole, Lake Huron, Michigan, United States - MIS.2016.062E | ecosystem: Environmental > Aquatic > Freshwater > Lake > Sediment...
CGACGGGAGCACCAGCCGAAAGTTCTATTGTGACGATCGCCAAACACTTCTTTACAGACTATTTGCTACCGTTCGAGTTAGCATCAGTGTTTTTGTTAATGGCAATGGTAGGAGCAATTGTGTTAGCACGTCGCGATTTCTTCCCAGATGAAGTCTCCAAAAAACTATCTGAAACACCTGCTTTTAGTTTACCAGAAAGACCTCGCGAATTAGTGGCAGCCAGAGATGCTTACTCGCCAGAAACTAAGTAATAGTAGGGTGCGCTGGCGCACCTATCTGTTTGTTTTGTAGTAACTTTAGATTGAGACAAAATCGCAAAATTTATGCAACTGCAACTCCAGTATTTCTTGTTATTAGCCGCCGCACTGTTCTGTATTGGTATTTACGGTTTGATTACGAGCAGAAATGCAGTGCGGGTGTTGATGTCGATCGAGTTAATGCTGAATGCCGTCAATCTGAATTTGATGGGTTTCTCGAATTATCTCGACCCCGTACAGATTAAAGGCCAAGTATTTACCGTGTTTGTAGTTACGGTAGCGGCGGCTGAGGCTGCGGTAGGTTTAGCAATTGTGTTAGCGATTTATCGAAATCGTAATACAGTAGACATGGAAGAATTTAATTTGCTGAAGTGGTGATTAGTCAGTTGTTCGTTGGCAGTTGATTGTTGGCTAATGATAACTGACCCTTTGACCCAACGATCGTTCGACCCTTCGACTTCGCTCAGGGTACCATCGCGGTTCCTGAGCGGAGTCGAAGGACAGATCACCGCAACGGACTACTGCCAACTGACAAATAACTAATGACTTCTAGTAATTTCTAGAGTAATTTTACCACCAAAATCAGGGATAGGGGCAGCAGGTTTTGAGAGTTGTAGTTTGACTTTCTCAACTAACGGTAGTTGTAAAAGCGCTTGGGCGATCGTATCAGCTAGACGTTCGATCAATAAAAACTTCGACTCTTTGACTAGCTGTTGAATCAGAGTAATGGCACTGCGGTAATCGAGAGTATGTTGAATATCATCACTTTTTCCAGCTTGGGATAAATCCAGCCAGAGAGTAACATCCACTTCAAACCACTGGCCCAAAACCTGCTCTTCCGGGAGATAGCCAGTGTATCCGTAACAGCGAATTCCTGTAAGTTGAATAGAATCCATTTTGCAATAAACTAAAAGTGCGTTGCCCATACCAATTTGTATTAAAGCAGATAAAGTTATCTTTCTCTTCCCTCTCTTTCTTTGCCGCTCTTCCTCTTCCCTCAGCGCCCTCTGCGCCCTCTGCGGTCAAATAAATCTTATCTTAAATTTCAAAAAAGTGATCTTTCTCCCTCTCTTTCCTTACCCCTGTCCCTCTTCCCTCTGCGCCCTCTGCGCCCTCTGCGGTTAAATAAATCTTATTCTATCTTAAATTTCACAACAGTCCTCCCTTCTCCAACTTATCCAGAAAATCCTCAGCAACTTCACACCATTTCTTCCTGATTTCAGCATCTTCTGGCTTTTCCGTCAAGGTACGCCCTTTTAATTCTGGATATTTATTGTAAAATAATTCATCAACTTTTTGATAGAATATATCTTGATCAATGTTGAGATTTTTGCGCCGTTTACCAATCTTTTCTTGACGAATTATTTCTGCTTGATCTAAGGATGTATCGGGAGGTTGCGGGCGCGAGGAAATTTTAGGTACTGGCAACTTTGGCAACGTGAAACCAGATTTGACCACACTAAAAGCTAACATTCCCGGCACCAAAACCACACTTAATCTCGCTAGGGTTTTCCAAGGAATTAACTTGAAAGGGTTGTTGATATTAACAATTTGAGGGTTTTGGTTAACAGGAGTAGTATGATGATTAATGCTAGAAGTTTGAGTGGTGTGTTTGAAAGGGCGGCCGACAAAGTTCATTGTCACCATTTGGGAGATCATGTTACTAATTTGAGATAATTTTGGATCTTTGAGGGCTTCGCGGACTTGTTTTGCAGATTGGTAGCGATCGCCCGAATTTTCTGCTAACATCCGATCCAATACCGTGCCTAAATTTGGGCTAACATTGATCTGCGATCGCCAATCCCAAGTTTTCTGATTAATATCGTACAATTTTTGAGGCTTTTTCCCTGTCAGCAAGACTAAAGCGGTGACAGCCAAAGCATACAAATCGCTAGCCGGAGACACTTTACCCTGTCGCATTTGTTCCGTGGGCGAATAACCCGGTTTGCCGATCGCAGTATCCGATTGTCCCTTAAACTGAAATAGAGCAGTTGCTGCGATTTGTTTAACAGAACCGAAATCAATTAAAAATGGTAGTTTGTCAACATCATGCTGAATAATATTGTCCGGGGAAATATCGCGGTGAATTAAATTTTTCGAGTGGATGTATTCTAAAACTGGTAAAAGCTGAAATAGTAGTTGAGTAACTTCAGCTTCGTTAAAATTGTTACCTTGTTGCTGACGCGATATCAGTATTTCTTCGTAGGTTTGACCTTGGATATAATCTTGGACTAAAAATACAGATTGATTCCCGCCGATATCGGTTCGCAGGAGCTCTCGAAACCGGGGGATTTGCGGGTGTTGGAGATTGTAAAGGATCTGCGATTCGCGATCGAACAATTCGACCGCTTTCGGGCTGTGAACCACCGGAGAAAACTCTTTGAGCACGCAATGTTCGCCGTAGCGATTGATATCTTCGGCGAGATAAGTGCGGCCGAAACCGCCGCGGCCCAATTCCCGGATAATGCGGTAGCGTTTTTCGAGAATTGAACCTGGGGTGAGGAGGGAGGAGTTAGACATAGACAACTGAATATTGTTCGAGTTGGGGAAATCATAGCTTAATTGTAGCTAAATTTGTTTAAAAGGGAGGGCGATCGCTTTTTTGGGGAGGGATGAAGAAGAAGGGACACTTTGTTTAAGATTCAGTATCTACAAGCTATTGTAGGGGCGGGTTTTATCGGCCATCGAGTATTTACAAATCCCGATGCGTAAACTCCTTAGCCTCATTTCCCACATAACTCGCGGCAATATGACCATCCCCAACAACTCGATACTTATACGTCACCAACCCTTCTAAACCAACAGGCCCGCGAGGCGGCATTTGCTGCGTGCTAATCCCAACTTCTGCACCGAAACCGTAGCGGAAACCATCAGCAAATCGAGTCGAACAATTGTGATAAACTCCGGCCGCATCGACTTGATTCAAGAAGGTTTCAGCGGCTTCGCTATCTTCGGTGACAATTGCATCTGTATGTCTTGAACCGTAAGTATTAATGTGATTAATTGCTTCTTCCACAGAGTCTACGATTTTGATTGATAAGATTAAATCACTGTATTCTGTAGACCAATCTGTTTCTGTTGCTGCGGCAATATCCAAGATTTCGCGGGTGGTTTCGTCTCCTCGCAGTTCGACTTTTTTCTGTTGCAAAGCTTCGGCAACTGCGGGCAAGAATTTTCTGGCGATCGCACTGTGAACTAACAAAGTTTCAATGGCATTGCAGGCGGCTGGATACTGAGTTTTTGCATCGACTGCAATCTCTACTGCTTTGTTAATATCAGCGGCTTTGTCTGCATACAAATGACAAATTCCGTCGGCGTGTCCCAAGACTGGAATTCGTGTATTTTCCTGCACAAACTGTACAAAAGAGTTGGAACCTCTGGGAATAATCAAATCTATATATTCATCCATTTTTAGCAGTTCGATTGTTTCTTCCCGCGTGGTTAGTAACTGCACGCATTCGGGATTTACTGCGGTTTCTGCTAATGCTTGTTGAATGATTTTTGTCAAGACTTCGCAGGAACGGACGGCCTCTTTTCCACCTTTGAGAATGACACCATTTCCTGATTTAATTGCCAAGGATACTATCTGAATTAAAGCTTCTGGACGCGCTTCAAAAATAATCCCTAAAACCCCCAAAGGACAGGTAACGCGCTTCAGAATCAATCCTGCATCCAATTCACGGTGAATTTGCACGACACCGATCGGCTCTGGGAGTTTGGCAACGTCGCGCAGGCCAGCGATCGCACTTTTCAACTTGACTTCATCCAACTTCAGGCGATCGTACAGCGGTTTGGCAATTCCATCGGCCTCAGCCGCTTGGCGATCGGCCACATTCGCCGCCACAATTTCCGGCGCAGCAACTTCTAAAGCTTTAGCAATAGCTTCAATAGCTTGATTTTTGGCATCAGCAGACAAAACTGCTAACTTTCTAGCAGCTTGGCGGGTTTTTTGGGCAATTTGGGCGATCGACATAACAGCAACTTGTGAAAAATTCATTATACTCCGTTTCAATCTTAACAATTTTAGAACAAATTCTATATTTTTGTTGAGAATCGGTACGACAATCCCAGTTTATAGGCTAAAACAGTAAAGTACATATAAATTCAGACGGGCATTCCTATTTTTCAATAACCTTTGGAGATAATTATGTCATCTCAATCCCCTTTACACAAGACAGGAAGATCCCCACAAGCTGGCGTTAAGCTAGTACAGAAAACTGGCGGAAATCTCGCTTTAGCTTCCGGTGTCACCATCACCTTGCTATTAGGTATGGTGTTGGCCTTATCCTTAGCCGCGGTTTTCATGATCAATAGTCCAGATCCAGTCGTCGGATTTTTTATCGCACTTGCGATCACCCTGATTTTTAACATAGCGGCTTTTTTCCTATCACCTTTGTTGATGGACTTAACCCAAAATTGGCTATACAATACTCGCTGGGTTTCCCTAGCAGAAATTGAGAGCAAAAGTCCCGAAGCTGCGAAAGTTATTCAGAAGGTTTGTGATCTGCAAAAACTGAAGCAACCACGGTTAGGAATTATCGACGACCAAAACCCCACTGCTTTTACTTACGGTTCCTTTCCAAACAGCGCTCGCGTAGTCGTCAGTCAAGGTCTTTTTACCTATTTAGATGACGATGAAGTTGCCACTGTTTACGCGCACGAACTCGGTCACATCGTCCACTGGGATTTTGCAGTAATGACTTTAGCTTCGACTTTAGTGCAAATTACTTATTTGATTTACACTACTGCTCAAAGACTCGGCCACAAAGGCGGAGAGAAAGCGAAAGATGCTGCCGGTTCAGTAGCTGCTGTCGCTTATTTGTTTTACATTGTCGGCACTTATTTGTTACTATACTTGTCCCGCACCAGGGAATATTTTGCCGACCATTTTGCCGCCGAAACTACCGGCAACCCCAATGCTTTGTCTCGCGCTTTGGTAAAAATTGCTTACGGTATTTTGGAAGAAGGACAAAGAGCAACAGAACCCAGTCGCTTATTAGAAGGAACTCGTGCTTTAGGCATTTACGATGCCAAAGCTGCCATATCTACTGGCACTGCTTACAGGATTTCTTCGGAACCAGAAAAGATTGGGCGAGTGTTTTTGTGGGATATATTTAATCCTTGGGCTTGGTGGATGGAATTAAATTCGACTCACCCGCTGACTGGTAAACGAGTTCGCGCTTTGAGCACTTACGCCGAACAATTAGGCTTAGATATTGAGTTTGATCTGGGCAGGATTGTCGGGGAAGGCAACCATTTGAGCAAGGGGAAATTGTACGGCAATTTTGTGTTCGATTTGTTGCTTTACTGTGCTGAAATTCTCGGTTTTTCGGTGGGTTTTGCGATCGGAATTTCCCTGTCTGCTGTGAATCCGATGATGATGATTACCTGTCCTTTGATTGGTTTGGGTACGGGAATTTTGGTCAAGACTTTGGTGATGTTCCCGAAATACGACCAAGCAGAGAGTTTGGATGTTTTAACCTTAATGTCTGACCCCTATGCTAGTCCTTTGCGGGGTCAACCTGCGAAACTTCAGGGCGAATTAATTGGTCGCGGTGATGCTGGTTATGCTTTCGGTTCTGATTTGAAATTGCAAGATAGAACCGGGATGATTTATCTGCGTTATGCTTCTCGTTTTGGCCCGATTGGTAATTTTCTGTTTGGGATGAAACGGGTGAAAAGTTTGATTGGGATGGAGGTTCAGGCTTTGGGTTGGTTCCGCCGTGGTGTCGCACCTTGGATGGATTTAATTCAGCTTGAAAGCGATAGCGGTACGACGGTTAATAGTTATCATCGCTTCTGGTCTTTTGTGATTGGTTCGGGTGCGCTCGTTTTAGGTATTGCAGCGCTATTTCTGTAATTTCCAGCTTGAAAGTTGACAGGCGAAAATTTGTAATTTAAATATAATTAAGCTCGCATTTGTGAGCTATTTTTTTTTGCGGAATGCGTGAGCCTTGATTTTTTTATACCGGTTCGTAGTCAGGAGTTTAGTCCTCTCAGAGAGAGTTAAGGATGGTAGAATGTATTTGCTCTCAAATCCCAATTTAATAAAAATCATTTTTGTTCGCCATGCTGATAACACAGTTGCACAAATTCCTGACTACGACTGTCGATCGAAAATCCCGATCGCACACAATATTTTGGTTGACCTTAAGCTTGACATTTGCCGCCATCTATGCTATTTTAGGGATGAAGCAAGCCTTTAGTGGCCAGTATATCGTGCAAGACGATGCCAGACAGCACGTTTTCTGGATGATGCGATTTGTCGATCGAGAATTGTTTCCCAACGATTTCATCGCTAATTATTATCAATCTATCGCCCCCGCAGGCTACAGCACACTCTACAAATTAGCAGCAACAATTGGCATTTATCCCCTATTATTTCACAAAATATTGCCGCTATTTCTAGGGTTAATCTCCACTTATTACTGTTTTGGCATTTGCCTGGAAATATTCCCAGTACCCATGACTGGATTTATGGCATCCTTGTTGTTGAATCAACATATGTGGATGACAGACGATTTGGCTTCCGCAACGGCAAGAGCCTTTATCTATCCGATATTTCTAGCTTTTTTATATTATTTATTGCGACGTTCCCTGCTGCCTTGTTTGAGCGCGATCGCCCTAATTGGACTATTTTATCCTCCTTATGCATTGGTGGCGGCCGGAGTATTGATTTTGCGGCTGCTGGATTGGGAAAATGGCCGTTTGTGCTTGTCGCGCGATCGCACTAATTACCTATTTTGCAGTGCAGGTTTGGGAGTTGCTTTTTTAGTAATGCTCCCCTACGCCTTAGATAAATCAGAATTTGGCCCAACTTATACAGCAGCAGAAGCTAAAAAAATGGGAGAATTTGCGGCAGGCAGAAGAAATGCTTTTTTTCATCCAAATCCCCAAGATTATTGGCTGAATGGCAAGGGTAGCGGGATGTTTCCCAAGTCGCTATTTACGCCTGTAACTCACTGTGCTGGATTGTTATTGCCACTGCTATTGGTATGGCGATCGACATTTCCTTTAGCCAAACAGATTCAAAGCAGCATCTGGCTTTTACTTCAGCTATTTTTAGCATCTTTAGCAATGTTTCTTGCAGCTCACGCTACCATTTTTAAATTATATCAACCAGGGCGTTATACGGCTTACAGTTTGCGATTTATTGTGGTTTTTTGCAGTGCGATCGCCCTAACTTTAATTATAGATGCAGTCTGTTTGTGGGCATCTACCGCACAAAGAAACTGGGATTTTAAAAGTATATTTGCAATAATCACAACAGCGATAATTGCTGTGGCAGTTGTCCTTTATCCCAGCTTGGTTGAAAAATTTCCCACCGTTGGGTATGTAGAGGGTACAAGGCCCGAATTGTACAAGTTTTTTCAGCAGCAACCTAAAGATATTCTCATCGCTTCGATAGCGCCAGAGGCGGACAATTTGCCAACTTTTAGTCAGCGCTCTGTTTTGGTAGGAAGAGAATATGCAGTGCCTTATCATAAAGGCTATTACAGCCGATTTCGAGAACGAGTTAGCGATTTAATTCGTGCTCAGTATACTCCCGATCGAGCCGTATTGCAAAACTTCATTAAAACCTACGGAGTTGATTTTTGGATGCTCGATCGCAATGCTTTGACTCTTCAGTATGTAGAGGATTACGGCTGGATAGATAACTTTGATTCTACACCGGAGGCGATCGCATCTCTCAAGCAAGGGAAAATTCCTGTTTTAGCTCAAGCAATGACAAGTTGTGCTGTTTTTCAGAAGGAAAATTTAGTGGTTTTGGAAACATCTTGCATTGAGAAATTGGCTGGGAGTTAAGGCGAAAAAGGCGAGGTAGAGCCTCTGGATATGCCTTCCCAGGCTCTTCCTGGGAACGAGAAAGCCTGGGAACGAGAAATATATCGAAAATCAAAATACTTGACGGCGGAAGCAGTATGTGGCTTTGCTGGCGAAGGTGTTTGAACTCGCACCACGGTGTCATGGGACGATTTTTAGGGATGTGGTGGCGGATTTTTGGGCTTTTGGGGCGATCGAAACAGCTAATCGAGGTAGGTTTTTGTCTGGATATCCCGCACATTTCGCCCGCATCAGAATTTGACTAGAGCTCAGGCGATTGTATCTTTAGTAAATAGCTTGCAGTTGTGGGCTGCAACCCGAATTCTTTGAGCGTTTATAGCGCGATCGATCTCTGATCCCCAGTTATGCCACCGACGAGGTGGCAGCGGCAACAGAGCGCAAAATGGTGGTAAACTGTCCCTGGGGCGATCGCTTTTCTCCTGCCCGCGACATCACTGAGGGCGAGATATGCGCTCTCATCTACCAAACTCTAGTCGCAACAAACCGGGCCAGGGCAATTAACTCTCCTTACCGAAAAACGAACCAAAGCCCCTGGCTTTAGACATGGGGATGTAGGTGATTAGCGGCTTTAGCGGCCTTGAGTTTGATAAAATCAAGAAGTGATTAAGAACAATTGTCTACGTGTTGAAGTATTCTAGTCTCGGTGAGATTCCGGCACAGTAAGTCACTACTGCCAATGGCAGCAAGCCTATACAACTGACAAGCAATATCAGAATACGGAGCGTACCTATCTGGCTAGTGATGAACTCTGAAAGCAAAAAACTCAAAAAGTAAGCCCAATTGCAGCACCGCCCGGTAGTTGTTTTGAGGGTCTAGAGGGATACTTGAATGTCCCACTGTCGCCTTTTGGTTGGCAGGAATCCCCTAGCTTCTAGCTATGGGGAGGTTCAAATCGTCTAGGAGAATCGTCTAGGAGAATAGGGAAGGGGGAAGAAAGATTTGAAATCAACCAGTCTCTCTTTTTCTCCTCCTCCCCTCCCGCAAGTCTCGATTTGCGAGTACCCGAATCGTTTTATGATTAAAAATTCAGCAATCTTTAAGGTTAGAGCGTCAAATTATGGCTAAAATTCAATTTTCCCGTGGTACAGACGAAGATTCCGTGCCAGAAGTGCGCCTAACCCGTTCTAAAACGGGAACTCAAGGCACTGCCACCTTTATCTTTGAAAATCCCAAATCTCTCACTACCAGTACAGAAGAAATCACTGGAATGTACATGATTGACGAAGAAGGTGAAATCATGACTCGCGAGGTTAAGGCTAAATTCATCAATGGTCAACCTGCTGGTTTGGAAGCTCTTTACTTGATGAGAAGTACCGAAGAATGGGAGCGCTTTATGCGTTTTATGAAACGCTACTCTGAAGCAAATGGCTTAGGATTTAGCAAGGCATAATTTGTGATTGGTGATTGGTGATTGGTAATTGGTAATTGGCTGCTTACCGATCGCCAATTGCTGATTATTTACAACAACAACAAACTATGACGCAAATTCCTCACCCTGATTTATCTGAAATGACGGTCAATTGCGCTGTCATTACTGTTAGCGATACGCGCTCTGCGGAAACAGACAATAGCGGTGTCTTAATTAAGAAGTTGCTGAAAGATGCCGGCCATTCTGTTGTAGCTTACACAGTTATTAAAGATGATGCGGCAAAAATTGTATTGCAAATGCAGGCTTTTTGTCAGCGGGAAGATGTGGATGCGCTCATTTTTAGTGGCGGAACAGGTATTTCTCCGCGAGATACTACTTATGATGTGATGGAGAGTTTGCTGGACAGGATTTTACCGGGTTTTGGGGAGATTTTTCGGTTTTTGAGCTATCAAGAAATTGGTTCAAGGGCGATCGCCTCTCGCGCTGTGGCTGGGGTTTATCAAGGTAAGTTAGTGTTTTCTCTTCCCGGTTCTAGTAATGCGGTGCAACTCGCTGTAGAAAAGTTAATTTTACCAGAGTTAGTTCACTTGGTGTGGCAGTTGCGGGGTGGGTGAGGGCGGAAGTTAGTTTTTTGGGCGATCGGGCGATCGATAAATCGGGCCATAAAGGCCGATCTCAGCCACTACGAAAACTTTTCCCTTCTCCCAGATCAAGCCGTGCTGGTAGATTGGAGCGATTTTTGATTTTCCAATTATTTAAGGCTTGACATCTGTAACCTCATAGGTTACAATATAAGAGTAATCTTAAAGGTTACAAACAATATAAATGAAAAAAATATATATTTATAAGTGCTTATGAACTGAATATTCAGCCTAGATTGAAGGATTATTTTACATGATAAAAACTTTTAAAAGTAAAGCATTAGAAAGATTATTCAAGGAAGGTAATGCAAAAGGTATTCCTAAAGAAATTGAAAAAAAGATGAGAGTAAGACTGGAAGTAATAGATACAGCAACAACTCTAGATGAGATAAACCTAACAAGCTATCGTTTACATGAGCTTAAAGGTAATAGACAGGGAACTTGGTCAATAAGAGTATCAGGCAACTGGCGTATAACTTTTACATTTAGTGATAATAACGCATACGATATAGATTTTGAAGATTATCATTAGACCATAAAATAAAATCTAAAAATTCCACTTCAAGCGTAAGGAAAATTGCATGAAAGACATACAAGACATTATTCAAGGGAGGAAAGTAAGACCAGTACATCCGGGGGAGGTCATTTCAGATGTGCTTGAAGATCTTGAAATGACTCAAACCAGGTTTGCTGAGATACTTGGTGTATCCCGGCGTAGTGTCAACGAAATTGTTTTAGGTCAAAGACCAATTACTGTAGACATGGCAATTCGGATTGGGAAAGCGTTAGGGAATGGCCCTCAACTTTGGCTCAATCTTCAGCAAAAAGTTGATATCTGGGATGCAGTGCAAAAACACAGTGAAGAGTACGAAAAAGTATCTACGGTAGCATAGTATCCAGCGTAGGGTGCGTCAGATCGGAAAACTTGTTTAAATCGAAAAAATCAATGTCTGACGCACCCTACAAGTTGATTTAACTCATATTAAATCGGGGTTAGTTATCCTCTCGATCGTCCAGCCGTGAAACCGCGACTACACAAACGAAGTCCACTCAAGCGCGGAATAAAAGATAGTCGATGACACTTTTCAAGCATCATCGCCAACATTTTTCAAACATCAAACCAGACTATTTATGGCCTCAGCAACAACAGTCCGGTGTCTAGGAGTATTGCAAGTTATTGTCGGTGCAGCAAAACCAGAATCTACCAAAGCTTGCTCAATATCTAACCCAAAATACTGATCCAAATAAGGCTCCGTACTCTTGAGCAAAGTCAAAATATAAGGAGGCATTTTGCGATAAATTTCAGATTTTGGATTCATATCCATAATTGCCAAATGTCCGCCCGTGCGAAGCAAACGCCTCGCTTCTCGGAATATTTCCATCGTTGCTTTCTGTGGCAATTCGTGACAAACTAGAAAGATAGAAACTAAGTCAAAAGCATTAGCAGGTAAACCAGTAGATTCAGCAGCAGCGTGCACCCAAGTCGGAGACTTTTGATTTGATAATTCAGATTGTTTTTGTTGGGAACGGTATTGAGCAACTGCTAAAAAATAAGGCGACAAATCCACCCCAGTCATCTTCGCTTCCGGGTAAATATCCTGAAGCGCAAAGGTACTCATGCCCACACTGCATCCCAAATCTACAATATCTTGCGGTGAAGAAGCAATTTTAGATTTGACAATTTCGTGAAAACTAGCACGGAGTTTAGCATCACCTTCCGCACCCGCTTCCGGCCAAATTCCCGCATGAACAGCGCGGGCGGCAACTTCAACTTCTGTGGCGGCTTCCCAACTCATATTACCTTTTTCGTAGGCGTGAAATGAAGTTAAATAATATTTCGGGTAAGCAAGATCGGGATTTTGGACGCTGAGCAATTCTGCATCCCAATTCCGGGCCAAAAGTGCTTGGGCTTCCTGCCGCCAATGCACTCCTATTTTTTCGGCTCTTTTTATCATCATTTCGCGGGCTTGGTGTTTGGCGAGATTAGCCAATGGTTTGATGGAGAGTACGCCGTTTACTAAGCGCGATGCTAATCCTGGAGTTGTGTTAACTGCAACAGTCATATTTTATCTTTTTCTATTTTGCGCCATCTATTATAACATATCGCCGCGATTTTATGTTATATATAATGAAACTTAATTTTGTGAGGGCGCGTGAAATGTAAATGTTTTGTGAAAAAGATTTTTTATGAACCGCAGAGGCCGCAGAGAACGCAGAGTTAGAGAAGAGAGAAAAGATAAGAGTGGTGCAAAACTGGCTCTGGTCGTGTAATAGTTATTTGTATCTATCTACTTCTTTCTGCGGATTTTACTCGGAATCTGGAATGGGGTTTCCCGAAGTTGGAGTATTTGGAAGAACACTTTAAATTACGGATATTCAGGAGTTGGCTGTGAGCAAATCTATTGTGGAATTGGTTGATAATTTGCCCTCTGGTGGCATCACTGTGATGATGTTGAAATCTCTCGATTTTGTGGTTCCGGGCGAATGGAACAATCTCACGGGTTTTGATAATACTATTCAAGCTGTTACGGGGGAAACAAAGCGCAAATTAGTTGAGAAAATTCGCGATCGCGCGATCGTACTTTACGCCAATCCCAACGAGCCCTATCAAGCCGCCGTCCGACTTTACCAGTTAGCAGACAGTGCCGACAGTGCTTTAGGTGTCGCGGCTATGGCGAATAAAATCGGCGAAAACATCGGCTTTCTTTCCTTTCTCAGCAGCTTGACTCCGAAGGCTGATACCACTCAGGCGATCGACTTGTGCGTCAAAGTGGCGATCGAGCTAATTG